>Ga0116229_10011545_pt1 | contig 12991 bp, 11 predicted proteins | sample S1TSphgellanicum_3_FD_87313 | JGI IMG/M metagenome (GOLD analysis project Ga0116229, IMG submission 87313) | Host-associated microbial communities from peat moss isolated from Minnesota, USA - S1T2_Fc - Sphagnum magellanicum MG | ecosystem: Host-associated > Plants > Peat moss > Unclassified...
CAAGTGAGTTAGAGAAAAGTGAGGGTGAAGAATCAAGAATCACTTTAGTTACTACTTTTGGAGCTCGGATGGTGAAGAAAGCTATGAAAACACCTGACAACAATAATGGAGTACGAAGATCCACACGAGTCAAGTACCCTGTACAAAGACTCACATATGATGGCTTTGTAACTCATCATTATGCATACATGGTGAGAGTTATATAAGAGGTTGAACCCACTTGTTTTGAACAAGCGATTGGAAACTCTAAATGGGACAATGCCATGGATGAAGAAATGGCGGCTTTGGATGTGAATGCTACTAGGGAATTGGTAGCTTTACCAAAGGACAAGAAAGTAATTGGGTGAAAATGGGTGTACAAAGTCAAACACGATGCAGATGGATATGTGAGCAGTTACAAATCAAGATTGGTTGCCAAAGGTTATGCCCAAACATATGGCATAGACTATGAGGAGACCTATAGTCCAGTTGCCAAAATGACAATTGTAAAAGCAATCATTGCTATGGCAGCAGCAAAAGGATGGTCTTTACATCAAATGGATGTAAAGAATGTTTTTCTTCATGGAGATTTACAGGAAGAAGTGTACATGGAGTAACCACTAGGTTATGTGGACCAAACACATCCTAATTTGGTTTATAGGTTGAAGAAAGCTTTGTATGGCTTGAAGCAAGCACCTAGAGCTTGGTCAGAGAAGATAGGTGAGTATCTTGTCACAAGTGGATTTCAAACATCCGATGCAAATTTTTCACTATATGTGAAAAAAATAGATCATGGGATTATAGTCATAGTCATCTATGTTGATGACTTGATTATCACAAGAGAAAGTGATGTAGACATCTCTAATTTAAAGAAGCTTTTGAAGCAAAAGTTTGAGATGAAGGATTTGGGAGAGTTGTGTTATTTCCTCGGCATTGAGGTAATCCATTCCCCTAAAGGGATATGGTTACTACAAAGGCAATATGCCTTGAACAAATTGGCCAAATATGGGATGACAGGTTGCAAACCCATTTCAATTCCATTGGAGCAAAATGTGAAGTTAAGTGCAGATGAAGGAGACCTTGTGGAGGATACCACTATGTACAAACGCATAGTGGGGAGTTTGATTTACATGACCATCACAAGGCCAGATTTGAGTTATGTAGTTGGAGTGTTGAGTCAATTCATGCAAACACCACGAAAGCCACATTTGGATGCAATGAGGCACATACTAAGGTACATAAAACATACCTTGCAGTGTGGAATTTTTTATGAAGCTAAAAGCCAATTATAAGTACATGGATACACAGATGCTGATTAGGTTGGCAATGTTTCAGATAAAAGATCAACTAGTGGTTTCATGTTTTCTTTTGGAAGTGGTGTTATTAGTTGGAGCAGTTAGAAACAACCAACAATTGCATTATCAAGCACGGAAGCAGAATACAGAGGTGTAGCAATTGTTGCATGTGAAGTAGTTTGGTTACAAAAACTATTCTCTGATTTGGGACAGTTAGTGGATGCTCCTGTTGTCATCTATTGTGATAACATTAGTAGCATATTACTTGCTAACAACCCGGTCTATCATGCTAGGGCAAAGCACATTGAGGTGCACTACCATTTTATTAGAGAAAAAGTTCTAGCAAAAGAAATTGACCTCATTCATGTTAGTACCGAAGATCAAATTGTTGACATTTTCACAAAGGCTTTAGGTACAGACAAGCTAAAGAGGTTTAGAAAAATGTTTGGTGTATTATAAATGGATTTGAGCTTGAGGGGGAGTGTTGAGAATTCAAGCTCAACTAGTTAGGTTTCATTAGTTACTAGAGTAGGAAAGTAACTGGGTTACTTTCACAAGGTTGAATTACTTTTGTTATTTATTTTAGTTTGGTTATTTGTGGTTTGGTCTTTTAGTTAAATACCTTGGTGTTGATGGTTTGGCTTTCTTTTCTTCATTACACAAGTTTGTGTATTTCATGTGGCAAGAACCTTGGAGAGTTCTTGATGTTGTGTTTCGTGTTGTGAGCATCATGTTGTAGTTTCTTTTCAATAAAGGTTTATGTTTGCACTTGAGTAGATCTCCTATTTGTTAACACCATGGTCTTCGTGTGGATCGCAAAGAATTTGATGATATATGGATGTTTGCACGGGCATCCCAAGGCTTCCACTAATCGTTGTTTACATGTTCTTCGCTTGTCATTTGTCTTTGGTGCCTTCCCTGCCAATTCAATCATGCTTGGGATGTGATTGAATCTTTTGATTCACACCTTGCACACTGCACCATAACCACCTTGAATGTTTCCACTTGACAATGGGAACACATTTGTTGTGCTTGGAACCTATACCACACCACAACTTCCAATTTGGGCTAGAAGGTTTTGAGCGCCTTTTTCCATCCATGGTGTAAGCCTTGCCTTTTTCTTCGACCAATTTGGCCCACCATGAAATTTTCTCTCACAAGCTCGCCACTTTCATGGTTTAGTGCACCTTGTCTTTTTGTGGATAAATGATATCAAGCCATTGCAGAAATTATTTTCCACTATTCATAGGTTGTTACAACTCTTTTAATTCCATAGGTTTTGGTGCATAAACTTGCTCTTACTTGTCTTCAACAATAGGTTTTTGCAACTCCTCTTCCATAGGTCTTGATGCAAAAACTTGTTCTAGCTGTTCTTCAACAATAGGTTTAGGTATAATTTCCACCTCTTCCTTTGAGTTTGAAATAACAATGACTTGTGGTGTTGGTGTGGTTGTAGAAGTAGTGGTTCTCTTAAAAAAATTAAGGGTTGCTTCCAATTCCTCTTCTAACTTTCTACTTCTTTGCTTTTACTCAAACATTTTAGTCTCCTCTACTATAGGTGCATGTGAAGCTAGTGGTTTTACATAAATTGCTCCAGTTAATTGAACCTATTCCATTTTCTTTCTCTATTTGCTTTCTTCTAAAAGCTTTAGCTTTTCTTTCAAGTTTTTTCTTTCTTGCTTCTTGTCTTAACTTCTCTAAAGCACTCTCACTCATGGCCTCTATCAATATGAAGAAGTGAACAAAAATGAAGAGAGAGAATGAAAGTTGTGGCGGTTCTTTATATTGTTTCAATTGAAAATGATTTTGTGGCTATGAATGGACATAACCTTTAGGGTTGGAAACTCCTAAAATGTAGACATCAATAAGTGCCTTACTAAACACGTCATTTTGATCATTACTAACATTTTCATTATTGTCCTGAATAGGCACATCACGGTAATAATGAATAGGCACATTTGTTCCTTTAATATTACCAAATGTTAAATGATTACTAACCGATTCAAATTCTACATGTTGAAAATCTTTAGGTTCAACAGGTAGTGGTTCAAGTTTTCTTATAATCTTTCTAATTTAGACACTTAGCTGGTTAGGACTCTAACAAGTTGTGGATTTTTGTTTTCACTAGGTTTAGATGGTAACATGTATTTTGTAGGCAGTAATGGAAGTAATCCATATACAAGCTGAAATGGGGTATGACTTGTTCCAACTTTGTAGGCGGTTCGATATGAGAATAAGATTGTAGACAAGTGCTTGTCCCAATCATTTATGTTCTCATTAACTACTTTGGTTAGTAAAGTTCCAAAAACCTTGTTTGTAGATTTAACCTATCCATTTCCTTGTGGATAATAAATAGTAGAATTGGTATGTTTAAGAATAAAATGGTTAGTAACGTATTTGATTGCATCATTGATAAAATGGGTACCTTGATTGGTCACAATAGTTAGTGGACATCCAAATATTGTAATAATATGCTCATACAAAAACTTGGTGGTTATTGCATTAGTGTTAGTGTGGAGTGTTTGAGCTTCCACCCACTTTGTTGCATAATTAGTGGCTACCAGAATGTACTGGTTGCCTAACATTTTGCTTGCAAGTTTAACAAGCTCAATAAAATCCAATCCCCATTTTTGAAATGGTTATTTAAGTAACGTAATGACCAATTTTGCTAAAATTTGGGCAAAAAAATTACTTGTTTTTTAACATTGATCATAGGTTCGATAATATTCACGAACGTTTTGATTCATCATTGGCCACCAATAACCAACATCTAAGATCTTTCGCACAATAATGTCAAAAGAGAAATGCCCTCCTATAACTCCTCCATGTAATTCTTGCAAAATTATGGACACTTGTTCTAGTTGCAAAACTCAACAAAACTTGTTATCTTGTCCGAATATGTATAATACTTTTTCTTGAAGCACAAATGGTTTAGCTATTTGGGCTAAATGCTATACTTGGGTTATTGTAAATCTGTATGGCATCACTCCTTCTAATAAGTACTCATACACATTTTGTAACCATTTAGGTTGTAAAGTAAACAAGTGAGCATCACAAGTTTGATTAGGTACTCCAATAAGTCTAGTTTGATTGGGTAATCTACTCAATGCATCTGCCAATATTTGGGATCTACTAAGTTTGTAAACAATTTTGAAACCATATTCCAAAAATAATAAAAACCATCTAATTAACCTACCAAAAACCTGTGGCTTGTTAACTAAATACACTAAAGCCATATGGTATACATAAATTGTGAACCTATTACCTAACATGTAATGCGTAAATTTGTGTAAGACATAAACCATATCTAAAGCCTCTTTTTCTATAGTAGTATAATTCCTTTCAACATAATTAGAATAGTCTTGATGAGTACATAATAAGTTGATCTATTTTACCTATTAGGTTTTGGGCTAATATTGCCACTATTGCTAGCTGAGATGGATCAATATAAACATGAAATTCCAGTTCCTAGTTAGGATTGATAAATATAGGAGCTTAGATGTATCGGTTTTTGATATCTTCCCAAATGGTTTGACATTCAATAATCCATTCAAACATTTCAACTTTTCTAAGTAACTTAGTGATTGGTGCCATAATATAATTTTCTTTTTGATGAAATATTTGTAAAATTGTGCCATTCCATAGAAGACTTTAATCTTGTAAGGTGTTTTGGGTACTAGCATTTTGACTAAAGCCTCTATCTTCTTGGAATTAAGTGTTTTTCCCTTTTTGGAGACTATAAATCTTAAATAGTTTGAGAACATATCATAAATGCACATTTTTTTGGATTCAAACTAATCCCATACTCTTTGCATTTTAAAAACCATTTGTTGAGTTTTTCCAAATGAGTGGACAAGTCATTAAAAATAGTAAAATCATCTAAAAAGATCTTCATGAACACATCAATGTATTCACGAAATGCTTTGGTGACTACCCTTTGATAGGTAGGTGGTCCATTTTTGACCCCAAAAGGCATTACAACCCATACAAAAGTTCCCCAATCAATAGCAAAGGTAGTTTTATATCGGTCCTCCGATGCTATGGAAATCTAATGGTATCCACAAAAACCATCTTAAAATGTATAAACTTCATGTCCAGCTACAATGTTAATAACCTCATTAATAAAAAGGTAACATGTATGGGTCCTTTTTAGTAGCTACATTAAGCTTCCTAAAGTCCACACAAATTTTCAATTTCCCATTTTTCTTAAGCACTACAACTATAGGTGATAACCAAATAGCCTTTTCTACAAGTGTAAGAAAATTTATAGTAAACAATTTATCAATGTCTAGTTTGATAATAACTACATAGTTAGGATTTAATTGGTACCTGGTTTGATGAGTAGGTGGTATAGATGTGTCCAACTCAATTTAATATTGAGCTACTTCAAGTGGTATGCCCTTCAAATCTTTGTAAGTCCAAGCAAAGATTTCCTTGAACTCCTTTAGCAATTCAATCAGTTGATAGTTAACGATAGATTCCAAATCCACACTGATTTTAACTTGTTATAGGTTTTCTTTAGAACCTAAATTGATCTTGGTCAATTAACCTTCTTCAGTGACAATCCATCCAACAATGCAAAGATTTTGAATTTTGATTCAAATAAGCGTCTAGTCAATCTCCATTTCTTTTATTTTAAGTTGGAAAAATGTTTCTGGTACATGTTGGAAAATATTAGGGGGTATAGTTATCTTAATAGGTAATATAAATATCAATTTGTCAAATATATTAGACGAAACAAATGATTTAAACATAAGTTTAATAGGTATAATAACTTGTCCAATTAGATTCAAACTCGCTGATGTAATCAACTTAATAGGTTGATTTGACCAAACTGATGTAGGGACAACTATGGTTCCTATTGAAAATATTTTTGGTTTTGTGGCAAACATCAAATCTTCCTCTTCGTCAAATATTCCATAATGGAAATCATAACAAATTAACACTTTTGGACACTTGGTTGGTGCTCTAAGTTTCTTAATAATAGGTTCTAATTGTATTGGTTCTTTGTATAGTGATAGTATTGTTGCCCCAATCATGAGACACTTTAACATACCTTAGCCAAGGATGACCTAATGACTTGAAATAGCTAGATTCTAACACATTACTTTGAATTACAATGAAAGTCATTGCATAGGGAATTCCACGAACAAGAATTTTAAGATCCTTAATCAAACCTAACGGTTTGGCAATGGTTTAATCAACCATACATAGATTGTAAGGTGCAAGTTTTGGTTTTGATAGACCTAGCTGTACCCTCAGCTTTTCCATAATGATATTAACTCCAGAACCACCATCTAGAAGTACATCTTCAATAAAGTTATTCCTTATTTGAACCTATAATATTGCCATTTGATGATTAATGGCAATTGATGCAATTACCAATTCTGGTAAAGTAAGTTTTGATGGCACCAGGTTAAAAATGCAGCATTTGATATCAAGAATCATTCATAACAATTGACCTAGGTTCAATGTATATTTGGTCTCCAAGACTTATTTACTGATATCCATTAGAATTCCTTCTAAAGTGTTATATGTTGTAACATGTTCTAAAATTACAAGTTGTTAATTCGCTTCATTGATTTGATTGCTTTTGATTAGCTAAGTTATAGTAGGATTATCAAGCAATCTAACCCAACTACTTTGCAATGAACCTTCATTAATGGTAACAGGTTGTTTTTCAGCTCCACCATGTTGTAGTTATTTGATAATTTCAATGAATGAATCCCATAGATGCTTTCCTTGTTGCCAATCTTCAACTCTTTTAACTTTAATTAGTTCTCTTTCTTTAAACACATGTTGCTCTACTGCTAACTACAAGTGGTAACAACATCTATTACATTAACTAGCACATTGTCAGTTTTAGGCGGTTTAAGTGATGTTGTGACATTAAGACTAACAAGTTTAGTTCTAAACATGTTTCATACCTCAATCTTTTTGGGGCATTCTCCAGATCTATGTTCTACATTCAAACAAATTATATAAGGATAATGAACATGTATTTTTCCTGATTTAACAAGTTGGGTTTTAGTTCTTGTTATAGGTTTTGTAGACTTAACTGTAATAGTTGGCATTACTGGTACCTTTTTTTTTCCTATTATGACAAATCTGTATTAAATGATTGGTTTTACCACAAATGATACAGGGTAATGTTAATTTAACAATAATAGCATGTGCTATAGGCTTAACTAATGTATTAATCTTCGGTGTGGTTAATAGAACATTATAATTCAAACTAACATGTCCATTTTCATCACATACTAAACAGCTTCCTTGTGTTCAATCAAGGTATTTCTTTTCATACCTACAGTTGCTAAACTTAAGTAAGGTAACAAACTTACCTTGAAAACAGTGGTGAGAAAAACATTTGTTGCTCTAACTTGTAGACAATTAGTTAGTTTCAACAGGTGTTCATAGTAAACCTCAACACATTCAACGGTTTGTTGTTTTATGTTCCATGGGTGCATATAGACCTCTCATCATTCTTCACAGTTCTGAATCGCTTGCAAAATGCTTGCTCCAACTCTTCAAAAATGCAATTTGGATGGTTTTAAACATAGTTTTCTCCCCATTCAAAAATATTATCCATGAAAGTAAAACCAAAAAGGTTAATGATGTTAGCTTCCACCACTTCACCATTAGTTTTAATGGCCTTCTTGAACACTTTGATATGAACATCTTAATTAGTGTCTTTAACATAGGTTAGATATTGTAGCTTCTTGTATGGCAGCTTGGTTGCTGGTACTAATACAAGTTGCATAATAGGTGGTTGATACCATGGTGGTATGAACATACATAGGTTAGGTGTTGACCATCCAAAAGATCCAATAGGTGAATTGAAAGGTGGTTCTCCATGCGGATCTCCTTTAGGTGAAAATTTTCCAAGTTAGTCTCCAAGTTGTCCTTCGTCCAGTGGTTGGTGAACAAAACCTTTGGGTACATAAGTTGGTAAACTGGTAGTAACTTGTACAATGGTTGGAACTAGTGTAATAACAAGTTGTTGAATTGGTTGTCTATCCTTACTAGCTATTAGTTGAACCACTGTAAAAAATTGATTTCCAACATAGTATGGTGTATGTGTTGGTGGTATAACAAGTTATCCAGGTATTGGGTACACATTCCTAGGTACATAATTTGTATAATTCCTAAAGATCAAGGAATCAAATCCTTTTGTTCTAGTTGGATATGCAGGATACAAATTAAGATCTAAAGGCACAAAAGGGGGTATGACATTATACCATATTGGCTATGTTGAAGAAATAACATACTGGTTTTGCTTGGTATAATCGGTGTTATAGGTTGTGACCAAGTTGTCTAATACTTAACAGGTACTGTCCTATGACTTATATTAGGATTCATGGCTTAAGTTCCTAATACAAACATGTTGGGTATTGATGTTGTAGTGGTTGGAAGGATAGGTTGATGAACATTCATCACCTTTTCCCATAATAACTATTTTAATCTATCATCAATTAATGGACAATGATTGAGCAAGTGTCCCATTTGATGACAATATGAATAGGTTACAATTCCAACACCTTGGTTTTGTCCTAAAATCGGTCTATGATGTGGGACTTATGATCTTTCTTCTGGACTAGGTACTAATTTAATAGGTCAAGTGCCTTGTGGATAAATGACTCCTTGTCGAACAATTGTGGGTGTTGTTCTAGGTTCAACATGTTCTAAATGTGGTATATAAACTGATTGATTAAATAGTCTTTGGTCAATGTGACAAAGTTGCTCCAACCTATTAAGTAGGTGAAATCTTTCCATCTTTGAATTAATGGGTACCAAATTGATGTTGGTGTGTAGTGGTTGGTTTTGAAAATCGGTAGATGTTATAATGGGTGTAAATGGGTAGATGTAAGCTATGGTGGCCCACTTTTGTGACAAAACGATGTTTCTTCTATGGGTACCCTTTATTCAAATGCATATGGTGATTATTATATCCTTAATTTATTAATTAGGACTTGGATCTAAATTAATAAATTCATTATGAAGATAATTTTGTGGTTATTCATTGATAAAAATTCCATTTGTTAATAATAATGGACTTTTGAAGTCAAAAAATATGGATTGGTCATTTAATTGGAACATCACAAAACATAAAATTTTAAATTGATTCACATGCCAAATTTGTTATTGAGACTCAATATATAATGTATTACAAGATGATAAACCCATACGAAGAATATTTTTTTTCGAAAACCTTAATTGTTTAATAGCTAGGGACTTTTGAATGGTTAAAATTTGATCATATTTTCATAAGTCCATATGAGTTGTAATTTTTGTTTCTTATTCAATTTTTTTGTCCCAAAAACATATTTTTTGAAAGTTTTAGATGGGGCATTGTTTTTATGGACTATGTGAGTTTTCCTTTTAGGACTTCCAAATTAAAAATGACATTAGCTACATTAAATACAAGTTTTCACATAGATTTGGGAAGGTTTATAAGGGATTGAACATGTATTATTCAAAGAGTAAAATAATAATATTAAAAAAAAGTTCCAACCATGTCCATTTGAAACATTTAAAAGAATTTGGTATGGACTTGTAGGGAGTGTAATTTTTGCCAATATTGAGCCATTATAACTTGCATCTACCCAAATGCATTAGTTATAGGTAAATTGTAACTTGGGGTTGCAAATCGCCACAACTCACATAGAAACAATTTCATCAAACGGCTGAACAAATTCATGATTGTCATCATGATAAACATTCATTACCCATGGTTAGGTTGTTGTTTGTCGTGGTTATTGATGAATGGTTGAGAACATTACTAGGTTTTTCTGCACAACCAATTCTACTACATTTCAATGTTGTTCATTGATTTTTCCCCTCTGTGTTACATCCGTGTTTAGTGCATTCATAGGTTCATCTCCCATAGGTTGGACTTGTTCATCTTGCTCTTGTGCATGTTCTTGAACAAGTTGATGTTTGACTTGTTTTAACTTTTTAAAAAGATTTATAGTAACTATTCTTAACATTTCTGAAATCAATAGGTTTTAGGAAAGCCCTTGTATTATTTTTTAACATAAATGTTTTTAAAATGACCCCTCCCAACAGTCAAAAGTTTATATTATTATTTTTTACAGATTAGGTGCCTATTTTATTTCAAAAACTTTACACTAACCTCACCTTATTCCTAATATTTTCAAACTTTAAAAAATAAAAACTTCAATCTTAAAATTTACACAAAACAAGCAAACATGTAACAAATTATAATTTGAAGTATGATTGTTTTCCAAACTTGATCTATTAAAACTATTGAATCAAACCAAAAATTCTAAGCGTGATTGCTTTTGAATCTTGATCCATTACATGGTCGCCAAATGTTAACAGGTTTTTTTATTCCCATCAAGGTTATTCTACTTATGAATTCTTCAACAATAGGCTCCTAAAATAGCATAAGGTACATGCAAAACACTAACAAAATTTAAACTACCTATAAATCCTAAATTAATGTGTACACAAATTACTCAAAACTTGAAGGAAGTTGGCTGAATAAAAATGATTCATTTTTCATAAATGAATGTTAAAACATAAACTCAAAGTGAAATCCCAAAAGCTCCTCACTAGGTTTGTACTCCTAGTCTTATACTAATTATTTCAAAATACAATAGTCATAATTGACCATTATAAACAGTCATTAGCGAGTACCTAAGTTAACAATCCAAAATTTCAAAAAACTACACCTTGCATTGTTTAATTACTTGTTCAACTGTTGGTTTTACCAAGTATAGGTTCTGCAGATCACTTATTGACTAACCTATCAACCTTCTTTTTAACCCAATATAACATTACCTACCAGGTTCAGTAACTAGTTATGTCAATACTATAGGTTAAGTTAAATAACAAGTTAAGACATTTGTTAGGTGTAACAACTTGTTTACATTTTCAACCTATTAAGTCACCTATTGCCAAATATGGGTAACAAGTTCCCATGACAGGTACATTTGGCCAAACAATTTGATGAAGTGGTTGTTTTTGCTAAACAACAATAGGGGTTACGAATGCTTCCACCAGTTCTACAAGTTGTTGAAAACTCAATCTATGTGAAGGTCTTCACTCCAAGTTACATAGCTATTCCAACCAAGTTAAAAGTTGGTTGCATTCCAATTTTGAATGTACTGCGGTTTGATTCAAAATAACAATTAGTTTAGATGCATATAACCAACCATTAGTGTTGATCGAGAGGGCACAATTGCTCTAGGAATGTAGTAACTAGGTGGTGCAAACTACCATCTTTGTCCTATAGAGGTCACTTTATCAACATGTCAAATAGGTTTGGTGTTTTGTCCACCCGATTATGCATTCAATCCCTGTTGTTAGGACAACTATTAGGGTGTCAAAAATCAACCAATTGAAAGTACTTGTGTTTCCTTTCTTTTTGCCTGCTTTGTTGGTATCTAATAAAAAGGTATGTTTACTATAATAGGTTGTTAAAGTTCATTGCTAGGAGCTTCAATCGGTTGTACTCCTCCAGTTTGAAAACGTGGTTGTTCTTGTGGTTGAACTACCTCACAAACACGATGCGGTGTTTCTAATTCTAATTGCCTTTTAAGGCCCCTTGTGACTACTCTTGAGATTTCACAAAAATCATTAATTCAAATTTTGTTTTGGTCCATAGGTTGCTAAGAAAAATTTAGGGATCAACATGCAAATCTAAAGAAAATTCATAATTATTGGTTTGTAAATAAAAACAAAAAATATAACACAAAAGATAATTTTAAAAAACTACTAAAGTTTAATACAAATCCAAACCTAAAATATTAGAGTAAAACAATTGTTAAAATCAGAATGCATAAGTGTTTTTGCTTACAATTTCATTCCACTATGTGGTCACCAAATGTTAAATGTCGCAACCCTATTTTGAGAGTGTGAGGATGAAATTTACACTCCCAAAATTGGGACTTGGGAGTCCTCCGGGGCTCCCAAAATTTCAGAGTTCAATTCTAGGCATCAAAACACTTTGCATTGGGGTGTTTTTTATATTATTGGAAAGCTAGCAAAGTGTAGATGTCGAAAATGGGCTTGTATGGGCCATTTGGATATTTGTAGCACAAGTTATGGCAAAAAGAAGGGCCGAGAGTCAAACTAGTAGTTTGACTCACGACCATTAAAAGTCAGGAATCGACCTAACCCCGATGCATGCAGGTGGAGTGCGATACACTGCTGGAAAGCTCTCGAAGAGAGCTACAAGTTTACTTCAGACCTCATCCCAATCGGAGGTCTGATCAAAGAGTTATGACCGCGCAGAGTCCTGGGAATCCAAACCAAGACATTTTCGAGATTCCTCCTTGGGAGTCCTAGGACAAAAAACCATTCAGATGTGGGTGCCGCGGAAAGGCACAAAGTATACTATATGGAGGAAGGTGGTGGCTTCCCCCGAGTTCGGGCCGTGGTGAATCATGTGAGTCCAGAGTTGCTCGTGGCTTGTCTTAGCACTAAGGGTACTCCAGAAAGTGAATTAACCAACTTGTTGGTTAGTTTGATGCAGGTTCAAATAAGTAAATAAAACTTGTCACTCTTCCTAGTCCCATTTCGGAGCTTTAACACACCCCTCTACCCTTTTTAATGCTGAAAGCTGGGAGCGTGCCTAGAATTCTTCATAATTCCGTTGTTGAGTAACTTAAACCCAATTTGGGTCTAATTAGGAACTTGGGAATGTGTCATTAAAGGTGTTTTTTTATTTTCAGTTTCACATTTTTTATTTA
>Ga0116229_10011546_pt1 | contig 12990 bp, 13 predicted proteins | sample S1TSphgellanicum_3_FD_87313 | JGI IMG/M metagenome (GOLD analysis project Ga0116229, IMG submission 87313) | Host-associated microbial communities from peat moss isolated from Minnesota, USA - S1T2_Fc - Sphagnum magellanicum MG | ecosystem: Host-associated > Plants > Peat moss > Unclassified...
AGCGCGATGCCGACGGTCATCGATTCCTCGTGGTGTCCGCGGCAGGAACCCCGCCAGTGACGACGGTGGAGGCGAACGGATGGGCCGCGGCCTCGGAGAGCGCGAGCGGGCGGGCCCCGAGCATGACGAGCCCGAGCCCTCCGACCAATCCGAAGTTCTTGAGGAACTCCCAGAAATGCTCGAGTCCTTCGCCTTCCTGGAAACGCCAGAAATCCGCGAAGCGCCAGAACTGATGGAACAGCACGGCCGTCACGACACAGAATCCCGCGAGCAGGAATGCCGCCGCACGGTCATGCCAGCCCGTCACGATGCAAACCGGTGTGACGGTTTCGACCAGAATCGCGAGCACGAGCAGCGTGCGCGGCAGGACCACGCTGCCGGCCTGCCGCAGCGCTGCAGGCCAGTTCAGAATCTTGTCGAGCGCACTGAACGGAAACAGCACGACCAGGCAGATCCGCAGCAACAGCGGCAGGTACTCGTTGACGACGTTCATGGTGGATGGCCCGTGGCGACTCGGGAAGCTTAAGGAGTGAGCGATCATACCGGAGCCCGTCCGCGCCTCGACTACTGGCATCTATGGACCGATGCCGACGGCGTCAGCCATCAAACCGAATGTGCGCTCACGGCATTCGAACTGGCCCAGATCGGCAACGCCGCACCGCAATGGAATAACGCGCAAACGAGCCATCCGGCGACCGTCGTGTTCACGGTGCAACCCGTCGGCTGGATCGGCGAGTGGCACGAGAATCCCGCGCCCCAGTGGATCGTCGTCTTGTCGGGTCGCTGGTGGATCGAATCCATGGACGGCACTCGGATCGAACAAGGACCCGGCGAGCTGTCGCTCGGCGAGGACCAAGGGTCGCGTCTGCGCGACGGCCGGCGCGGTCATCGCTCCGGCACCATCGGTGCGACGCCGGCCGTGCTCATGACGGTGCGTCGCCATGTCCCTGCGCTGCACACGCCGTGTCATTTGCGATGACCGCGATGACCGCGATGACCGCGACCGACATGAGCGGGATCAGCGCACAGAAGTCGGGGGCGGCCCAGGCGGCGACGCCGGCGCTTTACGAGATTCTGGATCCACGATTTCGCCGTTATGTGTTGCCGAACGCAGCGCTCGTCACGCTCGCCGAGGGCTGTGCGTGGCTCGAGGGGCCCGTCTGGTTTGCCGATCACGACTGCTTACTGCTGAGCGACATTCCCAACGATCGCTTGTTGCGTTGGACGGAAACCGGCGGCGTCACGGAATACCGCAAGCCCGCCGGTTTCCCGAACGGCAATACTCGCGACCGCCAAGGTCGCTTGATCACCTGTTCGCATCAGCATCGCTGCCTGCTGCGGACCGAGCTCGACGGTCGCATCACCGCGCTCGCGCAGCGCTATGCGGGCAAGCGGCTCAACTCGCCGAATGACGTCGTGTGCCGGTCGGACGGCACGCTCTGGTTCACGGATCCACCCTACGGCATCAGCACCGACTACGAGGGCGGCAAGCAGTGCTCGGAACTGCCCGCCGCCGTGTATTGCTTCGATCCCAAGCACGGGGAGCTCATCGTGGTTGCCGACGATTTCGAGGGGCCGAACGGACTCGCCTTTTCGCCCGACGAGCGGCTGCTCTACGTCGCCGAGAGCGGTGCGCAATTCGCCGCCGATCCCACTCATCATATCCGCGTGTTCGCGGTCGACGGCCGCCGACTCACGGGCGGCGCGGTGTTTCATCGGATCAGCCCGGGACATGCCGACGGCTTTCGCGCCGACCAGGACGGCAATCTCTGGTGCGGTGCCGGCGACGGCGTGCAGTGCATCGCGCCCGACGGCACGCACTTGGGCACCATCAAGCTGCCCTTCACCGTGTCGAACCTGAGCTTCGGCGGCCGACACTCGAGCCGACTGTTCGCCTGTGCATCGCACAGCCTGGTTGCCATTTACACGAATCAGCGCGGCGCGGCGTCCCCCATCGCAGAGGAGTAACCTGTCATGACCGCAACCGTATCGTCCGCCGCAGCGTCCGCTGCCACGTCGACCTCCCCCGACATCCCGGCGCTGCGCGTGCTCGAGGGCCAGACCGCACTGGTCACGGGCGCCAACTCCGGCATCGGCCGGGCCGTCGCGATCGGGCTCGGCAAAGCCGGCGCCAACGTGGTCGTCAATTATGTCGACGCCGAGGAGACGGCCGCAGCGGTCGTCGAGGAGATCCGCAGCGCCGGCTCCGAGGCGCTCGCGCTGCGCGCCGACGTGTCGTCGGAACGCGAGGTCAACGGCATGTTCGACGCCGCGTTGGCGCATTTCGGCACGCTCCACATCTTGGTGAACAATGCCGGCCTGCAACGCGACTCCGCGTTCAAGGACATGACCCTCGCGCAATGGGAAACCGTGCTCGGCGTGAATCTCACGGGTCAGTTTCTGTGCGCACGCCGCGCCGTGGTCGAGTTCCTGCGCCGCGGCGTGGTGCCCGCGGTCTCCTCTGCCGCCGGCAAGATCATCTGCATGAGTTCGGTCCACCAGGAGATTGCCTGGGGCGGCCACGCCAATTACGCGACCTCGAAGGGGGGCATCAAATTGCTGATGGAAAGCATGGCCCAGGAACTGGCGCCGCATCGCATCCGGGTCAACGGCATTGCGCCCGGCGCGATCCGCACGCCGATCAACACCTCCGCGTGGCAGACGCCGCAGGCCTATGCCGAACTCATGAAGCTGATCCCGTACGGCCGCATCGGCGAGCCCGAGGACATCGCGCGCGCGGCGGTCTGGCTCGCGTCGGATCACTCCGACTACGTCGTCGGCAGTACGTTGTTCGTGGACGGCGGCATGACCTTGTATCCCGGCTTCGCGACGGGCGGCTGACGATGGCCGCGGCGGCGACGACGGCGAGCGCCCGGACCGGCAGCCCGGATCGCCATTACGACGTGATCGTCATCGGCAGCGGTCCGGGCGGCGCCGCACTCGCGCAGCGCTTGGCCCCCACCGGCAGACGCATCTTGATGCTCGAACGCGGCGACTATCTTGCCCGCACGCGCGCCAACTGGGATGCACAGGCGGTGTTCGTCGATGCCCGGTATCAAGCAAAAGAAACCTGGTACGGGGCCGACGGTCGGGAATTTCAGCCAGGCCTGCATTACTACGTGGGCGGCAATTCCAAGTTCTACGGCGCTGCGCTGCTGCGGCTGCGCGAGCGGGATTTCGAGGAGGTCCGTCACGTCGACGGGATCTCGCCCGCATGGCCGCTGCCGTATGCGGTGTTCGAACCCTATTACGCAGAGGCCGAGCGCCTGTTTCACGTGCATGGTCTGCGCGGTGAAGATCCGCACGAGCCGCGCGCGAGCGGCCCCTACCCGCATCCGCCGGTCACGCACGAGCCGGCGATTCAGGCGCTCGACGCACGGCTGCGCGGCGTGGGCCTGCGTCCGTTTCATCTGCCGCTCGGCATTTTGCTCGACGAGCGTGACGGCAAGCCGACCCCGACCAGCATCTGCATTCGTTGCGATGCCTTCGACGGCTTTCCCTGCCTGCTCAACGGCAAGGCGGACGCTCAGGTGATCTGCGTGGATCCGGCGCTCGCCGCGCATGACAACTTGACGCTGCTCACGGGCGCCTATGTGTCGCGCCTGGCGACGGATCCCACCGGTCGGCGCGTCACGACGGTCGAAGTCGAGCGTGCCGGCGCACAAGAGACGTACTCGGCCGACATCGTCGTCGTCGCCTGTGGGGCATTGTCCTCGGCGTTGCTGCTGCTGCGCTCGGCCAATGCCGTCCACCCGAACGGCCTCGGCAACGGCTCGGGTTTGGTCGGCCGCCATTACATGCGCCACAATCAATCGGTCCTGATGGCCTTGATGCGTGAGCCGAACGACACGGTGTTTCAAAAGACCCTGGCGCTCAGCGACTTCTACTTCGGTGCCGAGGACTGGGATTATCCGCTCGGCCTGATCCAGATGTGCGCCACGTCGCACGGCGCGCAGATCCGCGCCGAAGCACTGCCCGCCTGGCTCGAGTGGGTGCCGAAGATGCCCTTCGAGGAGATGGCACGCCATTCAATGGACTTCTGGCTGTCGAGCGAGGATCTGCCGGATTTCCGCAACCGAATTTTCTACGACGGCGCACGCGTGGTTCTCGACGTGCGGGAAAGCAATGGCGAAGCGCACCGGCGCCTGCGCAAGAAGCTCGAACAGTGCCTGAACGCCGCCGGCGCGCTGCCGTTTCTGCACGAGCGCAGTCTCTACCTCGGCAAGAACATCCCGCTCGGCGGCACCGCGCATCAGGCGGGCACGGCCCGCTTCGGTACCGATCCTGCGACCTCCGTCCTCGATCTCGATTGCAGGACGCACGAGCTCGACAACGTGTACCTGGCCGATGCGAGCTTCTTTCCGTCGATCGGGGCCGTCAATCCCACGCTGACGATCATCGCGAACGCCCTGCGCGTCGCCGACGTGATTGCGGCGCGCCTTTCATGAATCTGGCCGATAGCGCAGCACTGCCGATCGAAGACTACGCGCTGATCGGCGATTGTCTCACCGGCGCGCTGGTCGGTAAGAACGGCTCGATCGACTGGCTGTGCTGGCCGCGCTTCGACGGCGGCGCCTGCTTTGCCGCGCTGCTGGGCACGGTGAATCACGGCCGCTGGCTGATCGCCCCGACCGCGGGCACGGCGCGTGTGACGCGCCGCTATCGCGGCGATACGCTGGTCCTCGAAACGCTGTTCGATCTCGGCGAGGCGAGTGTTGCCCTGATCGACTTCATGCCGATCGGCCGTGAGAATTCCTCGGTGGTGCGCATCGTCGAGGGCCGGCGCGGGCGGGTCGACATGACCCTGCAGCTCGTGTTGCGGTTCGATTATGGTTCCGCGACGCCGTGGGTCACGAAGCTCGAAGACGGCTACGCGATTTCCGGCGTCGCTGGACCGAACACCGCGGTGCTGCGCTCGCCCGTGCCGCTGCAAGGCCGGGACGACACCACGGTCGCCGAATTTTCGCTCGCCGCCGGCGAGCGTCTCGGCTTCACGCTGTCCTACGGCGCCTCGCATTTGACGCCCCCGCCGCGCTTCGACGCGTTGGCTGCGCTCGAGTCGACGGAGGCGTTCTGGCAGGACTGGTCGTCCCGCTGCACCTACCGGGGCCCGTGGCGAGATCCCGTGGTGCGTTCGCTGTTGACCCTCAAAGCACTGACCTATGCGCCGACCGGCGGCATCGTCGCGGCGCTGACCACGTCGCTGCCCGAGAAGCTCGGCGGTTCGCGCAACTGGGATTACCGCTATTGCTGGCTGCGCGACGCGAGCATGACCCTGTTCGCTCTCGTCGAGGGCGGCTACTTCGAGGAGGCCAGCGCCTGGCGCCAGTGGCTGCAGCGCAGCGTCGCCGGCAGCCCGGAGGACCTGCAGATCATGTACGGGATCGCCGGCGAGCGCCGCTTGATCGAGTGGACCCCGACGTGGTTGCCCGGATATCAGGGCGCGGCACCGGTACGCATCGGCAATGCCGCCGCGGATCAGGTGCAACTCGACGTCTTCGGCGAGGTGATCGGCGCCTTGCACCTCGGCCGCCTGAATCAACTGGCCGCACCGGACTCTGGCTGGTCCCTGCAGATCGAGTTCATGGAACATCTCGAGACCATCTGGCGCGACCCCGACGACGGCATCTGGGAGATGCGCGGTGCGCGCCGCCAATTCACGCACTCCAAGGTCATGGCGTGGGTCGCCTTCGACCTCAGCATCCGCGACGCGGAACGGTTCCATCTGGAGGCGCCGATCGAACGCTGGCAATCCGTCCGCGACGAGATTCATGCCGAGGTCTGCGCACAGGGTTTCGATGCCGCACGCAACACGTTCACGCAGAGTTTCGGCGATCCGGCGGTCGACGCGAGCCTGCTGTGGATCGCGCAGGCGGGATTTTTGCCAATCGACGACCCGCGCGTCACCGGGACGATCCAGGCAATCGAGCGCGAATTGCTCGTCGATGGATTCGTGCTGCGGTATCGCACGGACAACGGTGCCGACGGCCTGCCGCCCGGCGAGGGCGCGTTCCTGCCCTGCTCGTTCTGGCTGGCGAGCGTCTATGCAATGCAGGGTCGCCACGCGGATGCTCGGCGGCTGTTCGAGCGTCTGGTGGGTCTGACCAACGACGTCGGGCTGCTCGCGGAGGAATACGACGCCGGGACGAACCGCCAAGTCGGAAATTTTCCACAGGCGTTTTCCCATCTCGCGCTGACCGCCTCGGCCATCCGACTCGGCGACATCGGACCCGAACAGCACGGCTGATGCAGAACCGCCCGGTGCAGAGTATCGCCCGGCACCCGCCGCGTCGGCCCAATCCTACGCATCGATGCGCAGACTGCCGCTCACGGCGCTCGCGAGTCTGACGCATAGTGACGCAGCGTACCGATGGTGCGTCGCCTTCCCACGACCGGGAGATTCGTCTGTTGGTTGCCTGTCATCGCAGCGCCTGGGTGGCGCTAGCCGTCGTTTGGCCCGCGGTCCCGTGCGCGGCGTTGGGGGTGACCCAACCCGCAGGTCCGATTGCCGTGGCCGAACGTCTGATTCTGATCAACGCGACCGGCATCATGTTGGTCGTCGTGCTACCGGTCATCGTGCTGACGCTCGCCTTCGCGTGGCGGTATCGGGCCTCGAACACCACGGCGGTCTACCGCCCGGACTGGGACCATTCCGGCCAGGTCGAACTCGTCGTCTGGGCCATTCCGGCGATGGTCGTGCTGCTGCTCTCCGGTGTCGGCTGGATCGGCTCGCACCAGCTCGATCCGGCTCGTCGACTGGAGTCGAGCGTCGCCCCGTTGCGCATCGAGGTGGCCTCCCTCGACTGGAAGTGGCTGTTCATCTATCCCGACCAGGGGATTGCGAGCGTCAACGAACTCACGATTCCCGCCGGGACGCCGATCGAGTTCACGTTGACGTCCGCCACCGTGATGAATGCGTTCTTCATCCCTCAGCTCGGCAGCCAGATCTACACCATGCCGCACATGGCGGACCGCTTGAATCTGCTGGCCGATCGTGCCGGTGACTACGTCGGTTTTTCCGCGCACTTCAGCGGATCAGGCTTCGCCGACATGCGCTTCGCGGTGCATGCCGTGCCGGCCGCGGCGTTCCCCGCCTGGGTCCGATCGGTGCACGCGGCTGGCGCGCCGCTCGACACCCCCGCCTATGCCGCGCTCGCGCGCCCAGGAACCGCGCCCGCGGCGACGTACGGCAGCGTCGATCCGGACCTGTTCGGTCGGATCGTGGGACAGACCGCGCCCGCCGCCGCGATGCCACAGGATGTCACGAATGTTCGGTAAGTTGACGTGGGCCGCCATCCCGTTCGACCAACCGCTGCCCATGACCGCCTCCTTGTTCGTGCTGGTCGGCATCCTCACGGTACTCGTGCTCGCCACGGTCAAAGGCTGGTGGCCCTATCTGTGGCGCGAGTGGCTCACGAGCGTGGATCACAAGCACATCGGGATCATGTACGTGCTGCTCGGCCTCGTGTTGCTGCTGCGCGGATTCGTCGACGCCTTGATGATGCGATCTCAGCTCGCGCTCGCGACGAGCGGCGCGCCGGGCTACCTGACACCGGAGCATTACGATCAGATTTTCTCGGCGCACGGCACGATCATGATCTTCTTCATGGCGATGCCGTTCATCGTCGGTCTCATGAACTTCGTCGTACCGCTGCAGCTCGGCGTGCGCGACGTCGCCTTCCCGGCGCTCAACGCGGTCAGTTTCTGGCTCACCGCGACGGGCGCCCTGCTCGTCAACGTCTCGCTCGTGGTCGGCGAATTTGCGAAGACCGGATGGCTCGCCTATCCGCCGCTGTCCGAACTTCAATTCTCACCCGGCGTGGGTGTCGACTATTACCTCTGGGCGCTCGAGATCTCCGGCATCGGCACGCTGCTCGCGGGCATCAATCTCGTCACGACGATCCTGAAGCTGCGCGCACCGGGCATGCTGTACATGCGCATGCCGGTGTTCTGCTGGACGTCGCTCGCCTCCAGCCTGTTGATCGTCGCGGCATTCCCGTTGCTGACCGCGACCCTGGGGATGCTGCTGCTCGATCGCTACCTCGGGATGCATTTCTTCACGAACGACGGCGGCGGCAACGCCATGCTGTATTTCAACCTGATCTGGGCCTGGGGACATCCGGAGGTGTATATCTTGATCCTGCCGGCCTTCGGCGTGTTCTCGGAGGTCATCGCCACATTTTCGCGCAAGGCCGTATTCGGCTACCGGTCGATGGTGTTCGCCACGCTCGCGATCTGCATCCTCTCCTTCACCGTCTGGCTGCATCACTTCTTCACGATGGGCGCCGGGGCGGACGTCAATGCGTTCTTCGGCATCATGTCGACGATCATCGCGGTGCCCACGGGCGTCAAAGTCTTCAACTGGATGTTCACGATGTTTCGCGGGCGCGTGCGCTTCGAGACGCCGATCCTCTGGTCGCTCGGATTCATCGTGACCTTCGTGATCGGCGGCCTCACCGGGGTGCTGCTCGCCGTGCCGCCGGCCGATTTCGTGCTGCACAACAGCGAATTCCTGGTCGCGCATTTCCACAACGTGATCATCGGCGGCGTCGTGTTCGGCGCCATGGCGGGATACAACTACTGGTTTCCGAAAGCCTTCGGCTTCACGCTCGACCGCCGCTGGGGCGTGGTGAGCTTCTGGTGCTGGTTGATCGGTTTTTATGTCGCGTTCATGCCGCTCTACGTACTGGGGCTGCTCGGCATGACGCGCCGGCTTCAGCACACCGACGACCCGGCCTGGGCGCCGTACCTGATCACCGCGGCAGTCGGTGCGCTGATCATTCTGTGCGGCGTGTTCGCTCAGATCGCGCAGCTGATCGTCAGCATTCGCACGCGCGACCGACGGCGCGACGTGACCGGCGATCCCTGGGACGGGCGAACCCTCGAATGGTCCACGCCCTCGCCGCCTCCCTCCTACAACTTCGCGATCATGCCGCAGGTCGAATCGCAGGACGACTTCTGGCGCCGCAAGCAAAGCGGTGAACGGCCCCCGCCCCCGCGCTATCAAGCGATCGAAGTACCGCCGAACAGCCCGAACGGATTCATCGTCGCATTCTTCTCGGTCGTGACCGGCTTCGCGCTGATCTGGCACATCTGGTGGATGGCGATCACGGGCCTCGCCTGTGCACTCGTGACGCTGCTCGTGTTCGGTTGGATCGAGCGTACCGATCGGACTCTCTCGGCCGAGACGCTCGAGGCAGCGGACCGGGCGCGTGCCGCCGGCATGCAACCGCCGTGACAGAGAGCCGCATGACTCGCGCCCCCCTGACGGATCTGCCGATGACCGAGATTCCCGCAAACGCCGTGACCGCGACGGGCCGCGGCGGCGGTGGTCCCGCGCCGGTACGCATCGTGGTCGCCTACGGCTTCTGGATCTTCCTGCTCAGCGACATCATCATGTTCTCGGCGCTGTTCGCGGCCTACGCCGTGCTGTCCGGCGAAACGGCCGGCGGCCCGACCGCGCGCGAACTGTTCGACGTGCGTCACGCCGGAATCGAGACCTTGTGCCTGCTGTTCTCGAGCTATGCGTGCGGCATCGGCGCCCTGTCGATCGAACGGCGCCGCATGGGCGCTTTCTATGCGTGCTGTGCCGCGACCTTCATCCTGGGTGCGACTTTTCTCGCGCTCGAAGTGTCTGAATTCGCGGGCATGATCGCCCGCGGCGCCGGCCCGTCCCGCAGCGCTTTCCTATCGGCGTTCTTCAGCCTCGTGGGTCTGCACGGCGTGCACGTGACGATCGGCCTGCTGTGGCTCGTGTTCATGGTCGCTCAGGTCGCGGCGCAGGGACGCAAGGAGTTCGTGCTGCGCCGGCTGCATTGCTTCAGCTTGTTCTGGCACGCCCTCGACATCATCTGGATCGCGCTGTTGACCCTCGTCTATTTGATAGGAGCACGCTGATGCAAGAGTCCGATCGGGCGACGGTCGAACCCGCCCACGACAAGGCTCCCGGCGTCGGCGCGGACGCCCCTACCGGGAGCCTCCTCGGCTACAGCGCTGGATTGCTATTCGCCCTGCTGCTGACCGGCGCCTCGTTCTTCGTGGCCCAAAGCCATTGGATCTGGGGTCCGGGCGTGCCGGTCGGTCTCGCCGTGCTCGCGATCGCCCAGATGGGCGTGCATCTCGTCTTCTTCCTGCACTTGAGCACCGGCGCCGACAACACCAACAACGTGCTCGCACTGGCCTTCGGCCTGCTGATCGTGACGCTCGTCGTCAGCGGCTCGCTGTGGATCATGGCGCACCTGAACGCCAACATGATCCCGGCTTCCGCGATCATGGAAATGCACTGACGGCGGACCCGCGTTTCGCGGGTCGTTGACGGCGTTTCACGCCCCCCGGGGTCGGTTCGTCGCATCGCGCTGGCGCACCGATCCGGCGCCTGGCTAGATGCACCCCACCGGCGCGGTGAGCGCCTCAACCCTGAAGGGACTACAGCCATGATCGTTTCGATTCTGCATGACACTCCGGTGTGGGTCTGGGTCATCCTCGCCGCGTTGATCGGGCTCGGCGGTATGCAAACCCGGGCGCGGACGATATCGCTCGCCAGGGCGACCGTCTTGCCGCTGGTGTTCGTGATGCTGTCGTTGAGCAGCGCCGTGCACAGTGCCGGCGGCGGCCTGAACGGCACGGACGCCACGTACCTGGCGCTCTCGGCCTGGGTTGTCGGATTCGCCGCGCTCGCGTGGCTCGGACGGCGCAGGCTCGCAGTGGGCGGCGCTCGCTGGCTCGCTGCCGAACGGCGCATCCACGTTCCCGGCAGCGGGTTGCCCCTGTTCCTCATGGTCGGGCTGTTCCTGTTGAAATATGCCACCGCCGTCGCGGCCGCGCTCGCACCGGCGCTCGCGCGGCAACCGGCCTATCTCGTCGGTTGCAATCTCGTCTATGGCGCTTTCGCCGCCGCGTTTTGGATCCGGGGTAACTCGCTGCGCAGGCTCGTGGCCGGCCGGGCAGCGACGGTGGCTCCGACACCGGCGCGCGGCTAGAGTAGCGCCATGACGTCCATGACCCGGTCCGAGGCCGGCACGCCGCCACCCCCGTGGCATATCGCGCTTGCGAAACGCGGGCTGCGCAGCGTGGCAATCAGCGTCCTGTTCGGCGTCGTGCTCGCCGCGGTCCGCCAACAGAACCTCTGGATCACGCTGATCTACACCGTGACGATCTCGATCATTTGCTGGTTCTGCATCGATCTCGGGCGACTCGGAGTCGCCAGAATCCGGCAACCGCCCGTCGTCGGGGCGGGCGCTGACGGTAAGCGCGACTGGCCGGGCTGGCCGTGGATGGTGGTGATCATTCTGCTGGGCAGCACCGTCGGATTCAGCCTGGGCACGGCGGTCGGGGACTGGGTCACCGGCTTACAGTCCTCGAACTTGTACAACCAGGGTAACCTGCGCGACGCGCTGTCCTTGCTGTTGTTCGCGCTGCTCCCGGCGGTCGCCCTGACCTATTTCTTCTATAGTCGCAGCGTGATCGCCGATCGTGAGGCGAGCGCCCAGGCGGCCCGCGGACAGGCGGCCGAGAGTCGCCTCAAATTGCTGGAATCCCAGCTCGAACCTCACATGCTGTTCAACACGCTCGCCAACCTGCGCGCACTGATCGGGCTCGATCCGCCGCGCGCCGAGGCCATGCTCGATCAGCTCATCGCCTATTTGCGGGCCACCTTGAGCGCTTCGCGGCTTGCACGCCAGCCGCTGCGCGCGGAGTTCGCGCGGCTCGCCGACTACCTGGCGCTGATCCAGGTGCGCATGGCCGACCGGGTCGAGCCGCGCTTCGAGCTCCCGCCGGAGCTCAGCGAGATCGACGTACCACCGCTGCTGCTGCAGCCTCTCGTCGAGAACGCCGTCAAGCACGGACTGGAACCGTCGGTGCGCGGCGGACGCATCAGGATCAGCGCCGCGCGCGAGGGCGACGATCTGCTGCTCAGCGTGCGCGACACCGGGGTTGGGCTCGACGCGGGGCGCGCCGAGCGCGACACCACCGCCGGTGCGGGGTTCGGTCTTGCCCAGGTCCGCGAACGTCTCGCAACGCTCTATGGTGCGCGGGCGTCCTTGCGGCTCGAGTCTGCCGTGGACGCCGACGGCGGAACGTTGGCCGTGATACGCCTGCCGGTCGGCGGCCCAGGCGCATGAGCGGCCGGCAACGCGCCCGAGCCCTGATTGCCGAGGACGAGCCGCTGCTCGCGGCGGTTCTCGACCGCGAACTCTCACGACTGTGGCCCGAACTCGAGATCGTCGGTACGGTGCGCGATGGTTCCTCGGCCGTCACGCAAGCGCTCGCGCTACGTCCCGACATCGTGTTCCTGGACATCCAGATGCCGGGACAGAACGGCATCGACGCGGCGGAGGCGCTCTGCGAGGACTACCCGGACGATGCGTCGTTACCGCTGATCGTGTTCGTCACGGCCTATGACCATTATGCCGTGCGCGCCTTCGAGCACTCCGCGATCGACTACGTGTTGAAACCGGTCCAAGCCGAACGACTCGCCAAGACCTGCACCCGTCTGCAGGCGGCACTGCGCACGCGCAACGACGGAGCGGCGGCCGCGGCCGGCCAGCTCGAATCGGCCTTGAGCCAATTGCGCGGGCTGATCGAGACCCGTGGCGCAGGCGCCGCGCCGTCGGCACCGCCCGCACCGCCCGCACCGCCCGCACCGCTACGCATCATCCAGGCGAGCATCGGGTCGACCATCCATCTCGTGCCGGTCGACGACATCCTGTTTTTCGAGGCGGAGGATAAATACATTCGCGTCGTCACGGCCGCCCGCGACTATCTGATCCGCCAGTCCTTGCGTCAGCTACTGGCCCAGCTCGACGGCCAACGATTCTGGCAGGTGCATCGCGGAACGATCGTGAACGTCGACGAGATCGCGACCGCGATCCGCGACGACTCAGGCAAGGTACACCTGCAACTGCGCGGTCGCGCCGGGACGGTGACCGTGAGCCGGCTGTATGCGCAGCGGTTCAAACCGATGTAAGAGGGGGATGGAGGCTAGGAGCG
>Ga0116229_10011548_pt1 | contig 12987 bp, 10 predicted proteins | sample S1TSphgellanicum_3_FD_87313 | JGI IMG/M metagenome (GOLD analysis project Ga0116229, IMG submission 87313) | Host-associated microbial communities from peat moss isolated from Minnesota, USA - S1T2_Fc - Sphagnum magellanicum MG | ecosystem: Host-associated > Plants > Peat moss > Unclassified...
CGCCACCGGCACTGATCATGCCCTTGTAGCGATCGACCATCGCAGGAACTTGTTCGCTCTGGTCCGGATGCACCAGGAGCACGATTTCGTAATGTCGCATGGTAGGCTCCCTACGGGTTTAGCCTCCCGTTGCGAGCGGTGAGGCAAGGAGTGATGCCGGTCGACCGGCGAAAAAGAGGCCGAATGGTACGCGTTGAGGGCGGCGTAGGTCAACCTGACGGGTTCAACGGCAGTCCCCGGCCGGCACTGCGCCCGCTGGCTGCCGTCTGCTGTCGGCGGGCCTCGAACAAGCTCACCCCGGCCGCCACCGAGACGTTCAGGGATTCGACCTGTCCCGCCATCGGGATACGCACGAGGAAGTCGCAGCGCTCGCGCGTCAGGCGCCGCAATCCGGCTCCCTCGGCGCCGAGCACGAGGGCGAGCGGCCGCGCCAAATCGACGCCGTAAAGGCTGTGCTCGGCGCCCCCGTCCGTGCCGACGATCCAGATGCCGCGCTCCTTCAAGGCGGTCAAGGTTCGGGCCAAATTCGTGACGGTCGCGACCGGCACGAATTCCGCGGCGCCCGCGGCGACCTTGCTGACGATCCCATCCACGGCGGCGGATCGATCGCGCGGAATCACGAGGGCCCGCACCCCCGCCGCATCCGCCGTGCGCAGGCAGGCGCCCAGGTTATGCGGGTCGGTCACGCCATCGAGTACGAGCAACAACGGTTCCCCGGCCGCAGGCTCCCTGCTGCGTTCGTCCAAGGCGGCCAGCAAATCGTCCTCGTCCCAGGGTTTGAGCGGTCGCACGGCCGCCACCGCGCCTTGATGCGCGACGGCCCCGACCCGCTTGGCGAGCGCCTCGCCGTCGGCGGCAATGATCGTGAGGCCGAGCCGCTGTGCACGCTCGCGCAAGCCCCGCGCGCGCGCATCCTCGCGCGGCGCCGCGATCCACAGCTCCAGGATCCGCTCCGGCGCCCGCTCGAGCACGGCGCCGACCGCGTGCAGGCCATAGACATAATGACGCTGGGAATCAGCCACGCCCGCCGCCGCGTCCGCCGCGTCGCGAGCCGCCGGATCGACCGCCACGACCGCGAGGGCCGCCTTGACCGCGGGGCCCACCCTCGTGCTTGGCGCCGCGTCGCGGCGCACGAACCGTGCCCGAGCCGACCGCCGCGTCCGGATCGATCAGTTCGAAATCGATCTGGCGCTGTCCGAGGTCGACCCGCGTCAAGCGCACCCGCACCGCGTCGCCCATTTGCCAGCGCCGACCCGTGCGCTGCCCCACGAGACCCATGCCGCCGCTCTCGAGCTCCCAGTAATCGCCGGGGATCGCCGAGATGTGCACGAGCCCGTCGATCGGCATTTCCTTCAGCTGGACGAACAACCCGAACTCGAGCGCGCTCGAGATCGTCGCGTCGAAGGTCTCGCCGACGCGCGGCTGCAGATACAGGCAGCGCAGATAGCTCATGACATCGCGGGCGGCATCGTCGGCGCGCCGCTCCCGCTGGGAGCTCTCGAAACCGAGCGCCTGCAATTCGGCCGCGCTGTAGCGGTGGCCCGACACCGAGTGCTTGAGCACGGCCGCCTTCAGCGCCCGATGGACCAGCAGGTCGGGATAGCGGCGGATCGGCGAGGTGAAATGCGCGTACTCCTCCAGTGCGAGACCGAAATGACCGATGTTGGTCTGCTGATACGTGGCCTGAGCGAGCGAGCGAATCACGAGGCTTTCTAGCAGTATGCCGTCGGGCCGCGCCACGAGCCGCTCGACGAGCTGGCGAAATTCGCGCGGCGTCGGCTTCTCCGAGAACGTCGCGCCGACCTGCAAGGCGTTCAACACCTTCTGCAATTCGGTGACGCGCTTGTCCTCGGGCTGGCCGTGCACGCGGTAGAGACTGCCGGCCTTGGCGAGCCGCAGCGCCACGGCCGCCTCGACGTTGGCGGCGATCATGCATTCCTCGATCAAGCGATGCGCATCATTGCGGGTCACCGAGTAGAAGCCGTCGATCCGCCCATCCGCGCCGATTCGGGCCTTGACCTCGCCGCCGCGAAAATCGAGCGCGCCACGCGCATCGCGGGCGACTTTGAGCGCCTGGTAAACGGTGTACAGGGTCTTCAAGGACTTCTCGATCGCGGGCGTGAGATCCGGCTGCCCCCCGGCGGCCGCGGCGACGCTCGGGACGTCGGCGGAACCCGCCTTGCCCCGGCTCAAGAACGCCCAGGCCTGATCGTACGTGAGGCGCGCATGGGAGCGAATCACCGCCTCGTAGAAGCGGGTCTTGCTGAGCTTGCCGTGCTTGCTCACGCGCATGTCGCAGACGAACGCGAGCCGATCGACCTGCGGCATCAGCGAACAGAGGTGATTCGACAGATGCTCGGGCAACATGGGCAGGACCCGATCGGGAAAGTACACCGAGGTCGCGCGCGCCCGCGCTTCGACGTCGAGCTCGCTGCCGACGCGCACGTAGTGGCTGACGTCGGCGATCGCGACGACGAGGCGCCAGCCGCCCCAGCGTACCGGCTCGGCAAACACGGCGTCGTCGAAGTCCTTGGCGTCGGCACCGTCGATCGTGATGAGCGGAACCTTGCGCAGGTCCTCGCGATGCGCGAAATCGGCCGGCTGCACGTCCGGCGCGAAGCGGTTCGCGAGCTGCAGGACCGCGGGCGGAAACTCCTGTGGGAGATCGTGCCGGATGATCGCGAAGCGGGCGGCGAGCTCCGACGGCCGCAGGTTCGCGAGGACCTCGACGACGCGGCCCTGGGCCGGCACGTCGCCCTGCGGGCGTTTCGTGATCTCGACGATCACGGAATCCTCATCCTCGGCACCGAGCCGATCGCGCAGCGGCACCTCGACGGAATACCAGTGGCCCGGATCCTCGGGCGTCACTCGGCCGCGTCCCGGACCCGTGTGCCAGATGCCGCCGATCCGCACCGGTGCGGCGCCGATCCGTCGGATCAAGCGCGCCATGCGGCGGCCGCGATCGTTGACGCCGACCGGCCGCACTTCGACGCGATCGTTGTGCATCAGGGTGGCGGTGTCGGCGCGCGCCAGCACGAGCGGCGCGGAACCGTCGTCCGGCATGATCAAGACTTCACCGCTCGCACGGCCGCGTACCTTGCCGGCGACGCGCTCGGTCTCGGCTGCCGTCGTGAAGGCGTCCCCGGATTTCAGCGCCTGACCGTCGCGCACCATCGCCGCCAGCCGCTTCTCGAGCGCCTCCCGCTGGACATCGGTGTTGAGGCCAAGGCGCTTCGCCAGGCGTAAGGCCGTCAGCGGTTCCGGTGCCTCGGTGAGATGTTTGAGAATGAGTTCACGGCTCGCGATGGGATCGGCGTAGCGGGACTTTTCCCATTCGAGGTTCGGGTCTTCGCCGCGCCAATCGGTCGGAGTGCCGCCGGCGGGGCCGTGATTACGGCGACTCATGCAGCACGGCAGCGCGGAAAATCAGAGAATATCGAAACGGTGGGAGCATTGATTGACAAGCCTTAGGTGGATGCGTAGATTTCGGCGCCTCGCGTATCGCGGACCCATCTTGCCCAGGTGGCGGAACTGGTAGACGCGCTGGTTTCAGGTACCAGTGGAGCAATTCGTGGAGGTTCGAGTCCTCTCCTGGGCACCATAAAAGACCAATACTATCAAGATAGTATGCGATTGTCCTCAACCCTTTTGAAGGCTACCCTCCCAAAAGGACGTCAAGACCCTGCTGCTTCACGAGCACTCACAGCGAACGAAGCCACGTCTTTCCGGTCTGACCGGGAATAGACGCGCAGATGATATGCCCGAAGATCCCATTCGTCACGGTCAAGCTGAAGGTTCCGGAAAACTGTTCGGCCAATTCTTCGGCTTGGACCCCAGGGTCGCGGTGCTCGCAGCGATCGTCGACTCGATGCTGTTCGGTGGCGAGGTGGCGAGCCTCGGCGCCGTCATGCTTCTGTCGGTGCCCGCCGGCATCGCGCTCGGCTGGGTCGCCTACAAGGCGCAACGCCGCTGGTATGGCGACGATCACGAGACCGCACTGATCAAGGCGAGCATCGTGGGCCTGCTGACGGCGATTCCGACGCCGCTGCCGGTGCTGCTCGCGATCCCGGCGGGATTGCTCGGCGTCGTGCACGGCCTCCACAAGCGGCTCCTCACGCGTTGAGCGGCTCCCGCCGGCTGGCAAGTTGGCTTCGAGGGGCGCATATTCTTCCACGGGTGATTCAATCGGGCGAAACCACGTGTCAGCGACAACTCCCGACGGGCTGGGCACCGGCCGCGATGGCCCGCCGCGCAGCGCCGACGACGAGCAGCGGGTCGGCTTCTTCGATCGGCGCCGCACCTGCGCGCCGCGTGATTACAATCGCTTCCTCGTACCCCCGGCGGCGCTCGCCGTGCATTTGTCGATCGGACAGGCCTATGCCTTTTCGACGTTCAATCTGCCGCTCTCGACGCTTCTGGGCGGCGAGCATGCATCCCCGAACGATTGGTCGCTGGTACAGATCGGCTGGACGTTCTCGATCGCGATCTTCGTGCTCGGCCTCTCGGCGGCGATATTTGGCCGCTGGGTCGAGCGCGTCGGTCCGCGCAAGGCCATGGGCGTCGCCGCCCTGTGTTTCGGCGGAGGCTTCCTTGTCGCCGCACTCGGCATCGCCACGCATCAGCTCGCGCTGCTCTACTTAGGCTACGGCGTGCTCGGCGGTTGCGGTCTCGGCATTGGCTACATCGCACCGGTCTCGACGCTGATCAAATGGTTTCCGGACCGTCCGGGCATGGCGACCGGCATGGCGATCATGGGTTTCGGCGGCGGCGCGATGATCGCGGCGCCGCTGTCGTTGTTCCTGATGGCGCACTTCCGCAGTCCGGAATCGAACGGCGTGGCCGCGACGTTCGTGACCATGGGATGTCTCTACTTCGCCTTCATGATGTTCGGCGCAGTCATGGTGCGCGTGCCGCCGGGGGATTGGCGGCCGGTCGGCTGGGTCGCACCGCGGACTCCCCGAAAACTCGTCACGCAGGCACACGTCGCCGTGGACAAGGCCTGGCGCACGCCGCAGTTCTGGCTGCTGTGGGGCGTGCTGTGCATGAACGTCACGGCCGGCATCGGCGTGCTCGGCCAGGCCTCGCCGATGATCCAGGAGATGTTCGGGGGCCGCGTGACGCCGGCGGCGGCCGCGGGCTTCGTCGGCTTGTTGAGCCTGTTCAACATGGGGGGACGCTTTTTCTGGGCCTCGATCTCGGATTATCTCGGCCGCCGCAACACCTATTTCGTGTTTTTCCTGCTCGGTATCGTCTTGTACGCCACCGTCCCGTCGATCGGCCGGGCGGGCTCGATCGTGGGTTTCGTCGCGGCCTTCGCGCTGATCCTGTCGATGTACGGCGGGGGTTTCGCGACGATCCCGGCGTACCTGCGCGACATGTTCGGCACGATGCACGTCGGCGCCATCCATGGCCGCGTCCTTACGGCCTGGGCCTGCGCCGGTGTGCTCGGTCCCGTGCTGGTCAATTACCTGCGTCAATATCAGATCGACAACGGCGTCGCCAAGGCACAGGCCTACTCGGTCACGATGTATGTCATGTGCGGGATGCTGCTCATCGGCCTCTTGTGCAACCTCGCGATCACGGCGGTCGATCCGCGCCATCATCATCCGCCGGGGGAGGACGCACGATGAGCACACTGCGCATGCTGCTGCTGTGGGTCATCGTCGGGCTGCCGCTCGCCTGGGGCGTCGCGCGCACGCTGCAAAACGCACTGCAGCTGTTCCGGTAGAGACCCTCGCTGCTCGTAGAGAGCCTCGCTGCTCGGCCCTAGCACAGGGGCGCGGCGCGTTCGGTGCGCCAGCGCACCGTTCGCGACGGCCCGAAGCCCGATACTGCCGGCCTCGCACTGCGCATGGAGTCACGCATGGGCTTGAGTTTTGGCATCGAACCCTTGGTCGCATTGATCGCCGGCATCTTGATCCTGGTGATCCCGCGCCTGCTGAATTACATCGTCGCGATCTATTTGATCCTGATCGGACTACTCGGGCTGTTCGGCACGGGCCCGCATCACCTGGTGTGAGTCGGAGGCGCCGGCGCGTGCGCGCCTCGCCAGCACGTAATACACCGGACCCGTGACCGCGAGACCGACGACCCACGACAGGTCGGCGCCTGCCATGGCGCGAGCGACCGGACCGGTGTAGAGCGGGCTCGCGACGAACGGTAGCTGCACGAGGATGCCGAACAGGTAACAGCCGACCGCGATGCCGTTGATCCGGCCGTAGACGCCGCCGTCGCGACGGAAGAAGGATGGCACGTCGTACCGACCATGCCGCAGCGCGTAGTAGTCGACGAGATTGATCGCGGTCCAGGGGACGAGCACGTAGAGCAGCAGCAGAATGAACCCCTCGTAGTTCGACATGAACGAGTCCTTGCCGAGCAACGCCGCGGCGAGCGCGCCGCAGAACAGCAACCCCGTGACCGCGGTGCGAGCGCGTGGCCCGGGCGCCCACGCCGCGACGAGCGTCTGACCGAACGTGAGGCTGGACAAGGCGCCGCAGTACAGGTTCATCGCCGTGGCGGCCGCGATGCTGACCGAGAACACGATCAGCGCGAACGGGGCGAGGCCGCCGGTCAGCAGCGCGAGGCCGTGCACGACATTGCTCTTAGGGGCCGCGAGTCCGACCATCGCTCCCAACACCATCGGGAGTAACGAGCCCAGCGTGCAGCCCCAATAGCTCGCCCAAAACGCGGGCCGTGCGCCGGTGCTCTCGGGCATGTATCGGGAATAATCCGACACATACGGGGCGTAGGCGATCTGCCACAGGGCGCCGGTCGAGATCGTGCCGAGCATGCCGTTCAAGTTCAGCTCGTTGCGCGTGAGGAAATCCGCGGGCAGCCCGTGCACCCAAACGATCCATGCGGTGCAGCCGAGCAGCAGCGCGCCCGACACCCAGCTCATGACGCGCGTGTACGCATGAATCAGATCGTAGCCGTAGATCGCCGCCACGAGGCTCAGGATGCCGACCAGCAGAATACCCGGCGTTTCCGACACGCCGGCAGCCACCAGGGCGATGGACTCCCCGCCGACGACGAGGTTCGAGGCGAGGAACCCCACGTACATGACGATCACGATCCCGACGACCAGCAGGGAACCCAAGGATCCGAACTGCCCGCGCGTCTGCACCATCTGCGGCACCCCGAGCGTCGGGCCCTGCGCCGCGTGCAAGGCCATGAACACGGCGCCGACTCCGTTGCTGAGCGCGAGTCCGGCGACGGCCCAGCCGAACGGCAGCGCGGACACGGTCACCGCTAGGCCGCCGGTCACGATCGTGAGCAGCATCAGATTCGAGCCGAACCAGACCGTGAACAGGTCGCGGGCCGTGCCGTGACGCTGCTCGGCCGGAATCGGCCGGATGGTCTCGATCTCGATCTGCGTCGCCTGTTCGCGCTTGCTCATGGGCTGATCCGCTCCTCGTGGGTGTCGATGCCGGCGTCGGCCAAGCGGCGCTCGAGCGCGCCGAGTTCCCGCTCGTAATGGCGCCATTGAGCCACGGAGCTCGCATACACCGGCCGCCTGACCTGTGCGGCGCTCGCGGTCGTGCTGGCGCTCGGATTGCGGTGAAACTCGGCGCAGGCGTCCTCCCAGGGAAGACCGCAGAACTCGAGGAGCTTGCGCGTCTCACCGACGTGGTCGGCGACCAGGCGCTCGTAAGAGAGTTCGAAGATCGCGCCCGGCAGGGTCGCGTGCCAGTGCGCCATCAGGCGGCGATAGGCAATGTAATAGCTCGCGATCTCGTCGAGATCGTACGAGAACGGATATCCGTCTTTGAACAGGGTCTTGTACATCGCATAGCAAGCCGCCATCGGCTGACGCGTCAGATGCACGATCTTCGCATTCGGCAGGGCGCGGCGTATCAAGCCGCCGTACAAGTAATTGAGCGGCATCTTGTCGACGAAGCGGCCCGGCGGCCCGGCCGCGGCGCGGACCCGCGTGAGGTAGTCGCGGCCGAGAGCAGGAAAATCCAGATCCGCCGACATGGCGACGAGCTCGCGGCGCGGCAGCTCGAGTCTGCCGCTGCGCCGCTGCGCGGCGGCCACGATCGCGAGTGCGAAACAGTCGAGCTCGCCGGCCGAGGTCAAGGCGGAATGACTGTCGAGGATGCGCTCGACGAGCGTCGTGCCGCTGCGCGGCAGGCCGACGATGAAGACCGGTGCCTCGGTCGAGGCCTCCGCTGTCGGCGGCGCGGGCGGCGCCGGGAAGGCCTCGATGATCCAGTCGACCGTTGCGACGTCGACCGCCACGTCGTAGCGCATGTGCGCGCGGCGCAGCCGCGCGCCCTGCGAAAGCTGCCGGAACGAGTCGGCGTAACGGCCGAGATCCTCGTATTCCTTGGCGAGCGCGAAGCGTAGCTGCACGACACCGCGGAACTCGCCGCCCGCCACGGCCGGCGACGGCGACGGCGACGACGGCGATGGCGATGGCGATGGCGATGGCGGTGCGACCTCGAGGCGGGCGAGCAGCGCCTCGAGTTCGTCGACATGATTGCGGGCCGCCGTCTGGGTGCGCAGATCGCTGCGGTTCTTGTAAGCCTCGTAATCGGTCGGCCGCAACGCGATGACCCGGTCATAGTCCGCTTCGGCCTCGGCCAGCTGGCCCAGGAAGCGCCGCACGGTCGCGCGGTTGAAGCGAAATTGCGGCTCGTCGGGCGCGAGACGCACGGCTTCGTCATACGCGGCGAGCGCGGCTGCCTGATCGTTGCCGTAGCTGAACACGGAGCCGATCGCATCCCACAAGCGCGGTTCGGGCGGCGCGTAGCGGGCGGCCTGCGCCGCGGCCTTGCAGGCATCCGGGCGTCGCCCGATCGCGAGCAGGCAGTGCGCATGGCGCAGATGCAGGATCGCATTGCGCGGATCGCGCCCGAGCTGGGCCTCCACGGCGGCGAGATCCGCGGCGCGATCACGCCGGCTCAACGGGGCGGGACCTTCACGGATCGCCGGGCACACCGAAGCTCGGTGCGCCGGCCGGATCGAGCGCGCGGCGCACGTAGGCGTCGACCTGCGGCGCGTAGCGCGCGAACAATCGGCCGAGTTCCCCGATCGGGTCGGCGTCGGCCCAGTCGACGCGCAGATCCACGATCGGCCAGGATACCTCGCGCACGATCATCAAGCCGGCCGAGTGAACGGGACCCGCCTCGCCCCCTCGCGCGAGCCCGGCGGCCAAACCCTCGAGCAATCGTGTCGCGAACGCGCCGCGCGCGGCCTCGAACGCCTGGATCATGGCCGCGGGCACCTCGGCAGAGCAGAGCAGGTTGCCGGCCGCCGCCGCCTCGCGGCCCAGCGCCGATCCGACCGTTCCCAAGGCGAAATCGCCCGAGTGCACGGCGGGCGGACCCGAGGCGCCGATCACGACGAGTTGCCGGTAGGCGCCGTACGGCGTGCGCGCCAGCGCCGCGCGCAGCGCCGCGGCGGCGCCGGTGCCGGCCCGCAGCGATGTCAGGATCTCGGGTCCGAGACGCGGGTCCGTGATGTTCTGGGACGCCACCGCACCGGCCCCCGCCGCGGCATGGGCGCAGCGGGCCGCCACGGCCGGCGAGGAGCTCGCGATGGCGACGCCGAACAGGGCCGCATCGGCCGAGCGTGCAACGATCGAAAAGGTCACGGCTCGTCGGGAATCACGGCGATCACGTCGATCTCGACCAGCCACTCGGGCCGCGCCAGGCCCGCGACGACGATGCCGGTCGAGACGGGATGCACGCCCTTGAGCCAGCGTCCGACGGTGCGATAGACGGCCTCGCGAAATCGAGGATCGGTCAGGTAGATCGTGACCTTGCAGACGTGTTCGAGTCCCGCACCGGCCTCGGCGAGCAGCTGGCGCAGGTTCTGCATGGCCTGATCCGCCTGCGCGGCCGGATCGCCGATCCCGACGTTGACGGCGGTGTCGAGATCCTGGCCCACCTGCCCGCGCACGAACACGGTGCGGCCGCGGGCCACGACCGCGTGGCATAGATCATTGTCGAGTTTCTGCTCAGGGTAGGTGTCGCGGGTGTTGAATTTACGAATGCGTGTGTGCACGAGCAACTCCTGTGGAGAACGTCGGTCCCTGTGGAAACTAGTGCAGCCGCTCGAGCAGGGCGTCCAGCATGGCGTCGCAGCGATCGAGCTGGTCGCTCGCGATGAACTCGTCGGGTTTATGGGCCTGATCGATCGAACCGGGCCCGCAGACGACCGCGGGAATGCCGAGCACGCCGCTGAAGAGGCCGCCTTCGGTGCCGAAACCGACCTTGATGCGCTCGCGATGGCCGGTGAGCTCGGCGACCAGCGCGACGACGTCCGCGTCCGGCGGCGTCTCGAGGCCCGGATAAGCGTTGACGACGTCGATGTCGATCCTTTCATCGCCGCCCCGGTGCAGCGCCGCCGCGGCAGCCGCTGCATCGTCGCGCAGGGCCGCGATGAGGTGCCGTGGATCGTCGGCGGGGAGATTGCGGATTTCGAACTCGAGCTCACAGCGCGCCGGCACGATGTTGAGTGCGCTGCCGCCGCGGATCACGCCGACATGCAGCGTCGTATACGGCACCTCGTAAGCCGGATCCCGCGCGCCCTCGGTCTCGAGGTGCCGTTGCCGGGCGCGCAGCGCCGCGATGAAATCACATGCCAGGTGGATCGCGCTGACGCCATCGGCCGGCCGGGCCGAATGCGCCGCGCGACCGTGACAGGTGGCGGCGAGCGCCGTTTTCCCCTTGTGCCCGATCGCCGCCCGTAGCAGCGTGGGTTCCCCGACGATGCAGCAGGTCGGGCGGTGCGTCCAGCTCGCCATGTCCTCGATCAGCGAGCGTACGCCGAGACAGCCCGTCTCCTCGTCATAGGACAGGGCGAGATGCAGGGGCACCGAGAGCGACCGCCCCGCCGCGACGCAGGCGGCGCGCAGTGCGCAGGCGATGAAACCCTTCATGTCGGCCGCGCCACGCGCGTACAGGCAACCCCCGCGCGCGCGCAGATCGAAGGGATCCGTGGTCCAGGCCTGGCCGTCGACGGGCACGACGTCGGTATGCCCCGACAACAGCACCCCGCCGCGATCGGCGGGGCCGACCGTCGCGAACAGGTTTGCCTTGGCCTGTGTCCGGTCCCGGTACAGACGCGACTCGATGCCGGCGGCCGCGAGAAAGTCCCGCACGAAGTCGATCAGCGCGAGATTCGAATCGCGGCTGACCGTCGGAAAGCCGACCAGCCGCTCGAGGATCTGCGTGCTGTTCATGCGGCCTAGAGTAACCGATCCCCACTCCTTGAAGGCATAGCCGATCTTGATCCCGTAGGTGCGCGGCGTGGAGATCAGCGCCTGAGCCCGCTCACCGTAGTTGCCCGGATCCTGGTAGGAGGTGATACCGAGCGTGTTGGCCAGATTGTCGATGTAGAACGTGCCGCGCCAGTGATCATGCGAGTACACGAGGCGGGTATCGAGCATCGTGTAGCCCGCCACGGTCGGAATCGAGTTGGAAATGGCCGGCAGCACCGCGCTCTGATAATGCGCGTCGATCGCACCCAGCAGCTCGCCGCCCGCGAGCTGCACGTGACCGTAGCTCAGGCTCAGCGCGAGGCTGGTCTTCGGCGTTCCGGGCAGCACGCCGCCCAACGCCGGCGGCTGAACGGACAGGTTCGGATACGAGAACAGGGCGTTGTACGAGGTGATTTTCGTGATGTCGTAGGTGTAATCGAGCTGCACGCCGAGATGATCGGTGACGGCGGCAAAGATCTCCGTCTCGAGGCCCCGACTGTAGGCCTCGCCGACGTTGATGGCGGCCGGCAGCACGAGCGGCGTGAGCGCGACGCCCTCCTGCAGGTTGTGCCACTGGATATCGAAGATCGCCGCCGAATATCGAATCTTGTTTTGAAGCGTACCCTTCACGCCGATTTCATAGTTGTCGGCCGTGTCGGGTTCGACCTTGGCGAGACCGGCAGGCGTGACGTAGCCGAAACCCGGTTCCGATCCCGGCAATGCGTTGACGCCGCCGCGGCGGAAGCCTTGCGACCAGGTCGCGTAGACCAGGTTGTTCGCGTCGAGCTTGTAGGAGGTATTGATCTTCCAAAGCGCCTTGCGCCACTCGTCGCTCAAGCCAGTGTTCGCGATCGGCACGGCGGAGCTGCCGTAAGCGCCGAACACCGGTCCGGCATCGAACAGCAGTCCGGTTTGCTGAGCCTGGGAAACGGTCTGTTTGAACAAGCGCGTGCCGCCGGTCAGGCTCCAGTCCGAGGTGATGTGCCAGGTGAGTTCGCCGAACAGCGCGTAATCCTTGAACTGCGTCTCGAAGTCGCCGATGTAGGCCTGATCGAGGTTGAGCGGAATGCCCTCGTAGCTCGTGTAGACGCCCTGCCCGGTTTCGCCGATGCCGCAGCGCGAAGGGTTGTTGCCGGTCAGATCGCTGATGCCGCCATTCGCCACGGTCGAACCGACGGAACAGGCGTTGTAAAACGCGTTGTAGCCTGGATAGAACTCGTGTTCCTGGATGTCCGTGGTCTGGTTCTTGAAGAACCCGCCCGCGACCCAGTCGAACAGGCCGCCCGACTTGGAGGCTAAGCGAAATTCCTGGGAGTAGAGCTTGTCGTCGAGCAGGTCATGGCCCTGAATGAACGAGAGCGGATTCTGACCGTAGAGGTTTTGATAGAAGAAGAAGTTCGTGTACAGCGTGGTCAGATCTTCCTGCGTGTGGTTCGTGTGATGCGCATAGGACGTCGCCGAGGTCAGGGTCGCGAAACCGACGTCGTAGTCGAGCGACAGCGCCAACACGTCGGCCCGGTCCGTGGTTCCCTCGAGACTGTTCGTTGCCGATGACAGCTTGTCGATGCCGGCCGGCAACGGCGAGTTATACAGGGAACTCACCAGCGGCGTCGGATCGGCGGGGAACGCCCCGCTGCACGCGGTGACCTGGCCCGCGAGGGCACCGATGCAGAACGGCGGCGTGGGCTGGCCCGCAGGATTGATCGGCTTGTTGTATGCATTCGCACTCGTCGCGATGTAGGGGAAGCCGTTCGCGCTTTCCTGCTGGTAGAAGTACG
>Ga0116229_10011550_pt1 | contig 12984 bp, 8 predicted proteins | sample S1TSphgellanicum_3_FD_87313 | JGI IMG/M metagenome (GOLD analysis project Ga0116229, IMG submission 87313) | Host-associated microbial communities from peat moss isolated from Minnesota, USA - S1T2_Fc - Sphagnum magellanicum MG | ecosystem: Host-associated > Plants > Peat moss > Unclassified...
GCCGACGATGCCTATCTCACCGATACCCTTGATGCCCAGGGGGTTAACGCGATCGTCCTGCTCGGGCACGATGATGATCTCGATCGATGGCACGTCCGCATTGACCGGCACCAGGTAGTCGGCGAGATTATCGTTGACGTAGCGCGCGGCTGCGATGTCCAGCTCGGTCTGCTCGTGCAACGCGGCTGACAAGCCCCAGATGGCGCCGCCCATGAACTGGCTATGCGCGGTTTTCTCGTTGACGATCGTGCCGGCGGCGAACGCGGACACCACACGCGCCACGCGAATCTCCCGGGTGCGACTATGTACCCGCAGCTCCACCAGGTGAGCGCCGAAGGCGTAGGCGGTGACGTCCTTGCGGGACGCGCCGCCAAGCATGGCTACCTTTCCCTTGGCCATATCGGCGACAGCGCCGGGGGGCAGGCCCGGGGGCACATTCTCCGCGTAGGCTTCTATTCGGTGGCCAATTCGGCTGATGGCAGTGTTCATGCTCTCGAAATGTTCCGCCGGGCCGACCAGCCGGGCGTTGGCAAGCCTGAGCGTGCCGGGATCGACGCCCCGGAACGGGCTGTCACCGGCCTTGACGGCGGCATCGGCAATCCTGGCTCGAATGTCCTCGCACGCCTTTGCCACGACCAGCGTGGCCGACGCGGCGTTGTTCGAGCCGCCGGCAATCATGATGGGGGGCAGGTCGCTGTCGCCCATGTAGACGGTGACGTCCCCGACTGCCAGCCCGAGCGCGCGCGCCGCGGTGATGGCGACGGTGGTGTACGCCCCGGTTCCGATCTCATGACCGGCCAGACCGACGATCGCCTTGCCGTCCGGGGTTATCGAGACGCGGGCGGCCGCGGGACCGATATTCGACGGATAACAGGCAGTCCCGCATCCGTAACCTACCATCCAGTCGCCATCGCGCATGCTGCCAGGTTCGGCGCTGCGCCGGGCCCAGCCGAAGCGTGCCGCCGCCTGATCGAAGCATGGCATCAGCGAGCGCGACGAGAACGGTATGCCCGTGACCGGGTCGGTCTGCGTATCGTTGACCCGTCGCAGTTCGATCGGATCCATCCTGAGCTGGTAGGCCAGCTCATCCATCGCGCTCTCCAGCGCGAACATATAGGGCGTCTCGGGCGGGGCGCGCATGAAGCCTGGCGTGTTGCGATCCGCATGCGCGATATTGACCGCGGTCGAGATGTTCGGGCAGGCGTACATGCGCGCGGTGCTCTCCACACCGGCGACGTTGTAGCCCGAGGGTCGCGAGGTGACCTCCCAGCCTTCATGGGACAGCGACACCAGTCGGCCGTCGCGCGCTGCGCCCAGCCTTATGTGCTGGCGCGTCTCGGCGCGGTAGGTTGCAATCGTAAAGCCCTGATCGCGTGTCGGAACGAGTTTCACCGGGCGTGCTATGCGCCTGGCAGCCAATGCAATCCAGGCGGTGCGCGGGTTGGGACCCTTGGAACCGAAGGCGCCGCCGATGTAGCGCGAAATGGCCCGCACATCGTCGGGGTCGACACCGAGGCGCGACGCGGTCGACACCTTGGTACCCCACATGAACTGCGATGGCTCATAAATAGTCAGCCTTGGACCATCCCAGGCACAGGTGGTTGTGAAGAGCTCAATGGGATTGTGGTGCTGTGTCGGCGTCGCGTACTGCGCTTCCAACTGCACCGGCGCGGTCGCGAACGCCGCGGCTGCATCGCCCTTGACGGGGTCGGGGCCTTTGCCAGGCTTGTGCGGCTCGATCTCGATGCCCGGCGAGTCGAAGGTTGCGCTCGGAATCTCGGGAATGTAGGTCACCTGGACATTACGGGCGGCCTCGCGGGCGGCCTCAAAGGTCTCGGCCACCACTACGGCGATGATCTGTCCGCCGTGCCAGACATGGTCGCTTTCAAGTGATGTCGTCGATGGCTTGCCGTCCGGTCCCGGCGCAGGTTTTACCTGGTCCCCCACGTTCTGGAAGGTGAGGATATCCAGCACACCCGGCACCGCCCTGGCACCATCGAGCTCAAATCCGGCAATTCGACCGCGCGCAATGCGGCTGGTGACCAGATAGGCGAACGCGGGATTGGGCACCGGTTCATCCGATGCGAAACGGGCCGCTCCGGTGACCTTGGCGACACCGTCAATCCGCGAGGTCGGTGCACCAAACGCCTTGGCCAGCGGATCCTGCACTGGGTCAGGCATGGGAAGCGTCCAGGGTGATGGACCTGGCATCCAGCAGCGCCCGAACCAGTGTCTGACGGGCGAGTTCTGGCTTGTAGTCGTTGTAACCGTGTGTCCTGGCCGCTGCCAGCGCCGCCACCGCGGCCGCCTGCGCAGTCGCCTCGGTCAAGGGCTGGCCGGTGAGCGCCTGTTCGGCTTCGGTGCTTCGCCATGGTCGATACGCCATGCCGCCCAGTCCAATGCGTGCGGCGCGCACGTGCTCGCCATCCAGCTCCAGTGCGACGGCCGCGGAGGACATCGCAAATTCATAGGACGCGCGATTACGCACCTTTAGGTACAGCGAACGGCGCGTCCATGCGCCGGCCGGGACATGAATGGCTGTAATGACCTCGCCCGTACGCAGCGTGGTCTCGATGTGCGGACGGCCATTGACGGGGGTATGCAGGGACGCGAACGGCATGCGGCGCACGCCCGTGGAACCGTGCACATCCAGTTGCGCATCCAGCGCAATGAGCGCCACGGCAAAATCGCCCGGATACTGCGAGATGCAACTGTCATCCACGCCCAGCACCGCGTGATTGCGGTTGTAGCCGTTGATGGCCGCGCAGCCTGAGCCCGGGGTCCGCTTGTTGCAGGCACTCCAGCTCGGGTCGCGATAGTACGTGCAGCGTGTCTTCTGCAGAACATTGCCGCCGAGGGTTGCCATGTTGCGCAGTTGTGCACTGGCGGCGAGCTGCAGGGTCTGTGCGATGACCGGATAGTCCTGCAGCACGTCGGGGTGCCCCGCGGCATCGGACATCCTGGCGAAGGCGCCCAATGCGAGGCCGGTCGCGTGCGCTTGGATGCCGCTGTGGGCGGCGCGTAACGGTTCAAGGTCCACGACACGCTGTGGGCGCAGCACATCCAGTTTCATCAGGTCGACCAGGGTAGTGCCGCCCGCCAGGAACTGGGCGGTAGCATCGCTCTGCCCTTGCCCTGTGCCGACGCCCAGGCGGCAGGCATGAATCACATCAGTGGCACGCTGGTAGCTGAACGGGCGCATCAGCTTTGCGGCATCTGCTCGCGCGCCTGCCTGATGGCGGCGACGATCTTCGGGTAGGCGGCGCAGCGGCACAGGTTGCCACTCATGTATTCCCGGATGTCTGCATCTGTGCTGGCGTGACCTTCGCGGACACAGGCGACTGCCGACATGATCTGGCCGGGCGTGCAATAGCCACACTGAAAGCCGTCCTGGTCGATGAAGGCCTGCTGCATCGGGTGCAGTTCGCCATTGGCGCCGGCGAGCGCCTCGATGGTCTCGATGTGCCGGCCCTGCGCCGCGACGGCCAGAGTCAGGCAGGACAGCACGCGCTCGCCGTCGATATGCACCGTGCAGGCGCCGCACTGGCCTTGATCGCAGCCTTTCTTCGTGCCGGTGAGCTGCAGCTGTTCGCGCAGCACATCCAGCACGGTGACGCGGCTGTCGAGTGCCAGCACATGCTGCCTGCCATTCACGAGCAGCGTGACGCGCACGGCTCCGGGGAGCGCCTTTACAGGCTCATCGCTCGCGTGGCCCGCGAGCGGTGCAACGCCTACCGCTGCGAGCGCGGGCCCGGCAGAAATGAGTGACCGCCTGGTGAGACTGATCATGCGACCGCGCTGCCTCAGATACATGACTGTGAAGCCACTATGCACGCGGCATAGCGATGCCAGAAGCGGCAACTTCCGCATCATTCGTCGGACTCGTCCGTCAGCTCATGGGGCCGGCTATCCTACGACGCGCGTCGCTACAGCAAGCAGGTCGGAACTGATCTTCAGACCCGCCCGGCTGGCCGCCGTCAGCGAGACTTCGAACCGCACATGCCGATCCCTGGATACGAAATTGATGGTTACTCCGCGCGCAAGTCCCTGCTCCGCGCTGCTGACGACCAGCACCGGCCGGTCGCCGACGGCAGCCGCCAATGCGGCCATGGTGTCGCGGCCAGCGGCTCCCACGTAGACCACGCGGGCATCGCCGAGATCCTCGACGCGGGAAATCCGGTGGACTCTAGCCGGCTCGTCCTTGATCGAGCGCCCGGTGAGCAGGCGCCCCAGCACTTCAGCGACGCCATCGGCGCCAAGCACGGCAATCGTGAAGTCGGGCGCGGGGACGGCCGCGGGTGGCCACTCGATAAAGCCGGTGAAGCGGTAGAGAAATACTGCCCTGACCTCATCCTCGGAGTACTGCTGCGTGTCCTGCGCAGGTGCCGGGGTCGTCAGCGCCAGTAAAGCCGCCAGACCTAGAGTGCCGAAGACTACTCTGTAAGGACGAGGTTGCTGCACGGCGCACGATCGATGGCTATCGGCGCTACCAGCGGCACGTGCTGCACGCGATCAGGCTCATACGTCCCCCTTGTCTTAATTGGCAGCATGGATAACATAACATCGCCGCGCAAGCATAGCGAAACCGCGCCCAGCCCGGCATCAAAGTCCCCACGACACCTTGCCAAAGACGCTGCGCACGATCTCCTCGCGCCCCGCGGACGGGTAGCCGTACTCTGGATGATGATCGTGCAGCAGGTTCTGGCCCACGATCGCCAGCTGCAGCCTGGGAAGGGGATACCACGCCAGCTTGCTGTCGAGTTCGAAGTAGCTCGGGACGATGCCCACCGCAGGTCCGCCTGTGGGGCCATTATTCTGGTGCAGTGCGTCCACCCATCGCAGCGCCGCATTCCACTCGACGCTGCGCGGCAGATCCATGCTCGAGCGTAGCGCGAACTGTCCCTTCGGATCGGCCGTCTCGTTGCTCGCGTCGGTCGAATCGACAGCGCCCGGCCTGACCCGCAGGTTTTCGAGCAGCAGGTTGTAGCCTGCGTGCAGGCGCCACCACTGCAATAACTGGTAGGTCGCGACCGCCTCGAAACCATGGGTCTCGCCTTCCAGATTGTTCTGGAAGACGACTGGATACGGGTAGGGATACAGGGCGGTGGTCGGCGTAGCGGTGGTACTTCGCAGATCGCTGTAGTCGTTGTAGAAGGTCGATATCGAGGCCGACAAGCTCGGCGCGAGCTGTGCGCGATAGCCGATCTCGTAGGCGACCAGTATCTCCGAATCGAAATTCCTGCTGCCCGCAAGGAACAGGGCAGGGAGCTGAAAGGGCGGATAGGCGTTGATGAGCCCGGTCGGTACTTCCAGGTCGCGGTCGTAGCGCGACGGGGTACGCACTGCGCGCGATACCGCCGACCACAGCAGGTTCCTGGAATCCGGATTCCATTGCAGGCGGACGCTGGGTTCCAGCTCGAAGCCGGTGTAGTAATTGTGTTCCAGCTTCGAGCCGGCCGTCAGGGTGACATCGCGCGCGAGCATGATCTCATCCTGGAAAAATCCGCTGTACAGACTCTGATCCAGCTCGTTTGGCAGGAAGCGGACCAGCGAGGCGTCCTGGTCAAGTTCGCGCGTGCCGCGATAGCCAAGACCCCAGACGATTCCCTGACGATCCCCCCAACGGCAGTGGTACTGGAAGTCCAGGTCGTAGGTGTCAAGGTTATCGGTCAGGGCGGACGCCGGAAAACCAGTGTATGCAGTCGCCGGAGCGCTATACGGATAGGGTTGCGACAGGTAGGTATGGTCGTAGTACAGCTGCAGGCTCATCGAGCTGTCGGGCGAGCGCACCCGCGTCCAGCGCCCCAGTACATTCGCACCGGACAGTTGGTACTCGCCGGCGCCGCCGAAGTCCTCGCTGCCGGTGTAGGCATCGCCCTGGACGGTGAACTGGTCCGGACGCTCGGTACCGATGTCCATGCGAAAGCCGCCACGACCGACGTGCGATGAATCCAGCGCGCTGGCGCCGCTTGCGGTCAGGTCGTCCCCGCGCCCGGTATACTTGCCGTAGACCCGCAGGTACGCGTCCTGTGCCAGCTGCCCGCCATAGCGCGCCCCCGCCTGATCCTGCGGCTCCTTGCCGCCGGCGGCCTCAACGTAGTCACCCTGCGTATCCCTGGAGTTCCTGGTGATGATGTTGATTACGCCATTGACGGCGTTGGCGCCCCAGAGCGTTCCCCCCGGACCGCTGATGACTTCGATTCGATCGATATCCTGCAGCAGGTAGTCCTGGACGTTCCACAGGACGCCGCCATACAGCGGCGTATAGACGGCGCGCCCGTCGATCAATACCAGCAGCTTATTGGCGAGGTTGGCATTGAATCCGCGTGCACTGATGGCCCAGTCGTGGGAGTTGATCTGCGCCACCTGCAGATTGTCCGCCAGCCGCAGTGCCTCCGGGATGCTGGTGGCACCTGAGCGGCGGATGTCCTCGCCGGTGATGACCTGGATGGCGGCGGCCGCCTGCAGCAACTTCTGCGGTTCCTTGGATACCGAGGTTACCTCGAGATTCATCAGGTCATTCAGGCTCATCTGGTTGAGCTTGCTGAGATCTGAATCGTCGGCGACGGCACTGGCGAACAGCTGCCCGCTGCAAAGGCATGCCGGGATCAGGGACGCCAGGCTGCTGGCAACCCGGGCTGTCCGGCTGAGCGGGCTGCGGCCCGGCCCATGGGCCTGCCGTTGGACAAGCCGGTAGACAGAAGGCTTCGACACGCGTCCCCCCAGCGCATAATTCGTCCGTACCGGTTCGGACCCGTGAAAATCCGGTTGAGATCCTGAGTGTACCGCCGCCAGTAAAGCGGCGCAGTGGTGCCAGGGTCAGTCAGACAGAACCAAACGCTGCTGTCGGAAAACGTCTGACACGCGCGGCGCACGGCGTGCGGGGCGGGGGCGCGGCGCGCGCCACGTGGCGCGCGCCAACGGCCTGTCAATGTCAGAGCAGGCCGAACACCGCAACGCCAGTCGGAGTGCCGATGAATACCTTGCCATTGGCAATGACCGGCGTGATGAATTTCTCGCCATTGCCAAAGGCGTCGCGCCCATTGGCCGCCTGGGTGCTGTTGTAATATTCCTGCGCCAGGTTCGCGGGATTATAGGCATGCAGTACGGCGGCGGCGGCGGTGTTGCTGACGACGGCCCAGACGATGCCGTTGCTGCTGCCATTGGCCGAAACCGCCGGCGATGACCCCGGGAACGCAAAGACCGCGGCCGACTGCGAATTCCAGGTTGCAGGCAGCAGCGCCTGGTTGAGACTGAAGGCCTTCAGCGAGCCGCCGACATCCGCCAGGTAGACATTGCCGTTGAAATAGGCAAACGCCGAATACGAACCGCCGGGCAGGCCGCTGGTGACGACCTGGTAGGCCTGGCTGGTAGTGGCATTGAACTTGCCCAGATTGTCCCGATCGAGCAGCAGCACGTTGCCATCCTTGCCGGCACCGATCATCAGATGGCGCGTGCGACCGCTCGCATCGGTCTGATCGGGCAGCAGCATCGGCGATCCGGAGCCCAGATCGTCATCGGTGGCGGCCTCGGTGACCACATTGGGGGCCGCGTAATAATCCGCGACGCTGAGGGCGCTGCCGGTGGAGATCAGCTTGATCGCCGCATTGCCGTAGTCGCCCTGGGAATCAAAGGTGCCGTTGCCGGAAAGTCCATACAATGCGCCGGCACTATCGGCGGCCAGGCCCGCGACGCTCCAGATTGCCCCCTCCGTCCCGTTCGGCGTGTAATTCAGGGCACCGGTCTGCGCCAGCGTAGATTCGCTGTAAGCGATCACCCAGCCGTTATACGGGTCATGATCGCAATGCGACGCCCATACGGTATAGATCTGTCCGTTCGCCGCCAGCAGTGCGCCGCGCTCCAGGTATTGGGCAGGGTTGAAGGTCTGGACGCCATTGCTGGCATTCGCTCCACCGCCAGGCGCACTGGCCTGGACTGCGACCGCGGGCAGACGATCGGCAAGCGTCGCCAGGTCCAGCGCGTGCAGGCGCTGGTAGTAGTTGCTGTTGCTGTCTTTCGACATCGCCACTACGAACAGGGTGCCGTTGGGTCCGACGCTGCGGTCGATCACTGGCGTTGCCGTGATGCCGATCCCCGACGTGGTCGCGGTGCAGCCGCGGCTGTCGCTGGCCACTTCGCCGCTGGCGAGCAACGAGACTTTGAGCAGCAGCGCGCCGCTGTCGGCGTCATAGGCGTAGACACTGTCGTTCTCGGTGGCGATATAGACCACGTTGTGCAGGCTGCCCGCGATCGCCACCCGGGATGCGAGCAGGGGTGCCGCATCCACAGGTTTGTCAGCGCCAAGGATGCGCAGTAACCCAAACGTGGACGCGTTCACGTTGGCCGGAGTCAGCGTGGTTTCGGTCAGGTTCTGCCCGGTGCGCATCGCATCGTTGTGATACATCAGCACATCGCCAGTCGTCACGCCGCTGCTGCTGCTGCTACCGCTACTACTACTGCTGCTGCTACCGCTACTACTACTGCTGCTGCTACTGCTAGTGCTACTGCTGCTGCTGCTGCTGCTGCTGATGCTACTGCTGCTGCTGCTGATACTCGCACTTTGATCGCCCGCGCCCAGGCTATTGCCGCCGCTGCCTCCTCCGCCGCACGCCGTCAGCGCAAGCGCAAATATGTTAACAACTGCAATTCTATGGAGGCTCAGGCTCGGCATTGGTACGCATTCCCTGCAAAATGGAACGCGATTGAGCCTGTATATTCGTGCCGGCGAACTCGGACGAACGCCGGCATCCCAGTCAGCGCTTGCTGACTGTCGCTAGATCACTTGCGGTGGCCCGGCAATGCCGTCACGTGGTGGCAAGCACGGCATCTCCATCGTTGACCACGGCATTCGGCTCGCTATCCCCCAGGCGGGCCGGTGTCGGCCGCTGATAGATACCGATCAGGCAGCCCGCCGCGATGGCGCGTTCGCTGATCGCATCGAACAGCTCATGGCGCCCGGGCGAGTCCGAAAAGCCCGCGCCTTCCGCGAGAGCAAACACCTGGAAGGCATAGCGGTGCTCGCCATGTCCCGGTGGCGGGTCGGGTGGCAACCAGCCGTGCATCAGAAAGGAGTTCAGGCCAGTGGGCACCTGCGGGAGAGCTCCCTGTGCCGGCGTCAGCGCGCCCAGCGGCAGGAAGTCATCAGTGGCCGGCAGGTTCACGGCGATGGCGTGTACCAGCGGATTCGGCGTGGGAGCGTCCGCATCCTCGACGATCAGTGCCACCGATCCGGTCGCGCGCGGTACTCCGCGCCAATCGAGGGGCGGGGACATTCCGGGCCCATCCGCAGTGTAGGCCGGTGGAATCGAAGCCAGGTGTTCAAACGCGCTGCTATGCACCAACAGGCGCTGCACCGTGCGTTCCGCGAGCAGGCGATAGAGCGCAATCTTTTCGAGACCAGCGCGCTGCCCCTGCAGCAGGTGACCCAGTTGACCAGGAAGGTGTTCAAGCATGCAGGCAGTCCTCGATGTAACGTTTATCGGCCCGGCGTCGATCACGCTATGACAGGCCGCAACACAGGGTCAATCGCCGGCAGCCGCGTAATGATGCAAATCAGACAGCGCCGACAGGTCTATGAGTGCCTGCTTAAGGGGCGCTCATGGCTGACGTAGTAGACGCTGCGACGATGATCACCGGTGCCGGGTCCACCCCCGCGACCGCCATCAGCGGCGTCGCTCGACGCACTGCCGGCAGCATTCCGATGTCGCTGTCATGGTCGAGACGGCCGGTGCTGCTGGTGGCAGTCTCGATGCTGCTGCTGCTGGCAGTCACCGGGGTTGCACTGAGGACGCAGCGCTCCCAGGCGATCGATGCCGGCTGGGTGCTGCATACCGAACAAGTCCGTTACCAGCTGGCGCACATCCAGCAACTGATCGCGGATGCGCACGGCGGGGCGCAGTCCTACGCTCTGGTCGGCGCCGCGCCTTCGCTGCCGTCGTACCGCGAGGCAGCTTCCGCGCTCGGACCAGAAATCCTGCGCCTGCAGCAGTCCGTGTCGGACAATCCCCAGCAGCAATCGCAGGCGAGGCGACTCGCCGAGCTGGCCGACGAGCTGCTGAGCTCGGATGCGACGCTGCTGCAGGCAGCCTACGCGGGACGCTCCGCCCAGGTACGGGCATTGCTCGCGGACGAAAGTACCGGGCTACTCATGCAGCAGCTGCGCTCGGTGCTGTCGGTCATGCAGTCGGAGGAAACCCGCCTGCTGGAACTGCGGCGCGCCGCCGCTGAGCACGCGCAGGGCAGGACGCTCTTGGCGCTGTGGCTGATCGGTGGACTCGGAATCCTGCTGATCGTCGTCGCCGTCTACGTCACGCGACGCGACCAGTTGCGCATGCGGCGTGCAGAGCAGGCCGCCAGGCGCATCCTGCAGGTGCGCGACGCTGAACTGCAGATCATCAACGATCACGTACGATTTCCGATTGCTCACTGCGACCCGCAACACCACTATGTATTCGTCAACCGGGCCTATGCTGAGCGCCTGGGACTGACACCTGAGCAGTGCGCGGGCAGGCACATTCGCGATGTGGCGGGCGAGGGCGCCTACCAGGCAGTGCGCCCGCATATCGAGCAAGCCCTGGCGGGACGGACGGTGGAATTCGAGCTCGAGATACCCTATGCGGGGGAATTGGGGAGTCGCTGGATGCGCTGCATCTACGCGCCGGTACGGGGCGAAGCCGGCCAGGTGCACTCGTTCGTCGCCGCGGTTACGGATATCACCGACCGGATGCGCGACGAGAAGGAATTGCAGCGGCTGTTCGCCGCGGTCGATGCGGAACGAGACCGGCTGTCACTGGTGCTTGAGAGTATCAACGACGAGGTCTGGTTTGCCGATACCCAGGGGCGATTCACGATGGCCAATCCGGCGGCGCTGCGCGAGTTCAACGTGCCGGGCGTCAGCGGCCTGGATATCGCCAGGATCGCGGACAGCCTGCTGGTCCTGCGTGCCGATGGCAGTCCGCGGCCGACCGCAGAAGCCCCGCCATTGCGGGCACTGAAAGGGGAGAGCGTGCTGCGCGAAGAGGAGATCGTGCGCACCCCGCGCGCGGGCACGCTGCGTCATCGTGAGATCAGCGCGGTGCCGGTCCGTGATCGCAGCGGTGCTATCCTTGGGGCGGTCGCCGTGGTACGCGACATCACCGAGCAGAAGCGCGCCGAAGCGGCACTGCGTGAGGCCGACCGGCGCAAGGACGAGTTCCTGGCAACACTGGCGCATGAACTGCGCAATCCCCTGGCGCCAATCCGCACGGCGGTACAGATTCTCGCCGCTCCGCAACTCTCTTCGCAGCAGTTCGAGTGGGCTCGCGCGGTGATCGAGCGCCAGGTGCAGCGCATGGCGCTGTTGCTGGATGACCTGTTGGAGGTGGCCCGCATTACGCAGGGCAAGCTGGAATTAAAGAAGCAACGCGTCACACTGAGTGGCGTGGTCGAGGCCGCCGTGGAAACCGCGCGGCCGTTCATAGACGGCAGGCATCACCGGCTCACGGTGGCGCTGCCGGAGGCGCCGATGAGCATCGAGGCGGACCCGCTGCGGCTGTCGCAGATGCTGTCGAACCTGCTGGTCAACGCGGCGAAGTACACCGATCCTGGTGGCCAGATTGAGCTGATCGCGTCCAGGCACGACGGCTGCCTTCAGCTTGCGGTCAATGACAACGGTATCGGGATTGCACAGGAATCGATGGCCCGGATCTTCGATATGTTCTCCCAGGTGGCGGGTGTATCCGGCCATTCCGATGGCGGACTCGGCATCGGGCTGGCGCTGGTCAAGGCACTCACCGAACTGCACGGCGGCACTGTCGAGGTACGCAGCGCCGGCCTGCAACTCGGCAGCCAGTTCATCATCCGCCTACCGCTGCACGCGGAAGCGACCGTGCAGGGCATGCAGCAGCGCAGTCATTGACTCACGGACCGCTCATGCCACCGGTGGCGCCGAAAATCTGGCCAGTCGAGAAGCTCGCCCGATTGTCGGCAAGCAACACATACAGTGGTGCCAACTCGGCCGGCTCCCCGGCCCGTCCCATCGGCGAACTTGCGCCAAACTTCGGCAGGCTCTGCGGGAACTGACCACCGCTGGGCTGCAGCGGAGTCCAGATCGGGCCGGGTGCGACGCCATTGACACGGATGCCTTGCTTGACGAGTTGCTTCGCAAGCGCCTTGACGAAGATCGCAATGGCGCCCTTGGTAATCGAGTAGTCGAGAATGTAGGGCTCCGGGTCGAAGGCATTAATCGACGTGGTGCAGGTAATGGTGGCCCCTGGCCTCATGTGCGGGATGGCGGCCTTGGTGATCCAGAACATCGCGTAGACGTTGGTCTTCAACGTGGTGTCGAACTGCTCGGTGGAAATATCCAGGATGGAGTGCTGTGCCACCTGTCGTGCCGCATTGCTGACGAGAATATCCAGACCGCCGAGCCGCGTGACTGCCTCGGACACCAATTGGTTGCAGAACGCCTCGTCGCGGATGTCCCCCGGAAGTGCCACCGCCTTGCGCCCGGCCGCACGGATGAGCGCCAGGACCTCCTGGGCGTCGGACTCCTCCTGCGGCAGGTAACTGATGGCGACATCAGCGCCTTCGCGCGCAAAGGCGATCGCAGCGGCCCGCCCGATGCCACTGTCTCCGCCCGTGATCAGGGCCTTGCGTTCGCTCAATCGACCGGAGCCTCGATAACTTTTTTCACCATGGTCGGGGCGGGGGCTCATTTTCGAAGCCAAACCGGGCCAGGGCTGCTGCTGTTCCGGGTATGGGGGCCTGGGATATTCGGTCGGCACGTCCGGCAGAAATGGAACCGAGTCGGCCGGCTGTTCTGCCGTGGGATTCTGCGCGAGCACGCCGCGGGCCGCGGCCGCGGCCAACAGTCCGCCCGACACCTGGCCTAGCACGCGCCGCCTGGAACTCAATACATCACAGTCGTCGTCCATGGATCGCTCCCATTGCGAGGGCGTTCAAGATACAACCCGTGCTGGCGACGCGACGGTAGGGCGGGGGCCA
>Ga0116229_10011552_pt1 | contig 12983 bp, 8 predicted proteins | sample S1TSphgellanicum_3_FD_87313 | JGI IMG/M metagenome (GOLD analysis project Ga0116229, IMG submission 87313) | Host-associated microbial communities from peat moss isolated from Minnesota, USA - S1T2_Fc - Sphagnum magellanicum MG | ecosystem: Host-associated > Plants > Peat moss > Unclassified...
AGTCCAAGCAAACAGGTGGAGCAGCAGACCTGGATTTTCCACCAGTTGGTTTTGATGTTGGGCCTCAGGATTCGGGCAAGCTTCTCAACAAAGGGGACCAAAAGCAGGATACTTCTGGCTTCCACAGCAGAGTCTATGCCCACATGCCATGCCTGCCACCATGCAGGCCTGTCCGAAGACACTCCTTTGCAAGGCAGCCTATCCTCTACACAAGCATCCACCCCAAAGTGCAAACTGTAAAAAAATTTGTCAGCCACATAGAATTTAGGGTGGGCCACAAGTTGAATGAATCTTTTATCTATTGAGATTGCAGCACAAAAAAGCTCCACAACAACTCTTTGAAAAGTAACCACATGAGCCTTATGAGTGCCACCATTCACAAAGTGCCAGACCCAGCACCATCATCATGAATACCCATGACAAAATGCCATGACTCCTGACTGACTTACATCAACTCCAAACAATAGTGAGTGCAAACAAGCAGGAAAAAAATGCAACCCGATATTATAGATTATGTGAACATGTGTGTCCTGAGTTTCTGTTCCATTTCCAGAAGCAACCAGATGACCAAATCATCATACAGGGCTTGTACCCAAGATGTAGAGCTAGGGGAAAAAGCTGATAAAACCCTAATTCAAGCTGCAGCAAGATTTTGAGGATAAGATTCATTGTATGTTAAGAGTCCCTTAGACTTTACACATAAGAGACATACCAACACATGTATGCAGTGATGGCATTCACCCCAACATGCAAAACGTGCACAAAAGACTGCTGCTTCCAGAAGGGATTTGAAGGGACTTTTCATATGGCAATGGCAACACTAAGTTTTCAATATGAGAGAAAGGGATGGGTGAGGATGTGATAGCAGCAGTACCAATGTCATACAAGATTTCTCTGATGCTTGTAAGCTGTGCATTGACATCCCCATCAGCAAGAAGACGACATAATTTCTGGTCGCGTGCCTTGTTTCCGATCTTGTACTTCTCTTCCTTAAGCTTGATCACCTCTCGTTCTCCGTCCTCGTAAAGCACTTCACAGATCTCAGAAGCATCATCATCGTTGAAGGAGATTACTTCCCCGTGGTACCATGTCTTGTCCTCAGGCCAATAGACAGATATCACGCTACCCACCTTCACCTTCTGCTTCTTCTTCTTCTTCTTCCTCTGTGCTGCTTGCATATCTCTCTTGTTTGTCTGTGGTTTCACAGGCTCATCAGACTCAAACCTGTCACATTGTTGTTCTCTTGTCGATCAGCAAGCGGTGGAAAACTGAACAACCTAAATTCCTCTCTCACACCTAATTCCTCTTTCTCAATCAACCCAAAATTTCTCAGCTACCCATCATCAGAAAATGGCAGAAAATGGCAGCTACATATATATACATTGAGGGAGAGCAAAACACCTAATTTGCCTCTCTCTTCCCAAAACTTCTCAACTACCCATCATCAGAAAATGGCAGAAAATGGCAGCTACATGTACACTAAAGCTTTCAAACCACTCAACCTCTCCACCCAACAACCGAATACGAGAATTTCAACGATTTCCTATTGGGGAAAGCGCAGACAAACAACAAGCATTAGGATATAATGAAAGAAGGAACCAAAAAGGGTCTCTGAATGAAAACAAAAAGCAGGAGAAAAACACAAGAGAGCCCCCACAAGAACAAGAACAACAACAACAACAAATACATTTATTATTGAGCTCCCCTTAAAATCTGTTGCAACTCAAAGGCATTTCTTCCCGCTCAACACATTCAATGTAAATCACAAATGGGGTACTACTACACATAGGACATCATATGCAAACCCATTCCAAACTCCGTTTTGTCCAATGTCCAAACCCCAATAGGGGAATAGGGAAGAAACCCTTTTTTTCCACAAATACAAAAGAGCAAATGAACAAGGAGTGGTGATGTTTCACACTTTGGCCTTAAAAGCTTTGCCATTTACATTAAAAAAAGCATCTTTAAGGCAAAAAGAAGAAGAATTATGGAAACTCAAATATAATTTCACCATGCAAAAATTATAATCTTCAAAAAAAATCCTCTAAAAGAAACCAAAATAAACCTTCAAGATATTATTATAACTCTATTATAACTAATCTCGAGTTTCAACACAAGCCAAAAAATCATCCAAGTTTAGTTTAATATAACCTAATTTAATAAAATATAGTTTAATTTAGCCCAATTTAACCTAATATAGCCAAGTATAGTCAATTATAACTTAGTTTAATTAAATTTAACCTAAATACCCTACTTTTGCCAAGTTTAACATAATATAGCTCAATTTAGCCAAATATAACATAATATAGCCAAGTTTAATCTAATATAGTCAAGTATAACTTGGTTTAATTAAGTTTAACTTAAATAACCTACTTTTGTCAAATTTAGCCTAATAAGCCTAATATAATTTAGTATAGCTAAGTTTAACTTAATATACCCAAATATAATCAAGTATAACCTAATGTAATTAATTTTAATTTAAATATCCTACTTTTGTCAAGTTTAACCTAAATAATGTACTTTTGCCAAATTTAATCTATTATAACTGAGTATAGCCAAATATAGCTAAGTATAATTTAATATAGCTAAACTTAGTTAATATATTCAAATATAACCAAACATAGCCAAATTTGGCCAAGTTTAACCTAAATAACTTACTTTTGCCAAATTTAGTTTTATATAACTTAGTTTAGCCAAATATTATTTAATATAACCAAGTTCAACCTAATATAGCCAAATGTAGCCTAGTTTAGCCAAGTATAACCTAAACAACCTACTTTTGCCAAGTTTAGTTTAATATAACCTAATTTAGCCAAATATAACTAAAATAACTTACTTTGATCAAATTTGGCTTAATATAGCTTAATTTAACCAAGTATAATTTAGTATAAACAAGTTTAATGTAATATAGCCAAATATAGTTAAGTTTAACCTATATATCATACTTTTGCAAAATTTAACTTAATATAAAATAAGATAACCTAGTGTAACCAAATATAATTTAATATTGCCAAGTTAAGCCTAATATAGCCTAGTTTAACTTAGGTTAAATTTAAATAGCCTAATTACCTTAAGTAGCCCCAAAGTAAACTAAATTGCCTAAGTTTAGCCTCAGAAGACCTATATTTACTTTAAATAACCTATGGAGGCCTAGGCTAGATTGTTGGGTGACCTAGGTTAGCCTAGGTCAACTAATGATGCATAGGTTAATTTAAGTTTTAAAAACATATTCTTTATATCTTTGAGATACCATCACTTGTTACATAAAAAATGTGATGGTGTAATAGCAAAGGACTTTGCCCTTCAAAGTAGATGTGAGGGCTTCAAGTCCTTTTAGCATAGGTTGTTTTTTTAACTTAGGTTAGGTCGCCTAGCCTAACCTAGCATGTAGGTAAGTTGTTTCGCCTAGGGTGCATGGCATAGGGTTCCTAGCCTAAATAGGTGGCCTAGGCTAGGTCCCAAGTGTCATGATTTGATTAAATGTTGACTACCACATGGCATCATATAATTGGGTAGGAAAAATAATTTCATTATTCTAGATTGTCATGTGTCCATTCATAAATGGTTAATAAAATTTTGAATTCATTTTAGGCTATCATGTAGCAGCAAGACATTAATCAATGTATGTTTTAATTATATTTTAAAATTAAAATTTGGCCATTGAAGATGTCATGTAGTCATGGAGGACATAGTTGCAAATGACATTTATGACTACACCATTTTTTGCAAGTAGTGCTAAATACCACAGGGCCATATGGACTAATAGTCATGTAATCATGACCAGTCATATATGCAATTTAGGATTATAATCTTAGTTGCTTATGTAATCATATTTTCCATGTTTTGGTGTAGTGGTAACCAACAAGTTGTTTACTTCGTCTTTAGGCATGTGAACATACGTTTTTTAGCAAAATACTTTAAAACACAAATTTAGTTTGATTTTACAAAAAAATTCATCGGGTGTGATTTTAACATAGTTGAACTCCTTTTTTTAAATATTTTTTTAAAAAAATCCTTAGACCACAAATAATTTGTGATGTTATTCTCAAGCATCATTGATTTTACTTTGTTTTTCAAAGATTTTTTTTTTTTTTTTGCAACCTTATTTTGTTGGGCTGTCCATGGTTGGGTACATTAACAACAAATTTTTGTCTAATCACATAATGACACAAAATTTCAAAACATTTTCTTCCTTGGTTTGTGTGTAATATTTTTATTTCATGATTTAAGTTGTGTCTTTACTTAAACCTTTAAGGTTTTGAAATAAATAAAAGCCACAAAAAAATCACACCTTTATTGATGATTTAGTAGGAAGGTGTGGTTTTTAAGAAGGAAAAGTCACACCTTCTTATTGAAATCATTAACAAAAGTCATGAAGTAAAAGGATCTAGTTTGGTTCTTAGGAAAAAAATAATGAGGTTATTTGACAATTTAACATGCATGACAAATTTCATTCAACATAGGAAGATGTGGGTTAATTTATGACGTCACAATCTTATTGGATCTTGTTCCATCATAATGTTGACATATAAATAATAATGCATGGTTTGTGAAGACATGGTTCATTTTTAACTCGATATTCCACTTCCACACTGGTTGAAGTTTGTTGCAAAATCTTTGTGATTTTTAAAAATCTTAGGTCCTTCATGATGGGATTCACCATTAGGTAACTTGTGCATTGGCCATTTGCATTGGTATTGTGCTCTTCATCAACAAATGAATTTTGAAATATGTACATTTCATGCACATCATTTCTTCCACTTGGGTGAATCTTCAGATCATTGATAATGCTATCATTTTCAAAAATTCTCACATTTTGATTATAAATGATCTTCTTGTATTCAAGTGCACAAGTTTATATGTTTAATTGGTGTTTTCATAATATCCAAAAAACAAACACTTAATTATTTTGGGATTGAGTTTTGATCTCTTATTGAAATTCAATATCTTGGAATATGTGATGCACCCAAAAGTCTATATATGTTCAATGCATGGAGTCTTTCCACTTCACACTTCTTTAGGTATTTTTGAAGGAATGATATTCATAAGACATTCATTACTAATATAAACTGCATTTGACACTAGTAAATCACCTAAAATTCCAAATTCAAATTTCAAACACGCAATAGGTTTTTTGTTAAATCTTCAAGATTATTTAATTTACACACCCCACAACTCCATTTTGATCTAGAGTGTAAGGTGTTGATATTAATCTTGCAATTCCATCTTCCTATTTAAAAATCACTAAATATTTTGTACATGAATTTTCCATTAATGTATGAATAAAAATCTTGATTTTGGATTATATTTATTTTTTCAATATGCATTTTGAATTTTTCGAAATTTTCAATGTTTTCACCCATCACAAAATAAAGCCAAATGTTATGTGACATATCATCAATAAAGTGATGAAATAACAAGTTCTTCTTGCAGAGGTCATTTTCATTATCCCACAAATGTCAAAATCCACAATAATATGAAGCATGTATTGCCCCATCCTTAACAAATGATAATCTATGTTTTTTTTTCCTTCAATGCATATTTTGCAAGTAAATGATATCAGATCATCACGGGTAACTTTTTAAAAATCCATGCCATTTACCATGCCTTGTAATGATTTAACACCTTTCATTTATAAATGACCAAGGTGATGATGCCAAAAACCCAAATTCACGTAACACACATTCAAACATTTTGAACATTGTTTAAGTTATTATCCTTTGAAGTACAAAAGGTGAACTCTTCTCCTTCACAATACATCCCAACACCTTGAATTGAACTTGTAATTTTTTTGACATGTACAAGTTTGTTTATTTTTAAAAAATTGAAAAATTGCTCAAATTTTTTTTGAAATTTTTAGAAAGATTAATGAAAGTTATATTGAAAAGTTTTTAGAAATTTACATAAAGATTTTTGAAGAATATGCTTAGAATTTTTTTTAAGTTTTCAAAAATATCCTTGAGGATCATGATTTATTTTATTTAATTTAAAAATAACCTTGAAAAACATGTTTTTAGAAGTTTTTAGAAGATATATAACTAGCAAAAGCTTTAGAATTTTTTAAAGAAGAATAATTGATAGAAATTTCGAAAATATATTGTTTAAAAATATTTTTAAAAAAATAATAATTAGCGAAAGCTTATAAAAGATACATCATTGAAATTTTTTAAAAGGTTATTCAATAGAACTTATAAAAGGTAGTGTTGACAAAAACATTTAAAAGGTTGATGATTTTATAAAATGTTCCATTTGATAATATAAGAAATGTTTGGAAGGGCCTTTCAATTTCATCAATACAAGCTATATCATTTGTGTTTAAAATATATTTCATGTTTAGCTTGCATCTTGCCTTGTTTAAACAATAAAATCATTGAATTTTTGTTCATTACCAAGTTCCTTGTTTATCAAGTCCTTTAATCTTTTCCAAATTTTGTCATTGTCTTATCCTTTTTTATCAGCTTGTAATTTGTGAATATAAACATATCCTTATTCAAATCCTCCTCATAAGACTTTTCACATTGATTTCCACAAAGAAATCCCCTTTTGACAACTTTAAGCATGGTGTCATCAACCATTATCAAAACATCCCTAACATGTATTATTTTTTATGAATTCAAACAATTTTTTTGAAGGGTCATATGTTGTATGGCACTTGAATAAATGATCCAATCAATCACACATACATCATTTGATGCATTATTGGTCATGAAAACATAATCATTGCCTTCTTCATTTAATCTAACATTGTTAACCTTCTTATTTTCATTGTTTTTTCATTTGTGGCAAACATGTGCAATGTGCCTCAACAACACACATTATCATTCCCTTATTTGATGATATTACCACCATTCCTTTGTTGCCACATCACAAGGGCAACATCTTTATCGTGTATATTGTGTTCTTTTCACCTTGAAAATTCATGCAACAATCACAAAATCACATGTAATCCATTGTTGACTCCTTCATAGGTTTGGACTCCAATGAAACAAAAAGGTATTTGTGTGACTTGGAGGCAAACTCTCAAATAAAGTCATGACAATGTTTCCATTTGAAATCGAAACTTCCTTGCAAGTGAATTGGTTAGCAAGAGCTTTCACTTTATTGGAATGTGTTCACAAATCATTTGACTCTTACACCTTAATGGTGAAGAACTTGCATCTCACAAAGAAAACATATGGTAACTATTTCGTTTCATGAATGCTACAAAAACTTTCCAAGCTTCAACATGTGTAAGAACACACATGGGAGAGTTGTGAATTGACAAGGTTGATAACTAAAATGGAAAATGTTTTCTTCTATTTTCATTTAAATTAATTTAAGAAATTGAGAGATAAATCCATTAAGGGAATAGTTTTTTAAATTCCTTTACAATATCCCATAAGTATTTTTCCATCTAAATCATTTTCATTTTGAACTTCCATGAATGAAAATTTTGGGCATTGAAATTATGATCGATTTTAAGTCTCACACCTTCAAAAAATACCATATTGCCTTTCAAAACTTGCTCCCACTTGATGAAATGCACAAATTAACCCACTTTATCACTCTTATTTGCCTTCCACTTAAAGTGCACTTAAATTCAACTAATTTGGCACTAACTACAACAAAAGTATATCAAATGTGTCTTTTGACACTTTGAACTCTTCCTTTTCCAAAAGAATATCCTTTTATCATTTGATGCCAAATTTTCAACTTTCAACTTCATGAATCACTCGTATGCATATCAACTCTTCACATTGCATTTTTCTGTGTTCAAAAAACTCAACTTCATTCAACACCACAATCCTTCACCCAAGTGTATTTCAAATACCCATTGAATCAAAGGCTAATGGGGTTGAACATGGTTTAAGGGGTTGTTATCTCAACAATGATCACATTATCCTTGTTGGTCATTTAAGGAAAAAGATGAACATAAATAAAGGCTTTTAGTACTATAAGTTTACGATTTCAAATCCTTAAAAACACAAACTACAATATGGAATACTTGTCCATCTTCAAATTAAATAGAACAACAACCCCTTTTGAAATCCCTCCCAATACAATTACAAATATCAAAGAAGATGACTATAAGGCTTTTGGCAAACTAGCCCTCCCAATTTTCCAAACAATTCATTTCTCAAAAATGGTTCAATGTGAGTTCCCAATTTTTTTATAACACATCTATGGGCTCATAACCTATTCAAGGGCCCAATGCCTCCTCATTTGTGTGAGGAGGTAGTTTCAAAATTGCAAAAAATGAAAATGAAGTGATTTGACACAAAAACCAAAAAACTTTTTTTTCAAAAGTTATGGGTTTGCGTTTAAGTAATTCCCATCTCCTTTGGTTCAAGTTGTTTAAGGAAAATAATAAATTTATGTTAATGAATTGTATACATGTTGTCATGGCATAAGAAGTTTAAATATGAAATATGAGAAAGTGCCCACAAATAAAAGTTGAGATTGAAAATTTTAAAAATATTTTAAGTTCCTTACTCGTAGAACCAAGTACAAAAAAATTAATATTGTAATATGGAATTAATAACAATCACATATTGTTGGTATAAATTGTACATATGGAATGTGAACTTACACAACAAATCCACAAAAAGTTTAAAAAATTAAGATCATACATGGAAATTGGAAAAAAACCACCTTATGCCTATTTTGAAATAGGGGTGTCATTTTGCAAACACACACCAAAATTGTTGAAACCATTATTTAATTTTGTGTATTTAACATTTAAAAAAACTACAAATGGAATTTTTTTGTATACAACATTATTTTCAATACATTAATATACATATTATGAAAATTTGAAACCAATTTAATGAATAAAAGTACCTTAAAAAAATTTCAAATAATAATTGTAAACATTGATTTTGCAATGTAAAAGATTTGTACCTAATTATTTTTAGAAATTTCTAATATTTACTTACCTACTTATTTTTGGTAAAGTGTTAAAATCAACCCTAACATATAATATGAATAACATTGTAATGATTATTACTTTTAAAAAGATTTTTCTAAAATATTATATATATATGACCCAAAGGGGCAAGTGGCAATCCTATTACCTTCTTATATGCTTAAGTGGCTTCTTATGTAATTTAATGCACGAATAGGTGGGTTCTTGGTCATTTGCCAATTCAATTTTTTACAAACATGGATTTTAGGTGCAAGCATTCAATCGTGAGCCACAATCACCCCCTTGGGTTACTTTTCTTACATTGAAGATTTCACCTCCAATGTAGAAAAACATGTGTAGGTCAATAAAATGTAGGGTTAACACTTTTGTGAATCAAGGTAAAAATTCCTTTGTTGATCACACCAAATACATAGCAATTGAAAATGAACACAATGAACAAAAATTTGGATCAAACTTACTTTAATTTAACCTTTTGAATAATCATTTATCATTCCAATATTCCAAATTTTATGTTGAACCATGACAGAATTTGGGGATGTAGAAGGGAAGAAGTAATGACGGCCCTCTTGAAATGGCAAGTATTTCCTTTTTTCACACCCATTAAAAAAGTCCTATATACAATTGCATTGCACCCCAAAGTTTGAAATATGACTAAAATCTAATGGCATTTACAATGTTTCACCCATGGAACAAGAAAAAATGTCATTTGACATGTGTCCAACAACTCTATCCTATTTTTTAAAAACCCTATAGTAAAACCTTGTAGTTGTATATATTAATCCAAAAAGTTAAACCCAACCAAAATTTACATTACCAACTATGAAAAAATAATTGGTAAATTTATAGCAAATGACAATTGTCCTATGAAATAGTACAAAGTGATATCTTAAAAAAATTTGCTAAGCATTGGCAACAAATTTCATACAATCACTTCATGATGTCCAAACCAAAGGATTCAAATCCCATTTCAAAATATACAACCAAAGCTATTAAGTAGAATTCATTATATAAGAAAAGTAATAAAAATTCTAGGTGAATTAATATTGAGGATTAAAACAAAAGGGATGTTCATTAATGGTGGAGGGCTTGGGGGAGGGAAGGGAGATAAGGAGATATTCCCCTTTGCTTTACAACCTACATACATCAATATTGATTATAGTTACATGTGATTTGCACCTTTTTAACCCTTGAAACAAATTGCAAGCATGTTGCATTTCACATGTGGGTTTCAAATATAAATGTTTGCAATTTGTTTATAGTTTTAAAATAGGGATTTTTTTTTGTTTTTTGAATTTCTCTTACACAATATAAAACAAGAAATCATTTCACCTTCAAGTGACAAAACTATCAACAATATCAATAAGAAGCACATAATTCCTTCAATGTTGAGTTCATATCTAGTTCCAAACATCTTTGGTATGTTTTAACTTGACCACTAATGTTGGAACCTTTAAATGATTCTTAAAAAAAAACAATACAACTTTGCACATTTAGTTTCTTCATAAGTTTCTTGTAATTGCATTCCTCATGAATTGTAAAACAATACACATTCTTAACTATCCTAAAAGGTTCTAAAGTGGTTACTTGTCTATAACATCTCTTTATAATATTTGTAATATAATGTTACATATTTGACCTCCACCAAGTTTGTTGCCATAATGCTTTAAACTAAACTAAAATGAATGAATTTGACTTTTATGATGCAATTTAATGAGATTTAATTAAGTAATTCAAATTTCAAAATAATAAACGGGGTTAAAATTGCCACATGACGTCAAATAATTGACTTTCAAAAATGGACATGTGAGATCTAATTCACATTTTATCAAATGGTTCACATGTTATTAATTTATTAATAATATGGAATATTGAAATAGGTTCAAATGCCACATGTCACCATAGAATGGACATTAAAAATGAACATGTGTCATAAAAATATGAGTTTCCATTTTAGTTGCATCTAAATTTTTTGAAAGGAATATTAGTGGATGGAAATGTATAATGATACAATATCTACAGGTCAAGTACAACATGTTGCATTCAATTGAAAATGATAATCTCAAAACTTGGTTTTTTAAAATATACATCCAAACTCACCATGTGGGTTTTTGTAGAAATGAAAATAACATAAGTTGGAAGCATTTATGTTGTGGTGTTTTTGTTTAGTGACAACAATTTTCATGAATATTTAATCTACCATATATGTAGTTTAGTTTTCTAGCCTAATATAGATTTAATGGTGAAAGCTCAACAATGTTGTTGGCCTCCTCCTCTCACCATTTTAGAGTCAACACAAAACCAAAGGATTCATTTTGATGCCTTCTTGAAAATAATCCACAAAAACAATACTTATCTTTTGCATAAAAGATTAAGAAATGAAGTTTCATTTTCACAACAAATTTGTGACCAAAAATAAAACAACCACAAAAAAATGGTGTCCCTTCATAATGAACAATAATATTTCTCAACATCTATACTATTTTTAAAATGAAGTTGAACTCAAAGACAACATCTTACTTGTTAATGAATTTGTATGTATTTTTCTTTGTGTATAATCAATTCACAAACCATAAACCTAAACACAATCATTCATAGCTTTATAAGGGAGTATCTTGTACCATGTAGAAAACCAAATCACTTCACCCATGTATGCATTAAATAGAAAGAAAAAGGTGCAATCACAAAAACATGAGTCATTGTTGTCATAATTAGTTTTTAAAATTGTGTAAATGAAAACAAATCATGTGAAAATCTATTGTGGAATGGAAATCTTTTTATGTATTATCATTTAATATCTATTTATAACACTTGTTGTAAAGTTTCAAAAGTTTCAAAAAAAATTTGCATGTCTAAAAGGATTCTTTTAACATTGTAAACAATCCTAATAGTTGTTTTGTAACACTAATTGATAGAAGGTTTTTTGAGGTTTTTGAATAAAATTTTAATGTTTTCAATGCATTATTTATCATGAATTTTGGTCCATATCATCTTCTCACCAATATAACCATAATTTCAAAATTTTAATCTTAAATCATTATGGATGGAATGGAAAATAAAAAATAGAAAATTTTAATTTTAAAGTATTAAAAGTAATTATGATGATTTGGAAAATTAACTTGAACTTAATTTGACTTGTATTGGGAATTTATTTAATAAAGTTAGTTGGAATTTGATTAATTTATAAGGAAACAATTATAACAAAAAAATGAACAATGAATGAAGCCTTCCAATGTTTCTTTAATAGCCACACCACAAAAGGCCGCAGATGTGGGTTGTGTTTTCACATTTGCAGCACATTGTCCATTGAACCTAATTGAAAACATAAGCAATAAATCACCCTAACAATAAATTACCAACACCCACCATCAAATAACAATGTGAATCTTAAGAAAAGGACATAAGTTTCATTCCATTTTCCATGGACCAACTAGCACTTCCCCACTTCTAAAAGGCATTTCCTTGCATCAAGCTTTAACAAACTAGAATGACAAACATAATAATTTCATGGGGTGTCTCAAATTGTATCAACACAACAAAGGTGGCAACAAGTTCATCTTTTGCATTGAGGTCTCATGTCTCAACCATGAGACTCAAAGCTATTGTAACTAAAAACATAAAGTTCAAAATTTATAAATTCAAAATATAAAAAAATTCATACACAAACATTAGTGAAAGTTGAAAGTGAAATAATCTTCTATAAAATAACCACCTAAATGTTATTAATAACAAATATGTGCACCACATAAATTAATTAGCATACCAAAAAGTATGCACATTTCACCAAAGTTCACAAGCTCCCAAAAGCATAAAACATAAAAAATATATATACATTCACAATTTTTTGTTTTTTCATACCTTCACAACTTGCATGAAATGCTAGTTCCATTAGATTTTGGCTTCATTATATAGGTCATGGAAGAAGATTCAAAACCAAAAGAAATACAAACCCCCCCAAAAAAAAAAAAAAAAAAAAAAAAAAAAAAAAAAAAAATTTAAAAAATCAATTAAAACCTCAAAAAAAAAAAGGAAAAAAGAATTACACAAAAAATGGGTTTTTAAAAAAAAGTCATAAAAAAAC
>Ga0116229_10011557_pt1 | contig 12978 bp, 9 predicted proteins | sample S1TSphgellanicum_3_FD_87313 | JGI IMG/M metagenome (GOLD analysis project Ga0116229, IMG submission 87313) | Host-associated microbial communities from peat moss isolated from Minnesota, USA - S1T2_Fc - Sphagnum magellanicum MG | ecosystem: Host-associated > Plants > Peat moss > Unclassified...
CCGATGCCGCCACGTTGAAATCAGCGCGCGCCCAAGTCGATGCGCAGCAGGCGCTCATCGACGAGAAAGTCGTCAAGGCGCCGTTCGCGGGACGCCTGGGGATCCGGCAGGTGGATGAAGGCCAGTACCTGGCCGCCGGCTCGACCATCGTCACGCTGCAGTCGCTCGATCCGATCGTCATCGACTTCTACGTGCCGCAGCAGTTCCTCGCGACTCTGAAATCCGGATCGGTCGTGCAGGCCAGCGTCGACGCCTATCCGGACACGCGCTTCACCGGCACCGTCACCTCGGTCAATTCCAAGGTCGATACCGCCAGCAGGAACGTGCAGGTTCGCGGCACGTTCCCGAATCCCGACCACAGGCTGGTGCCCGGCATGTACGCCACGGTCGCGATCGACGACGGTCCGCCGCAGACGGTGGTCACCGTGCCCCAGGCCGCCATCAGCTACAACCCGTACGGCGACACGGTGTTCGTCGTCGACTCCACCAGCGGTGTCGCGACCCAGCGCTTCGTGGAACTCGGTGGTACGCGCGGCGACCAGGTGGCCGTCACCAAGGCGCTGGCCGCCGGCGACGTGGTCGTGACCGGCGGGCAGATGAAGCTGCGCAACGGCAGCCACGTGCGCGTCGACAACAGCGTGGTGCCGGCCAACGATGCCGCGCCCACTCCCCCCAACGAATAACCGCACGCCAACCCACTGACCCCGAACCTCCCCCACAGTACAGATAACCTGCGGCAGCCATCATGAATTTCACCGACATCTTCATCCGTCGCCCGGTGCTCGCCAGCGTCGTGAGCCTGTTCATCCTGGTGATCGGCCTGCGCTCCTTCAGCTCGCTGCAGGTGCTGGCGTACCCGAAGACCGAGAACGGCATCGTCACGGTCACCACGCAGTATCCGGGGGCCGATCCGGACGCGATCGCCGGCTTCATCACCACCCCGATCGAGGCGGCCGTGGCACAGGCCAATGGCATCGACTACATGACCTCGACCAGCCAGAGCGGCACCAGCACCATCACGGTGAACCTGCGACAGAACTACGACACGTCGAAAGCCGCCGCCGAGATCAACATCAAGGTCAATTCGGTACTCAACCAGCTGCCGGTCGGCTCGCAGCAGCCCGGGATCACGGTCAAGATCGGACAGACCACCGACGCGATGTACCTGGGTTTCTCCAGTACCTCGCTGGCGCCGAACCAGATCACCGACTACCTGCAGCGCGTGGTGCAACCGCGGCTGCAGGCGGTGCCCGGCGTGCAGACGGCGGAACTGCTGGGTGCCCAGTATTTCTCGCTGCGCGCCTGGATCGACCCGAAAAAGCTGGCTGCGTACGGCCTGACGGCCAGCGATGTCGCCAACGCGCTGTCGAACAACGACTACATCTCCGCCATCGGCAACACCAAGGGCCAGATGGTGCAGGTCACGCTCACCTCCACCACCAGCCTTCACAGCCTGTCCGATTTTCGCAACCTGGTCGTCAAGCAGATCGGTGGCAGCATCGTGCGCCTGAGCGACGTCGCCCAGGTCACGCTCGGTGCCGACAGCTACGAGGCGCGTGTCGCGTTCGACGGCAAGACCGGCGTGTTCATCGGCATCCAGGTCGCGCCCAGCGCCAACCTGCTCACCGTCATCAACGGCGTCAAGGCGGCGCTGCCCGAGATCCAGTCGCAGCTGCCCGAGGGGCTCAAGGGCGTCGTGGTCTACGATTCCACCGACTTCGTCAACAGCTCGATCAAGGAGGTCGCGATCACGCTGATCGAGGCGCTGGTGATCGTGATGCTGGTGATCTTCGCGTTCCTGGGCTCACCGCGCTCGGTGCTGATCCCGATCGTCGCGATTCCGCTGTCGCTGGTCGGCACGCTCGGGATCATGCTGGTGCTCGGTTTCTCGATCAACCTGTTGACGCTGCTGGCGCTGGTGCTGGCGATCGGCCTGGTGGTGGACGATGCGATCATCGTGGTCGAGAACGTCAATCGGCACCTGGAGGAAGGCATGGCGCCGATGGCGGCGGCCAGCCTGGCAGCGCGCGAACTGGCCGGTCCGATCGTCGCGATGACGGTGGTGCTGCTGGCGGTGTTCACGCCGATCGGCTTCCAGGGCGGCCTCACCGGCGCGCTGTTCGTCGAGTTTGCATTCACGCTCGCCGGCGCGGTGACGGTATCGGCGATCATCGCGCTGACGCTGTCGCCGATGATGTGCTCGCGGCTGCTGAAGGCGCACGCACCGGACGCCCGCGATTGGGAAACGCGGCTGGTGCGCGCCATCGATACGCGCTTCGAGCGCGTACGCAGCTGGTACCAGGCTCGCCTGGAGACCACCCTGCGCTACACGCCGGTCACGGCGGTGCTGGTGGTGGTGGTGCTGTTCAGCATCTACATGCTGTACTCGATTTCCAAGAACGAGCTGGCGCCGCAGGAAGACCAGAGCTTCGTGCTGATGCTGCCGACCTCGGCGCCGGATGCGAGCCTGGGGCAAAAGGCGCTGTACGACGAACAGCTGTTCCACCTGGCGACGAACGAAGTGCACCCGGATCATGTGTTCCAGCTCGACGTACCGGGCCAGTCGCTCACCGGCCTGGCGCTGGCACCGCGCGACAAGCGCAGCATGAGCGCCGATGACATCCAGCAGCTCATGCAGCAGAAGCTCGGCGCGATCGCCGGCCAGCGCGTGGTGGTATTCCAGCCGCCGTCGCTGCCGGGCGCCTTCGGCCTGCCGCTGCAGTTCGCGATCAAGACCACGGAACCTGCGCTGCGGCTGAATGAAATCTCCGGCGCGTTCCTGGTCAAGGCGGTCAAGAGCGGGAAATTCGCGTTCCTCGATACCGACCTTAAGTACGACCTGCCGCAGTCGGTGGTCGACATCGATCGCGACAAGACCGCGCAGCTCGGGCTGACGATGAACCAGGTGGGATCGGCGCTGGGCAGCCTCCTGGGTGGCAACTACGTCAACTACTTCAGCATGGACACGCGTTCGTACAAGGTCATCCCGCAGGTAGACCGCGTGTCGCGCCTTAACACGGACCAGCTGCTCAACTACCCGATCGCCTCGATCAACGGCGTGCCGGTTCCGCTGTCGACGGTGGCGAAGATCCGCTCGGTCACGGTGCCGGAAACCCTGAACCACTTCCAGCAGCTCAATTCCGCGACCATATCCGGCGTCATCCGCCCCGGGGTGTCGCTCGCCGAGGCGCTCGAGTACCTGCAGGGCCTGGCCGCGACCGACCTGCCGCAGGGCTACACGATCGATTACGCCGGCCAGGCGCGCCAGTTCGTCGCCGAGAGCAGCGGCATCATGACGACGTTTGCACTCGCGATCATCATCGTATTCCTGTCGCTGGCGGCGCTGTTCGAGAGCTTCCGCGATCCGCTGGTGATCCTGATTTCGGTGCCGCTGTCGATTGCCGGCGCGCTGATCTTCATCGCCATCGGCCTGCACGGCGCCAGCATCAACATCTACACCGAAGTGGGGCTGGTGACGCTGATGGGCCTGATCAGCAAGCACGGCATCCTGATCGTCGAGGTGGCAAACGCCGAGCAGCAGGCCGGCAAGACGAAATACCAGGCGATCGTCGCCGCGGCCGGCATCCGGCTGCGCCCGATCCTCATGACCACCGCCGCGATGGTGCTCGGCGTGCTGCCGCTGGTGTTCGCCAGCGGCGCCGGCGCCGCCTCGCGCTACGCCATTGGCCTGGTGGTATCGACCGGACTTGCGATCGGCACGCTGTTCACGCTGTTCGTGGTGCCAGGGGTGTACCTGATGGTGGGGGCGGACCACTCCAAGCGCATCGCAGCCATCGACGCGCTGCCGGCAACGCCGACCACCTGAAGCGCGCGGTCGGCGTCAGCGGGCGCTGACCGGCGTTGTCGGCCCCTCGGCCCCTGTGCAGCGCCTGCGGTCACTGCGGCCGCTGCGGCTACTGGCGACTATGAATTGACCGGCCGGTCGCAGGATAATCGCGGCAATGGCGAACCCTTCCAGTGCCCCGGAGCCGCGCGCTCGACCTGATCGACCCATATGGGTGGACCTGGTCAATCCGACGCAGGAGCAAGCCGCAAGAGTCGCCGCCGAATACGGCGTCCGCGTTCCCTCGCGCGATTCACTGCAGGAGGTCGAAACCTCGAGCCGGGTCAGGGCGGAGGGCCAGGTTCTGTACGTGAACATGCCGCTCGCCAGTCAGGACGCATCCGCCGGCTTCGCGCCCCTGCCGCTCGGCTTCATTCTCTCGCCAGAACTGCTGGTCACGGTGCGCTATTCGGAGGTGCGTGCCTTTGCCACCGTGAAGGCACGGGTCGAGAACGATCCGCACATGAGCAGCGCAGCGCTGTTCGTTGCGCTGATAGACGGCATGGTGGACTCCGCCGCCGACATGCTGGAGGCCTCGAGCAGTTGCCTGGCCGGCCTGTCAGCCAACACCTTCGGCCAGAACGCGGTCACTTCGGCCCATCGTCACAAGCGCATGACCCATGCCCTGCACGAAAGTCTCAAGGCGGTGGGCAGCGCGGGGGATCAATTATCCCGCATTCGCGAGAGCCTGCTCGGCCTGCAGCGCATTATTGGATTCGTGTCCGAGACGGCGTCCGAGTGGTTACTGCCCGAATCGAAAACGCACCTGAAGACGGCGCAGCAGGACCTGCTTTCCCTGGTCGATTTCGAGACGCATTTGAGCGGCAAGGCGCAGTTTCTTCTGGACGCGATTCTCGGCTTCATCAACACCGAGCAGAACGAGATCTTCCGGGTGCTCACGATCGTATCGGTGGTCGGGATTCCTCCGACGCTGGTTGCCAGCATGTATGGCATGAACTTCCACAACATGCCAGAGCTGGGTTGGCGCTGGGGCTATCCTTACGGGCTGGCGCTGATCGCACTGAGTACCCTGCTGCCGATTCTCTGGTTCAAGCGCCGCGGGTGGTGGTAACAGATATGCCCACCGACCCCAGCCAATGGCTGTCCCTGCGTGGCGGGGAGCTGAGCGCCAGGATCGATCCGCTGGGCGCACAACTGTCCGAGCTCCAGGATGCCTCCGGGCGCGATCTGCTGTGGGGTGGCGATCCGTCGGTCTGGGCCGGCCGCGCGCCGCTGCTGTTCCCGATTGTCGGTGCACTCGCCGGCGGCGAATACCGGGTCGATGGCAAATCCTATCGCCTGCCACGCCACGGCTTCGCGCGTGTCAGCACTTTCCAGGTGCTGGACGCCGGCGCCAGCAGCGCCAGCTTCCGGTTGAAGGCGGACGCGGCAACACTGCAGGTGTATCCATTCCAGTTCGAGCTCGACGTGCGCTATGCGCTCGAAGGCGCAACGCTGTCCATCACCACGCTGGTGCGAAACCTGGGCGCGCGCAAGCTGCCCGCAAGCTTCGGCTATCACCCGGCGTTTCGCTGGCCGCTGCCCTTCGGGCAGGAACGCGCGGATCATTACATCGAGTTCGCCGCGGAAGAATCCTCACCGGTGCGACGCCTGGACGCGGCCGGGCTGCTGCTGCCCGACCGCTACCCGACGCCGGTGGAGCATCGGCGCCTGGCGCTCGACGACGCGCTATTCGAGGATGACGTGCTCATATTCGACGACCTGCGCAGCCGTTCAGTCACCTACGGCGCGCAACACGGGCCGCGACTGCGGGTCAGTTTTCCGGATTCGCCGTACCTGGGACTGTGGAGCAAACCGCAGGCCGGGTTCGTCTGCATCGAACCCTGGCACGGGGTCGCCGATCCGCAGGGGTTCTCCGGCGCCTTCAGCGCCAAGCAGGGTGTCTTCATGGTGTTGCCGGGCGCCGCCATGGCAGCAAAAATGGCGGTTACACTGTTGCCGTGACCTTGTCGGCCTTCCTGGTCTCATCGGCGGTCTTGGCCGCATCGACAATCCTGGGCGCGTCGGCATCCTCGATGGCGCTCGGGATACCATCAGCGGGCAAAATCGCAGGCAGGTCCAGCCGCGCGACGCCGATACGATCATCGGCCATGCCGTAATACACGTCGAAGCGCTCCGGCAGGCCCAGGTCATCGCGCCGGTCGATGCCGCTCGGAAACACCACATCGGCGATCGTGCCACTCATCTCCTGTGGCAGCGTCGGTACCAGTATCGGCTGCACCGAGCGATACAGGATCTTGCCCGGGTGGTTTTCCGCCAGCACCATGACACCGGCCGAGTAGCACAGGTGCTTCGAGGCGGTTCCCACAGCCGCGACTTCACTGACGCCGTGGTAGATGACCAGCCATCCGTGCCGCGTCAGGACCGGTGGCGTGCCAGCGCCGATCTTCAGTCGCGCCCATGGCTCGACCGGCGCCGCCAGGCGGTGATGCGAATTGAACAGCCCGAGCGATTGCGGTTCCATACCCGGAGCCGGCGCCGGGCAGCAGGAAATCCAGATGCTCTCATGGTCCAGGTCCACCAGGCGCGGGCAGTCGACGCAGGCCGTCTCCTCCGGACGCGTGCCCGGAAACAGCGGCCGGTGCAGCAGCGCGATCTGCATCTTGCCGGCGTGATTGGCGATCGCGAGCGGGAACAGGCTGGCGTCCTTGTTGTCGACGTGCACGAAATCGATGCCCAGATACGGCTCGAAGCGTGCCAGTCCGATCCGGGTCCAGTGCAGCAGGTCCTCCGACAGCGCCAGCGCAATGCGCGGCCCGATCGGCGACAGTGCGGTATAGCTCATCACATAGCGCTGCAGCGGTTGAACGAACGAGATGCGCGGATCCTCGCAGCCGGCGCGGCCGTCGGCTGAGTGTTCGTAGTCCGCCTCAGGTTCCAGCGCAATGCCGAGCCGTTCGACGCCGCAGGGATCCCCGGCGGCGTTGAACTGCACCCGGGCGATGCCGATGCGCGAGTAATTGCCGCGCGCCACCAGCCGTGGAAACAGATAAAGACAACCGTCAGGAGCGCGCGCTGCGGCGGGATTGAGCACGCCTTCGACCTCCAGCGGGTTGCCGGGCTGCGGTTCCATGATCTGTCCCAGGCGCTGCAATTGAAAGCCGCTCATCGTGGCGGCTCGAGACAGGCGAGGATCGCCTCCACAACGCGCTTGGTCTCATGTGGTTCCCTGACTGCAATCGACAGTGCGCCCGCCTGCCTGGCCGGATAGTCGTTGCCGCCGGGAAACAGCGCATCGCCGACAAAGATCATCTGCTCGATCCCGATGTGCAGCACGTCGCGCAGCTTGCGGATGCCGTAGCCCTTGTCGATGCCGGGCCGTGTCACATCGATGGAGGTCGCGCCTCCCAGGGCCACGGCGAACTCAGGGATCAGCGTGTCGAGGATGGCCTTTATTCGGCCGCGCTTGGCGAAGTCGGGATCCCATTTCTTCTTGTCTTCCAGCGGCGCCAGCTGCCCAAGCGCCGAATAGGTGATCTGGCTGCCGCGATCCTCGATCAAATCGCCCCAGGTCCTGCCGATGTCGCCCTGCTGCGGCGCGCTCGCCTGCTTGAGCGAGGCGGTGATCTTGCTCTTTTCAGCCGCGGTGAAATCCTCCGCGTACAGCAGCTTCCACGCGCCGGCGTGCTGGTAGAAGCGCGTACCGCAGGTCGGCAGCAATGACAGGTTGTCCAGCGCCGCGCTCGCGCCTTTTCCAGCGCCATCGCCATTGCCATCGCGATTGCCATTGTTACCGCGCGCAGCAGCGCCATTGCCAGCGCCGGCGCCCAGATGCGCCAGCACCTGCTGCTGGAACTGCGGCCACGCACCGCCCGATATCACCGCCACCTTCACGATGGCGAGCAGGCGATCGAGCAGCCCCGCCATCTCCGCGTCGATGGCGGCCTTGCTCTCCGCCAGGGTGCCGTCGAGGTCGAATACGATCAGGGACTTCATGGCAGGGACGTCATTGGCGGATCGCCGCCTGCGGCAAGGCAATTTCCAGCACGCTGACCACTGCATCCGGCCGGCAACGACAGGCACCCAGCTCGGCGGGCAGCAGCAGCACATCGCCGCGGGCGAGCGGATAATCGACCCCGCCGTGCTGCAGCTGGGCGCTTCCTGACAGCCCCACCAGCACCCGCGGCGCGTCTGCCACGCCGACGTCGAACGCCACCTGTCCGGTGATGCGCGTGACGTCGAAGTGATCGCTATCCACCAGCAGCTCGCGCAGCACCGGACGGGTCTGTTGCGTCACCGCTGCCCGCGCAGCGACCGCGCCCTGCCCGAAGTCGATGCAGTCCATGGCTTGCTCCACTTGCAGCGGGCGTGGCTGACCGGTCCTGGGGTCGACGTGATTCCAGTCATACAGGCGGAACGTCACGTCGCTGTTCTGCTGCACTTCAAACACCACGACATCGCGCAGCGCATGCACGGTACCGGCCGCTATGAAGACGCTGTCGCCGCTGTGCGGCGCGAAACTTGCCAGCTGCCCAGGCACGCCGCCGCTGGCGATCGCCTGCCGCAGCACGGGCTCGGTGGCGGTCGGTTGCAGGCCGGCGTAGATACGAGCCTGCCGGCCCTGCTCGATCACCACCCAGGCCTCGTCCTTGCCGCTGTCCCCGGCGGACAGCAGCTCCGGGTGCGCGTCGGAGGGGTGTACCTGCACCGAGAGCCGTTCAGTGACATCGAGGAACTTCAGCAGCAGCGGAAAGCGCTGGAAGCTGCCGCTGAGACTGCCGAGCAGCCGCTCGGGCGAGTGCTGCAGCAACTGCCGCAGGCTGCTGCCCGCCAATGGGCCGCTGGCAACGATACTGGGATGCTCGTCCCGATCGCTGAGCACCCACGCTTCACCGATCGGCCCATCGCCCGGCAGCGCTACCGACAGCAGCTCGCCGAGGCGCCGCCCGCCCCACAGCCGATACTCGTAGATCGGTTGGAACCGCAGCGGGTAGAGAGCGATGTCTTTCATGCAACGTGTTCCGCGAAGATTACCCCCTGCTAGGTCGAGGTTCTGCGGCCCCAAGACTGCGCGCATCGCCGGCTGATCTCCGTGCGCCAGCACACGCAGCACGCCACCGCACCGAAGCCACCGCTTCGAAACTACCGCACCAACGCCACACCACCGAACCCACCGCTCGGGCGTCAGCGCGCCTCAGGTCTCCGCCCACGCGCGCAGCAGCGCGTGATAGTGCGCGGCCAGTCGCACCAGCGACTCGGCATCGGCACCAGTCCGGGTCAGCTGCTGGATGGTGCGATCGAGTTCGAACAGCTGCGAGCGCCTCAGGTCGTCGCGTACCAGGCTTTGCACCCAGAAGACGCTGGCCAGGCGCTGGCCGCGCGTGACCGGGTTGACCCGGTGCAGCATCGTGGACGGGTAGACGGCCAGGTCGCCTGCGGCCAGCTTGACGCTCTGGCTGCCGAAATCGCTGTCGATGACCAGCTCGCCGCCGTCGTAGGACGCCGGCTGGGTCAGGAACAGTGTCGCGGACAGATCGGTCCGCAGCTTCTGGCCGCTGGCGCGCAGCATGCGAATCGCGCCATCCACGTGGGTACCGAACTGCATGCCCTCGGCAAAGCGATTGAACATCGGCGGATAGACGCGGTACGGCAGCACTGCACCCACGAACAATGGACTGCGCTCGAGTGCCGCCAGCACCACGCCACCCAGCTCGCGCGCCAGCGCGCTGGCCTCGTCGAGCTGCTGGTTGCTCTTCACCGCGACATTCTGGTGTCCGGCGGTGACGCGGCCATCGACCCACGGCGCACCGTCGGCTGCCAGCTTGTTCAGGATGGCGTCGAGCTGGGATTCGCCCAGTACCCTGGGCACGTGCATCAGCATCGTCATTTACACACCTGGATTCGGGCGAGGCCAGCCAGCCGCCGCGCGCCGGAACCATACCGCCGCCTCGTCCACCCGCTGCGCATTCAGCAGCAGCGTGGCCCAGTTGTACTGACCGCGAAAGTAACCACCTTGCGCGGAACGCTGGTACCAGTAGCCCGCCGCGGCCAGGTCGGGCGCCGTCCCCCAGCCTTCCTCGCAGCATCGTCCGACCAGGTTCATCGCGCGCTCGTGCCCCAGCCCAGCCGCACGCCGGTAGCAGCGGAACGCGCGCACCACATCGCGCGTCACGCCGCGCCCATCCAGGTACAGGTGGCCCAGGTTGTACAGCGCCCAGGCATGGTCGGCATCGGCGGCACGCCGGTAGTGTTCAGCCGCCGCTTGCGGATCCTCCGCAATGCCCCAGCCATTATCCAGGCAGCGCCCGACCATGTTGACGGCATCGAGATTGCCCTGCCCGGCGGCGCACCGGAACCAGTCGAGCGCCGCGGGCATGTCCTGCGGCACGCCGGTGCCTTCCAGCAGCATGCGGCCGTAGCACAGCTGCGCCTCGGCCATCCCTTCGCGCGCCAGCACCGACACCCATGGCGCTGCCTGGTGTGGATCGCGTCCGAACAGATCGCGCAGGCGCGGCTCACTCCAGAGCGACAGCAACGAGGTCACCGACCTGATCTCAAGCGCCATGGCGCGAGCTGCTTCAGAACCGGTACGTCGCCGTTCCGATCAGCGTGCGCCCGGCGGCAGGCAACGCATGATTCTCGGCGACGCCGCTGTAGTAGATGCTGGTGAAGTACAGCGCGTTGGTGACGTTGTTGAGATTCAGCTGCAGCTTGAAATGCGCGTTGAGCTGGTACGACAGCATCGCGTTGTAGACCACGTAGCCCGGAACGCCGGCGCTGTTCTCGGTGTCGGCGAATCGATGGCTGACCGCAGTGGCGCCGGCGCCGATCTGCAGCTCTTCGGTCGGCTCCAGGATGCTCCAGACATTGCCCGCATCATGCGGCGTGTTGGGCGCAAATTTCCCCTGCGACAGCGGGTCACTGGTTGCGGTGATCCTGTCGTCCAGGTGCGTGTAGTTCGCGGTGAGCTCCCAGATCCTGGTCAGGTAGCCATTGATGCCGAGCTCGACCCCCTTCACCTCCTGGTTGAAAGGCGCCTGCTGTATGGTCGGATCGTCCGGATCGGAGATGCGCGCGTTCGTGACCCGGCTGTCGAACAGCGCGCCGGTCACGCTGGCCGCGCCGCCCAGGATCCTGATCTTTGCGCCCAGCTCGAGCGTGTTGTTCTTCTCCGGTGCAAGACTCTGGTTGGTCGGCGCTATGATCAGGTACTCGATCACCGGGTTATACGAGGTGCCATAGGAGAGGTAATAACTCTGTTTATCGTCGGGCTTGAAGATCACCGCCACACGCGGACTCACGAAGGTGTCGGTACGCGTGAACGCGGTGCCGGTGTACGGTTCGCTGAAGCTGGAATAGAAATGATCCCAGCGCAGCGCCGCATCCAGGTCCCACTTCGGACCCACGGCGACATCGTCCGACGCATACACGCTGACATCGTCGCCCCGGCCCTGCGGCGCGGAATAGACCACCAGCGGCGTCGGTGGGGTATTGAAGGGATCGGGCGCCAAGAGCGGCGTCGGGGCAATATCGTCAATGCCATTCTGGAAGCGCGTGACGTTGGATTCCTCCCTGCTCAGCTCCAGGCCGCCGGTCAGCGTGTTCCTGGCCCCGCCAGCATCGAACGTGCGGGTGATATCGCTGCGATTGATCAGCATGTTGGTATCACCGGCGCTGCTGGGCTGGTCGCGCGACACCAGGATGTCGGCCAGCGGTGTACCCGGTGGCGGCGGATTGACGTAGTCATTACCGAGGTAGGGTGCGCTGACCAGGTAGCGGAAACCGTAGGTGGCGTAGCGCAGGCTGTCGCTGAACATCATGTCGTCCGCGAGATCGTGCTCGAAGCGGATGGTGCCGATGCCGTTATTGGTGCGTGTGCGGTCGTAGTTGACCAGCCCGTAGTAGTTGCTGCGATCGACATCCGCCGGGGCGCCATCGATGAACGGGATGCCATAGTCGGGCAGGTTGTTCTCGACCTCCTTGAAGTAGCTCAGGGTCAGGCGCGTCGGCGTATCGACGCCGAAGGCCAGCGTCGGGGCGACGCCATAGCGGTTGTAGGTCACCTGGTCGCGCTCGACCACGTGATCGTGCTGGTCCATCAGCGTCAGGCGCGCCGCGGCGTGCTCGCCCAGCGGCAGGTTCAGGTCCGCGGTGCCGCGCCAGAAGTCCGCCTCGCCGGCGGACACACTCAACGCCGCCAGCGGCGTTGGCAGCGGCTGCTTACTGATCGAGTTGATCACCCCGGCAGTCGATCCGCGGCCGAACAGCGCGGATGCGGGCCCGAGCAGCACCGCGATCGCGTCGGTATTGAATGTGTCGCGCTGGTACTGGCCGATGTCGCGCACACCGTCCAGGAAGAAGCTGTCGGGAATCGACAGCCCGCGCAGGTTCACCGAATCCCCGTGCGAGCCGCCCTCGCCGGAATTGAGCGTGATCCCGGGAACATTGCGCAACGCGTCCTGCAGCAGCGTCAGGTTCTGCTCCGCCAGCTCCTTGCTGTCCACGGTGTCGACCGACTGCGGTACATCGCGATCCGACGCAATCGCAGTGCCGACGATCTCGATGCCAGGCAGCGCCGGCGGCTGCCCATCCGCGGACGCCGGCACATCGGCGTGCGCCCCGGCGGACATGAGTGCTCCGACCGCAGCCCCCGCAACGCCCGCGACGCCTGCGGCACTCGGGACGCCTGCGGCACCCGCGACGCCTGCGGCACCCGCGGCGCCCTGCCGCCACACACTCTTATTCATGCCGCGTCACCTTCATGCTCATCACCCCCTGTCCATGACTCGTTACACTTCGATGCCGCAAGTGAAACCTAACACGAATCATTCTCATTTGCATTCGTTCGGTTACGGCGACCCTATCTCTGCGCTAAGTTATTGGTTAGTATGAAATAACTGCTTTCAAAACAACGACCGCCTACAGACGGGGGGACGTCGTCATGCGCATCAGCACACTGGTCTTCGATGCCTATGGGACGCTGTACGACGTGCTGTCGGTAGCCGGCCGTGTCAAAGAACTTTGCGGCGACAAGGGCGATCTGATCACAGCACTGTGGCGTATCAAGCAACTGGAATACACCTGGCTTAGCAGCCTGATGGATGCCTACCAGGATTTCTGGTCGGTCACGCGGGCGGCGCTGGAATTCACCCTCGCGGGCGTCGGCATCGAGC
>Ga0116229_10011558_pt1 | contig 12976 bp, 10 predicted proteins | sample S1TSphgellanicum_3_FD_87313 | JGI IMG/M metagenome (GOLD analysis project Ga0116229, IMG submission 87313) | Host-associated microbial communities from peat moss isolated from Minnesota, USA - S1T2_Fc - Sphagnum magellanicum MG | ecosystem: Host-associated > Plants > Peat moss > Unclassified...
AGCCGACCGCCGCGGCGCTTGCCTATGGGCTGGAGCGCAAAGGCACCGGCACGATCGCGGTCTATGACCTGGGCGGCGGCACGTTCGACGTCTCGGTCCTGGAAATCGGCGACGGCGTGTTCGAGGTGAAGTCGACCAATGGCGACACCTTCCTGGGCGGTGAAGATTTCGACCATCGCATCATCGATTTCCTGGCGGCCGAGTTCAAAAAGGACCAGGGCATCGACCTGCGCGGCGACAAGCTGGCGCTGCAGCGGCTCAAGGAAGCTGCCGAAAAGGCCAAGATCGAGCTTTCATCGGCCAAGGAAACCGAAATCAACCTGCCGTTCATTACGGCGGATGCGTCCGGGCCGAAGCACCTGGTCCTGAAACTCACGCGCGCGACGTTGGAAAAGCTGGTCGATGACCTGATCACCCGCACGCTGGAGCCGTGCAAGGCGGCGCTGAAGGATGCCGGCGTCACCGCGGCCGAAATCGACGAAGTGATCCTGGTCGGCGGCATGACGCGCATGCCGAAAGTGATCGAGGCGGTGAAGAGCTTCTTCGGCAAGGACCCGGCGCGCAACGTCAACCCGGACGAAGTGGTGGCAATCGGCGCCGCGGTGCAGGGCGCCGTCCTGCGCGGCGACGTCAAAGACGTGCTGCTGCTCGACGTGACGCCGCTCTCGCTCGGCATTGAAACGCTCGGCGGCGTGTTCACCCGCCTGATCGACCGGAACACCACCATCCCGACCAAGAAGAGCCAGATCTTCTCGACCGCGGATGACGGGCAACAGGCCGTGACCATCAAGTGCTACCAGGGCGAGCGCGAAATGGCCGCGGACAACAAGATGCTGGGTCAGTTTGACCTCGTGGGCTTGCCGCCGGCGCCGCGTGGCGTGCCGCAGATCGAGGTGACGTTCGACATCGACGCCAACGGCATCGTGTCGGTCAGCGCCAAGGACAAGGCAACCGGCAAGGAACAGCAGATCCGCATCCAGGCCAGCGGCGGCCTGTCGGACGCCGATATCGAAAAGATGGTCAAGGAAGCCGAGGCCAATGCCGCGTCCGATCGCAAGCGCCGCGAAATGGTCGAGGCGCGCAACCACGCCGAATCGCTGATCCACCAGGTCGAAAAGAGCTTGAAGGAAGGCGGCGACAAGGTGGCGCCTGCCGACCGCAGCGAGGCAGAGTCGGCCATCGCCGAAGTGCAGGAGTTGCTGGACGGCACCGATGCCGACGCCCTGAAGCAGGCGACGGACCGGTTGAGCCAGTCGGCGATGAAGATCGGCGAGCATATGTACAAGGCCACGCAAGGTGCGGCACCCGGCGCCGCGCCGCCCGGCGACGAGAATGTGGTCGATGCAGAGTTCGAGGATCTCGACAAGAAGAAGTGAGTGCCAGTGGTCAGTTGCCAGTTGTCAGTTGTCAGACCCTCTGGTCTGGCAGCTGACTGGAAACCGGGACGATATGTCTGACGATTGAAAGCTGAAAGCTGACGACTGAATCATGGCCAAGCGGGACTTCTACGCCACTCTCGAAGTCGCCCGTGACGCAAACGCGGACGACCTGAAGAAAGCCTACCGCAAGCTTGCGATGCAATATCACCCGGACCGCAATCCGGGCGATAAGGCGGCCGAAGCACGCTTCAAGGAAATCAACGAGGCTTATGACTGCCTCAAGGACGACCAGAAGCGCGCCGCCTATGACCGATTCGGCCACGCTGCGTTCGAACAGGGCGGCGGCGGCGCCGGCGGCTTCGATTTCTCCGGCGCCGGCGGCCTGGGCGATATTTTTGACCAGATGTTCGGCGAATTTATGGGTCAGCGCGGCGGCCCCGGTGGTGGCAATGGCCGCCGCCGCACCCGTGCCGGCGGCGATATCCAGACACAGCTTGAAGTCGATCTCACCCAGGCCTTCGCCGGCGCCAAAATGCAGGTGCGGGTTCCGACCCGCGTCGCGTGCGAGGCCTGCAAGGGCTCCGGCAGCGCCGACGGACAGCGCGCCGCCGACACCTGCCAAACCTGCGCCGGCCAGGGAAAAGTGCGCGCGCAGCAAGGGTTTTTCGTCATCGAGCGGACCTGTCCGACCTGCGGCGGCATCGGCCGGGTCATCCGCAATCCATGCCGCGTCTGCCAGGGCGCAGGTACCGTCCAACGCGAACGCGCGCTGCAGGTTACGGTTCCCGCCGGCGTCGAGGACGGCACGCGCATCCGCCTCAGCGGCGAGGGCGAGGCCGGCGGCCAGGGTGCCCAGAATGGCGACCTTTATGTACACATCGCGATTCGCCAGCACCCGCTATTCCACCGCGAAGGTGCGCACGTGTTCTGCGAAGTGCCGCTGCGCATGACGCAAGCCGCCCTCGGCGACACGATCGAGGTGCCGGTGATCGATGGCACGCGCGAGCCGCTGCGCGTCCCGCCGGGCACCCAAAATGGTGCCCAATTCCGCCTGCGCGGCAAGGGGTTCTCCGTGCTGCGCAGCGCCGCGCGCGGCGACATGGTGGTTCAGGCCAAGGTGGAAACCCCGCAGAACCTGACCCGGCGTCAGCGCGAATTGCTGGAGGAATTCGAGGGCGAAGCCCGCGGACACGCCAAAGGTAGCCCGGAGCATGAGGGTTTTTTCGCCAAAATGAAGGACTTCTTCGAGGGACGCGATTAACTGGCATGCTGCACAACCCTGTGGCGTAGAAGCGTCATCAGATATTAATAATTTATGGACGCAAATTCATAGCTTGACAGTTGTAAGCCGGTCAGATCGCGCCATATCCCGGTCTGCACAGCGACGCGTTGCAGTCCCCCCCGCGACGCCCGTTTTTGTGCAAGGCGGCGTAGCCTGCCCGGCTACGCCGCCATGTTTTTTAGGGCAGAAGAAAGTGTTCTTTCTTAAGAAAAGAACCAAAAAACCTTTGCGCTCGCGCCCGCATTACCGAGCGCCTCTCCGGGATCGTTTCTGCCTGCGTTTCTTCCTTCTTAAGCGCCGTCAGGCGCAATATAATTTTTTTGGTTCTTCTTTTCAAAAAAGAACACTTCCTCCCTTTCTGCCCTATAGCGACCCCATGAAAATCGGCGTCGCAGGCATCGCCGGCCGCATGGGCCGGCTGGTGACAGAAGAAATCGTTGCGGCCGGCGCCGACCTCGCGGGCGGCACATGTTTGCCCGGCGATGTGCCGCAAACCGGCGCGACCCGCTTTAACGATATTTCCTCGCTCGCCTCGGTCGCCGACGTGGTGATCGATTTCACCCATGCGCTCACCGTGCGCGAACACGCCATCGGCCTCAGCGGCGCCGGCTGCGCCTGGGTGCTCGGCACCACCGGCCTGTCGGAGGACGACCTGGCGGCGGTCGCCGACGCAGCCCGGCGCATCGCCGTGGTGCAATCGGCGAATTTTTCACCCGGCGTGAATTTCACCCTCGCCCTGGCAGAGCGGCTCGGCGCGGCGCTGCCCGCGGACATTTACGACGCGGAGATCGTCGAAATGCATCACCGCCAGAAAGTGGATGCCCCGAGCGGCACCGCGCTCGCGATCGGCGAAGCCGTCGCCCGCGGCCGCGGCGTCGAGCTGGCGGCCGTGCGCGTCAGTGGCCGCGACGGCCACACCGGCGCGCGGCCGGAGGGGGCGATCGGGTTTTCGTCGCTGCGCGGCGGCCAGGTGGTCGGCGACCACACGCTGCTGTTCGCCGCCGCCGGCGAGCAGATCGCACTGACCCACCGCGCGTTCGACCGCACCAGCTTCGCCCGTGGCGCAGTCCGCGCCGCCTTGTGGCTGCAAGGCAAACAACCAGGATTATACAGTATGATGGATGTGCTCGGTATGGAGCGCGGCGCGTGAATTTCGCCAGCGACAACACGGCGCCGGTGCGGCCCGAAATCATGGCGGCACTGGCCGCCGCCAATCATGGCACGGTCGGCAGCTACGGCGCCGACCCGCTGACCGCCCATATGCGCGCGCGGTTGGCGGCAGTTTTCGGCACGGCATTAGCGGCGCACCCGGTTGCCACCGGCACCGCCGCCAATGCGCTGGCGCTGGCGACGTTGGTGCGCCCCTATGGCGCGGTGATCTGTGCCGAGGAAGCGCATATCGCCACCGATGAATGCGGCGCGCCCGAATTCTACATGGGCGGCGCCAAGCTGGTGACGCTGCCGAGCCCGGACGGCAAGATCCGCCCCGCGCAGATCGATGCCGCCATGGCCCGCGCCCGCGACGGCGGGATTCACCATGTGCTGCCGGAAGCCGTCAGCATCACCCAAGCCACCGAATGGGGTACCGTCTATGCGCCCGACGAAGTGGCCGCCATCGCCGCCGCGTGCCGCGCGCATGGCCTGAAACTGCACATGGACGGCGCGCGCTTCGCCAACGCCGTGGCGCATCTCGGCTGCACGCCCGCGGCAGCAAGCTGGCAGGCGGGCGTGGACGTACTATCCTTCGGCGCCACCAAGAACGGTGCCCTGGCCGCCGAGGCCGTCATCTTCTTCGACCCGGCGCTGGCCGAAGGCTTCGAACGGCGCCGCAAGCGCGCCGGCCAGCTCTGGTCGAAATTCCGCTTCCTGTCGGCCCAGCTCGACGCCTACCTGGCCGACGATCTGTGGCTGCACGTGGCGGCGCACGCCAACCGCATGGCCACGCGCCTCGGCGACGGGCTCGCCTGCGTCCCAGGGGTGCGCGTGATTCAAACCGTGCAGGCGAACGAAGTGTTCGTTGCCATGCCGGCGGCGCTGATCGCGTCGCTGCACGAAGAAGGCGCGCATTTCTACGAATGGATCGACGTGCCGGGCGTGGACGCGCCGGTGGTGCGGCTGGTGACGGCGCATAGTACGACCGAGGCGGAGGTTGCGCAGTTCCTGGCGCTTGCAGCGACCGCGAAACAGAAGGCAGCAGCCTAAGGGAAGAAGTGTTCTTTTTTGAAAAAAAGAACCAAAAAACTTTTGCTACTTGGCGTACGTGGCCCAATGCGAACCAGGTCGCGTGAGGGCAGGAGCAAAAGTTTTTCGCTTCTTTTTTTCAAAAAAGAAGTCTTTCTTACTTTTGATTCGCCAAAAACGCCCCGGCCAAATCCTCCGCCCCATTCACCATAATCTGCGTCCCGATACACAACAGCAAAAACGCCATCAGCCGCGTCAGCACCCGCGCGCCGGAATGCCCCAGCACCGAAATCACCGCGTCCGACCACCGGTAGGACACCCAGATCATGAACGCGATCACCGCCGCCGCGACGCTGACGCCGATCATGAACAGTAGCAGCCCATGCCCCGGCGGCGGCCGCTCGGCGCCGAGCGCTACCGCGACCGAAATGGTGCCCGGCCCGGTGGTCAGCGGCATCGTCAGCGGAAAGAACGCCGCATCGGCGATCGGCGTGCTCGGCTGGTCGCGCTGCTCGCGGCGCCCATCGGTATCATCCGGCGCGTTGAGCAACCGCCACGCGGTGCTGGCGACCACCAGGCCGCCGCCCAGCCGCAGCGCACCCAGGCTGATGCCGAAGAAATTCAGCACATAGCTGCCGCCCCACATCGAGACGAGCAGCACCGCCGCCGAAAACACGGCAACCTGCCCGGCCAGCCAGCGGCGTTCCTTGGGCGTGCGATGCGACAGCACCTGCGCGAAAATCAGCGCGCTCCCCAACGGATTGACGATGGAGAACAGCGCCGGAAACGCCAGCAGGAACGATCCCGCCACGCCCGCGAGCGGGAACGGCACATAATGAATATAGTGCATGCCCAGCTATGAAGGCCGGGCATCGTTCATTGCAACCCTCGATACAGGAGCGATGCATTCCACGCATAACCTGCCGCGGCGGTGCGGCCCGCCAAACCGGTTTTCATTGCTGATACATCATCCGGCAGCTAGCTTTGCCGGCATGCAACAGCACTGGCATCGCCGCACCCGAACGATGGCGTGCGGCATGGCGTTCTTGACGATGGCGCCGATCGCCCCGGCGCGCGCGCAAACGCCCGCCGACCTGCTGCCGCAAATCCCGCCGGAGCTGTTGCGCGAACTGGCCAAGCCTGACGCGGGCCTGCCAGGCGCACCGCCGCCGGTTCAAACCGCACAGCCGGCGCCGTGCCACGGCAACCTGCCGCTGGTGAACGGTCAAACGGTCTGTGACGGGGGGCCTGCGCCCGGCAAAGCCTGCGCGCGGTTGCCGCGCGTTAATGGTCAACCCGCCTGCGGGCTGCAACCTGAGTGAAGGAAGTGTTCTTTTTTGAAAAAAAGAACCAAAAAACTTTTGCCACTTGGCGTACGTGGCCGTCGGCGAATTGGGTCGTGTGAGCGCAGGAGCAAGAGTTTTTTGGTTCTCTTTTTCAAAAAAGGACACTTCCTTCCTTGCCAATGCCGCCCCCGCCGGGCACCCAAAGCGCCATGCGCATCGTCACCTGGAACATAAACTCCCTCCGCCTGCGGCTCGGCTTGCTGGAGCGGCTGATCGACGCACTCGACCCGGACGTGATCTGTCTGCAGGAAACCAAAGTGCCGGACGATCTGTTTCCGGACGACGCGCCGGCGCGCCTCGGCTACCCGCACGTCGCCCGCCGCGGCATGAAATCGTACAACGGCGTGGCCATCCTCTCCCGCCTGAAACTGACCGTGGAGGATGCGCCGGATTGGTGCACCCGCGGCGACTGCCGGCATTTGCAGGTGCGCATCGCCGCGCGCGGCGGCGCGGTCGAATTGCATGATTTCTACGTCCCTGCCGGCGGCGACATCCCCGATCCGGTCGCCAACCCGAAATTCGCCCACAAGCTGGCGTTCGTTTCGGAAGCCACCAACTGGTTCGCCGCCCGCGGCGCCCGCGCCCGCACCATCCTGGTCGGCGATCTCAACATCGCCCCGCTCGAGCACGATGTCTGGAGCCACAAACAATTGCTCGATGTGGTCAGCCACACGCCGATCGAGGTCGAGCACTTGCTGGCCTGGCAACGCACCGGCTTCATCGACGCGGTCCGCCATTTCGTCCCCGACACGGAAAAACTCTACACGTGGTGGAGCTACCGCAACCACGACTGGCGCGCCTCCAACCGCGGCCGCCGCCTCGACCACATCTGGGTCACCCCGGACCTGAAGCCCAAGCTAAAACGTTTCGAGATATTGCAGGACGCCCGCGACTGGCCGCAGACGTCAGACCACGTGCCGGTGATGGTGGAGATCAAGTGAGGCGCGCGGAGCGGCGGTCCTTGGTTGCCCCACGCCGCGCCATCTGCTCCAAGACAGAATGATTATCGGAATTGATCTTGGCACCACCAACAGCCTGGTGGCCGTCTGGCGCAACGGCGCGGCGGAACTCGTTCCCAACGCGTTGAGCCAGGTGTTGACCCCGTCCGCCGTCAGCGTGGACGAGGCCGGCGCCATCATCGTCGGCGCCGCGGCGCGCGAAAGGCTGTTGACCCATCCCGACCGCACCGCCGCCACGTTCAAGCGTGCCATGGGCACCAACCGCGTGTTTCAACTCGGAAAAAAACGGTTCCGCGCCGAGGACTTGTCGGCGCTGATCCTGATGAGCCTGCGCGCCGACGCCGAACGCGCGCTCGGCGCACCGGTCACCGAGGCCGTCATCACCGTGCCGGCCTATTTTGGCGAAGCGCAGCGCCAGGCCACCAAAACCGCGGGCCAGATCGCCGGCCTCAGGGTCGAGCGCCTGCTGAACGAGCCGACCGCCGCGGCCTTGGCTTATGGTCTGGCGGACCGCACGGCGCAGGCGCGCAGCATGGTGCTCGATCTCGGCGGCGGCACGTTCGACGTGTCGATCCTGGAAATGTTCGATGGCGTGATGGAAGTGCGCGCGAGCGCGGGGGACGTGTTCCTCGGCGGCGAGGATTTCGCCGACGCGATCGCCGAGCAATTCATCGTTGCGGTGGGCAAGGCCGCCGGCATCCCACCGCTCGGCCGCGCGCACGCGGCGCATGCCCCGGTGCGGCGTGCCGCGGAAATCGCCAAACGCGCGCTGACCGACGCCGAAAGCCACGACATGGTGGTGGTGCATAACGGCGCCGAATTGCGCTGGACCGTCACCCGCGACGACCTGGAACAGGCGGCCGAACCGTTACTGCGCCGACTGCGCGCGCCGATCGAGCGCGCGCTGCGCGATGCGAAACTCGACCCGGAACGGATCGACAATCTGGTGCTCGCCGGCGGCGCCACCCGCATGCCAGCGTTCCGCCGCCTGATCGCCCGCCTGTTCCAGCGCCTGCCGATTACGCCGATCAACCCGGATGAGGTCGTGGCGCTCGGCGCCGCGGTGCAAGCGGGGCTGAAAATGCGTGACGCGGCGCTGGACGATATGGTCATGACCGATGTCAGCCCATTCACGCTGGGCGTGGAGACCGCGAGCCAGCGCGACGGCGAGATCGTCGCCACCGGATTGTTCTCGCCGGTGATCGAACGCAACACTGTGATCCCGGCCAGCCGGTCGATGGTGCTGAGCACGTTGCGCAAGAACCAGCGCGTGGTGGCATTGAAAATCTACCAGGGCGAGGCGCGCATGGTCGCCGACAACGCGCTGCTCGGCGAATTGTCGCTCGACATGCCGCCCGGCGAGGCCGGCAGCCAGCAGGTCGAGGTCCGGCTGACCTACGACCCGAGCGGGCTGCTGGAAGTGGATGCGACCATCCTGTCGAGCGGCGAGACCTACCACACGCTGATCCAGAGCCGGCCGGGCGCGATGTCGCCGGCCGAGGTGACTCGCCGGCTGGAGGCGCTGCGCGCGCTGAAGGTGCATCCGCGCGACCAGGCCGAAAACCAAGCGGTCGTAGCGCGGCTGGAACGGCTCTACATGGAACGGATCGGCGACGAGCGTGACCAGGCAGCAAGGCTGCTGGATGAGTTCAATCTTGTCCTCGGCCGGCAGGACCCGGCGGAAATCGCCGATATACGCGGCAAGTTGCTGAACATCCTGGCGCAGATCGACAAGTCGTTCTTCGGGTGAGCGGGTCGATCTGGGAGGTGCTGGCGATTCCGCCCACCGACGATGCGGCTTCGATCCGTCGCGCCTATGCAATGCGGCTGAAACAGTGCCGGCCGGAGGAGGACGCCGCCGCCTTCGTCCGGCTGCGCGCGGCCTACGAGGTGGCGTTGCGCGGCGCGGCCACGCCCCCGCCGCCGCGCTCCGCACCACCGCCATCCGAAGCGGCGCCGGCGGACAGCGCGGCGCCGCCCGCTGTCACGCAGCCGGTGGCGGAACAGGCCGCCGCACTACCGCCGGCGCCGGCGCTGCGCGTGGCCGCCGCCATTTCACAGGGTGACGTGCAGGCCGCCGCTGACCTGCTGCTGGCGGCGCGCGGCGACGCCACCATGCCGATCGGTCCCTGGATGCACCTGACCGACCTGCTCGCGCGGCGCCTCGCCTATGATCCGCGCATCGCCGACGATGTGGTCGAAACCTTGGCCCGCCGGTTCGGCTGGTTCGGCACGCCCGACCCGTCCGGCGCCGGGGCTGCGAACGCGTTGCGGGCCCGGATCGAAGCCGCGCACTGGCTCGACATAATCCGCGCCGAGGGTAAGAAATTGACCCGCTTCGTCGGCAATGAGCGCGCCGCCGCCGCTGCGTTGCTGACCGGCCGCGGGCGCCTGACGATATCGTTCCTTTTGCCGCCTTATGCCCAGCTGCGAGAAATGCTATCGTTTGTGACCGGACATGGCGGCTGGGCGGAGCGCGGGCTGGACGCCGACCGGCTCGCCCGCCTGCGCGCATTGAGCGCCGACCGGCGCGGCGAGCGCATGCGCCGCTATGCCGCAAGGGCATTTGTTGCGGTCTTGTTTGCCGTGTCAGGCCGCGTGTCGGCGGCCGTCATGGTCGGGCTGTTGGTCGGGCGCGTGCCCCACACCTGGCTGCGGCCGTTCTGCGGCGCAGCGATCGTTCTGGCCGCATTGACCCTGCTGATCGGTGTCAGCGACGGCGAGGAATTAAAGTACGGCCTGACCGCTCTGATGATCGGCGTATTGGCCGCAACCATCGCCGGTGTAACGATGTATCTGCGCGAACTTATGCGCGGCGGCCTATGGGCAGGTTTCGCCCGCGCCGCCTGGCTGCTCCTGCGCGCCGCAATTGCATTCTATGTCGGTTCCGCGGTGGCCGCCAACTTCGACAGCCCAAACGCGGGCGAAATCGGCAATGCCGCCGGCGTCGGCTGCTTCATCCTGCTGTCGATCATCACCAAATACGTGCGTATCCGCCCGCCCTCACGCTGGCGGCCCCGCCGCCTCGTAAAGCAGCGGCCAAGCATATAGGGCCGGTAACCAAGGCGGTAGCAGGGTCAACGTGCGTTTGCGGGCGGATGTGACGGGTGGGAGGTCTGACGCATGGGTGGCGATGACGACGGCGATGAAACCGACATGACCGGATGGCTGGGCAAAGAGGAAACCCTGATTGCCGATTGTGAAGGCCCGGCCGCGGTTCAAGATTTGCGCGACCAGGTTCTCCGCGACCGGCTGGATGCACTCGCCCATTATGCCCCGATCTTCGCGGCCCCCGGTTTCGAATTTGCAAGCTGGCGGAAATACCCGCCAGATGAACAAGGGCGGATCATTGTGCCCACATGTGTGCTGGGCCCCGAAGCCAGGGCGTTCGTCGCCACCGCGTATGAGTATCGCTGGGTGGTGCGTTCATTCGGCTGGGCGAACTGGCGAAAAACCGCCGAAGCGCAGCGCTTGCTCGCCGGTCCCGAACATATCGCCACCGCCTCGGCCGAGCAGCTCTCCAAGCTTCTTACCAGCTTCATACGAAACGAAAAATTTTGCGATGGGACACTGCTGGGCGCGTTCGAGGCCGGGTTCCTCACCGCGGTCGCGGAAAGAGCGAGAGTCATTTCCAACTTGTTGGCCCCGTAGTCTATCATCGTGTAAATAACGCCGCCATGGGAGGGCGACCGAACTCGTCTTGATCCACAAGACCAACCCAGTCTTCATTGAAACAATGACGCCACCTCTGCAACACCAGATCAACTTCCGTATTGATTATGTAGGTCTTCAAGCCTGGCCTGAACATCCGTCAACATGGAGGTTGTTTTTTGGTTCTTTTTTGGAAATAATATTTTCCTTAGCTGTTCGTTTCGCTCTCGCCTAATTTTGCGAGCATGTCCGGCGTGTCGAAGTCACGCAGCACGGAGTCGGTCGGCATCTCGACGTCCATGACCTGCTCGGCATGTTCTGCCAATAAATGCTTGGCGCCCGTGTCACCGCCCAATGCCGCGATGGCGGTGAAATATGAGCGATCCCACAACACCGGATTGCCACGCTGACCGCGATACAGCGGGACCACGATCATGCGGCCTTCGTCGGGATCGTAGGCGTCCAGCACACGATCGATATCCGATGCGGTGATCAACGGCATATCGCCAAGGCAGATCACCGCGGCGTGCACGTGGGCGGGGAGCGCCGCGAGGCCGGCGCGCAGGCTCGACGACAATCCGGCTGCGTAGTCCGGCGCGGACACGATCGTGACCCCGCGCCCCGCGAGCGCCGCCGCAACGTCCGGGGCCTGGTGCCCGACAACCACGCACACCGGCCGGGCGCGGCTGGCCAGAACCGCGTCCACCGTGCGCGCGATCATGGGCGTTCCTTCGGCATCCGGGAGCAGCAGCTTGTTTCGCGGTGCCATACGGCGCGACAGGCCGGCTGCCAAAACCACGGCGCCAACCTGGCGAGCGGCGCCCACCTTACCTGCGGCGCCCACCTTACCTGCGGCGCCCACCTTACCTGCGGCGCCGGGCCGGTGACGCGGTACCGGGCGCGCTGAAGTTTCCTTAAGCAGGCCGCCCACGCCCATGCGGGCGATGTCCGGCGAGGCCAGGCGCTCGCCCGCGAAAACGCGGGCCAGGACCAGATCGATGCCGTTGAGCGCCGGGCTGCGCGCACAGCCCGGCAGCACCAGGGCCGGAACACCGCCGATATGGCCGAGGCAGATCAGGTTGCCGGGATCGACCGGCATGCCGAAATGATCCACCGCGCCGCCGGCTCTGATAATGGCGGATGGCCCAATATCGGAACGATCCACCGTCGCGGAGGCGCCCGCAACCAGCAGCAACCCGGCACCTTGGGCCAGCAGCGCGTACAATGCGCCGGCGATCGCATATTCCGTATGGGCAACATGCAGCGGCGGCAGCAACGTGCCGGTGAACCGGCGAACCCGCTGCTCGGTGACCTCGACCGTACGGCGCAGAGTGGCCGCCTTCAGTCCGGGCAGTTCGGTGACGATCAAGCCAACGCTGAGCGGGCGAAACGGCGGCAAGCGCAGCGGTGCCCGCACCCGCGCCTGTATTTCCGCCTGTGCCAGAATGTGCCCCGGAATGGCGAACGGGATAATCTTGATGGTTGCGAGCAGAGTGCCTTCGAACACCGCTGTCGCATCGGCCAAGGACGCGACCGTCAGCCCTTCATGCAGGGCGTTGATGGCATTTATACGCTCCGTATCGGCATGGAATAAGCCCGCGTGAGTCGCGATGAGATTCGCGCGCCCGGTGCTGGGCCGGGTGCGGGCGAGACCATCGGCACTAAGCGCGTCGGCGAGCCGGCGGGCAGCCTCGTTTTCCGGCACGTCGTCGGGCTCCAGCATTGCGCCGGTGATCCCGGTATGGCCGGCGGCCCGCAGTTTTTCGATCGTTGCCGCGCTCACGACGTGTCCCTTTGGCAGAACCTCAGCGCCCAGCCGCGTCGTGTGCGCCAGGATCGCGCCCTCCGCGCGGGCGAGCGGTATGCAGCCGAAAATCATGGGGTGAGCTCAAAGAGAAGGAGGTGTTCTTTTTTGAAAAAAAGAACCAAAAAACTTTTGTCCGTTTGGTTCCGCGCAAGCTGGAGGAAGGTACATGTCGTTGAAGAGAGCAGAGTAGCAAAAGTTTTTTGCTTCCTTTTTTCAAAAAATAACTTCTTTCCCTTCCTTCCTACTACCAAGTGCCGCACCGCGCCTGGCAGCCACGAGTTCGGCGAGCACGCTCAGCGCGATTTCGGGCGCGGTACGAGCGCCGATCGGCAGACCCACGGGCCCGCGAACGCGCGCCAGCGCTTCCGGGG
>Ga0116229_10011563_pt1 | contig 12971 bp, 14 predicted proteins | sample S1TSphgellanicum_3_FD_87313 | JGI IMG/M metagenome (GOLD analysis project Ga0116229, IMG submission 87313) | Host-associated microbial communities from peat moss isolated from Minnesota, USA - S1T2_Fc - Sphagnum magellanicum MG | ecosystem: Host-associated > Plants > Peat moss > Unclassified...
ACGAAATCGACAATAGTGAGGAGGCGTAGGAAGCAAGCAAGACTTCTTTTGAAAAAGAAACTTTTGCGCCTGCGCCCTTACCACGCGACGTGTGCCCGCTCCAGCTTGCGCGGAACCAAACAGACAAAAGTTTTTTGGTTCTTTTTTACAAAAAGTAACATTTTTTCTTCCTTAAATCCGCTGATAAACCCCGATCAACCGCGTCGCGGCAATCAAATGACTCCGTAACGTTCGCAGCAGCGCGCCGCGCCCGGGCGGCCGCGCGAACGCCGGCATCGCATCCACCGCCAGCAACTGAAACGCGTAACGATGCGGCCCGTGCCCCGCGATCGGCGACGGCGCCATCCACCCGGTCCGCGCCAGCGAATTGCGCCCCGCCTTGAACCCCAGCGGCGACCGCCGCACCTGCCGCAGCACGCCGCCCTCCGGAATGCCGGAAAGCCCCGCCGGGATCGAGTGCAGCAGCACATGCACCAGCGGCCGCGGAAACGGCGCGTCCGCATCCTCCACCAGCAGCGCGAGCGACTTCGCCTCTGCCGGCACATTGTCCCAATAGAGCGGCGGAAACAGGCTTTCGCCATCCTGCGTGTAACGATCCGGCATGGTGCCGCCATCGGCGAAGGCGGGGCTGGTCAGCGACATGCCGCGGCCCGGCAGCCCCAGCCGGCTGGTCGCCAGCGCCGGCAGTCCCGGCCGCACATGGCGCAACATATGGCCGACCCTGCGTGCCCACTCGTCCGCCATCCACCCGCCTCACGCCCAGCGCGTCTGCTTTAGCAGGCCACACCGCGCGGGTAAAAGCCGCCCGCAACCCTGGCATGCCGCGCCTGCTCTATTGCGCCGCACCATGCCCGCACCGATTGATCTCCCCTCCACCGCCATCATTTCAGCCGAGGCGCCGCCGCATGAGCCAGACCATCACCGCCGGTGCCCGCCCCGCCGCCGCCGCCGCGCTGGCCGTGCTCGGCGCCATCAGCATGAGCCACCTGCTCAATGACATGCTGCAGAGCCTGCTGCCGGCGATCTACCCGCTGTTGCGGGCGCGTTTCGGCCTCAGCTTCGGCCAGATCGGCGCCATCACGCTGGTCTACCAGCTCACCGCCAGCGTGCTGCAGCCGGTGGTGGGCGCGGTCACCGACCGCCGGCCCTATCCGTTCAGCCTGCCGCTCGGCATGGTCTGCACGCTCGCCGGCATGATGCTGCTCTCGGCGGCCGGCAGCTACGCGCTGCTGCTGGTGTCGGTCGGGCTGGTCGGCGTCGGCTCCTCGGTATTCCACCCGGAAAGCTCGCGCGTCGCGCGCCTGGCCTCCGGCGGCCGGCACGGCATGGCGCAATCGGTGTTCCAGGTCGGCGGCAACGCCGGCGCGGCGCTCGGGCCGCTGCTGGCCGCCAGCGTCGTGGTGTCCGGCGGCCAGAGGTCGCTTGCCTGGTGCGCCCTGGCCGCCGTGCCCGCCATCCTGCTGCTGACCTATGTCGGCCAGTGGTATCGTGTGCAGGCACCACCGCGCGCGGCCGCCCGCCGCATCGTCACCGCGCCCGCCACGCGCGGCCGCATGCCGCTCATTATGGCGCTGCTGGTGGTCCTGATGCTGAGCAAGTTCTTCTACATGGCCAGCATGGGCAATTATTACACTTTCTACCTGATCGACCGTTTCCATCTGCCGGTGGACCAGGCGCAATATTGCCTGTTCGCGTTCCTCGCCGCGGTCGCCGCCGGCACCATGCTTGGCGGCCCGATCGGCGACCGCATCGGCCGCAAGCGCGTCATCCTGGCCTCGATCGTCGGCGTGCTGCCGATCACGCTGGCGCTGCCCTATCTCGGGTTCTGGGCCACCGTCGCCGCCACCGTCCCGATCGGCCTGCTGCTCGCCTCGGCGTTCCCGGCCCTCGTCGTTTATGCGCAGGAATTGATGCCGGACCGCGTCGGCGCCGTCTCCGGCCTGATGTTCGGTCTGGCATTCGGCCTCGGCGGTGTCGGCGCCGCGTCGCTCGGCCTGCTGGCCGATGCGCACGGCATCGACATGGTCTTTCGCCTGTGCGCGTTTCTGCCGGCCCTCGGCCTGCTGGCCGCCTTCCTGCCCGAGCCCAATCCGGTGACGCCGAGATCAAGGCGAGCGTAAGAAGAAATGTTCTTTTTTTGAAAAAAGAACCGAAAAACTTGCGCGCCTGCGCTGTATGGGACGTGGGTTTCCCCGGGATCGGCGTGCGCCGCGCCAACTTGACCGGCTGACGGCGCCACCGCAGACTCGATGCGACGGTATTTGACGCGTTGGGAGATTTCATGCGCCTGCTCCGCGCCCTGTCCTGCACTGCCCTTGGCATCTTGCCGCTCGCGCTGCCGACCCGCGCCGCCGTCACCCACGCGCCGCCGGCGCCCGTGGCGGCGGTGAAGCCGGTCACCGACGACTATTTCGGCACCAGGATCACCGACCCCTACCGGTGGATGGAGGCTGAGCCGAAGCCGGACTTCGTGAACTACCTGCATGCCGAGAACGACTATGCGCGCGCGCAACTCGCGCGCATTCCGGGGCGGGACGCGCTCGCCAAGCAAATCAGCGCGCTGACCGGCCGCGCGGCGCAGGTGCGCGACGTGACGCTCGCCGGCGGCCGCAGCTTCTACCTCAAGCGCGATGCCGGCGCGCAGATCGCGCGGCTTTATATGCGCGACGCGGCCGGCCATGAGACGCTGCTGGTCGATCCGGCGACGCTCGGCAGCGCCACCACGCATGCGGAAATCGACCAGTTCGTGCCGTCGCAGGACGGCGCCCTGGTGGTGTTCGGCGTCTCCACCGGCGGGTCGGAGAACAGCACGCTGCACGTGATCGAAACCGCAACGGGCAAGCCACTGCCGGACCGGATCGACCGCGCGCAGTTCGCCAGCGCCAGTTGGGCGCCGGATGGCAAGAGCTTCTTCTTCACCCGCCTGCCGGTCGTGAAGCCGGATGCGCCGGCGACCGAGCAATATGCGCATATGAAGGTGCACCGGCATTTTCTCGGCGTGGATCCGGCCTATGACGCAGTCGTGCTGGATTCGGATCATTTGCCGTTCGCGTTCAAGGCCGCGGCGGTGTTTCCGCTGATCTCGCTGACGCCAGGGTCGGACTACGCGGTCGCCACGATCGCGGACGGCGTGTCGCCGGAGGTCGCAATCTACAGCACCCGGCTCGCGGATTTGCTGGCCGGCCGCGCGGCATGGAAGCAGGTCGCGGTGCAGGCGGACGACGTGGTGGCCGGCGCTGTGCAACACGACCGTATCGATCTGCTGACGCACAAGGATACCCCGCGCTTCAAGGTGATCGAGACCGGGCTCGACGCACCGGATCTCGCTTCCGCCAGGACGGTGGTGCCGCAGCCGGACGGCGTGCTGACCGGCATCGGCGCCGCGTCCGACGGGCTGTATTTCGTGACCCGGTCGGGTTCGGTGTTTTCGCTCCATCGGCTCGCAACGGGCGCCGCGGCGGCGGAGACGATCCCCCTGCCCTTCTCCGGCACCATCGCGCAATCGGGCGGGCTCGGCGGCGGCCTGGTGACCGACCCGGCGCGGCCCGGCGCGCTGGTCAGCCTGGAATCCTGGGTGCGGCCGGTCGTGTGGCTCCAGTACGATCCGGCGGCCAAAAGCCTGACCGACAGCCATATCCAGCCGCCATTTCCGGCGGACATATCGAATTACACCGCCATCGAGACATCGGCGCGCGCGCCCGACGGCACCGACATACCATTGTCGATCGTCACCAAAACCGGCCTGCCGCTGGACAAGAAGCGGCCGACCTACCTGGTCGGGTATGGCGCGTACGGCATTTCCTACGATCCGGCGTTCAACCCGGCGTTCCTGCCGTGGCTCGACCGCGGCGGCGTATATGCGGTGGCGCATGTGCGCGGCGGCGGCGAATTGGGGCAGGCCTGGCACGATGCCGGCAAGATCGCCACGAAGCAGAATACGATCCATGATTTCATTGCGTGTGCCGAGGCGCTGATCGCCAAGGGCTATACCGATAAAGCCCATCTCGGCGGCGAGGGCACCAGCGCCGGCGGCATTCTGATCGGCGGTGCGATCACCCAGCGGCCGGATTTGTTTCGCGCGGCGCTGATCCGGGTCGGCGCCACCAATACGATACGCGAGCAATATACCGCGGGCGGCCCTGCCAATATTCCCGAGTTCGGCGATGCCACCAAGCCGGAACAATTTCCCGCCATGCTGGCGATGGACGCGTATAACAACGTGAAAAAGGGCGTGGCGTATCCCGCGGTGCTGCTGACCGGCGGCGCCGACGATCCGCGCGTCACGGTATGGATCCCGGCCAAGATGACGGCGAAATTGCAGGCCGACACATCCAGCAAGCGGCCGGTATTGTTCCGCGTCGAGTTCGATGCCGGCCACGGCATCGGCTCCACCCGCCAGCAGCGCGATAACGAAACGGCGGACGAGTTCGCGTTCTTTTTGTGGCAGTTCGGGGTGGCTGGGTATCAGCCGGGGAAGTGAAGGGCGGATCTCGCGGCGCTACGGGTCATTTCGTAGGGCGGAAGAGCGCAGCGAGAAATGCATGTGGTCGGGCAAGACCACACATCCGTCGATATGGAACGGTGCAGCAAGCTGCACCCGACGCACCGCGCCGCGTAATGCTTCGATCCGCTCGGTCAGTAGGCGGCTGCTTCGATCGGCCAGGTTCACGGTGAAGAAATAGGTGGCGCCGGGGACGCGGTTGCGGCGGTAGTTGGGCATTGCGCGCACTTCCCGAAGGCGGATCTCGCTTCGCTCTTCCGCCCTACGATTTCCGTCTTACGGGCACAACGGCACGCACACGTCGGTAAGAAGCGCCGATTCCGGGACCTCGCTGGCGTCGTTCAAGTAAATTTCCATGCACGGGCGGTCATCCTGCGTGGCGCCATGGGCGCGCAGCCAGGGGCCGCGCAAATAGTCGAACACCGGCTTCAGGCCGTCATAGGAGCCCTTCAGCGTGTGGATGGCCCATCGGCCGCCGCCGATCGTCTCCGCGCGAAAATCCGCCGGCATCCCGGCGACCGCGGCCGCAACGGTGACGCAGATGTCATAGCGCAGGTCGGCGGCGGGGACGGTCGCCGGGTCGTCGTAGGACAGGCCGATGATTTTGTGGCCCGGCACCAGCAAGCCGTTTTGCGACGCCCAGCGAATCATCCGGCCGAATGACGGGCCGACCTCCCTGTACGGCCCGACATGGCGCAGGCAGATCGCCGGCCAGCCGGGAAAGCTCTCGATGCGGACATCCATCGCAGGGTGCTCGGGCGGTACGGGTCAGATCGGCTGGCCGACATCGATGCGGTTGCCGTCGGGGTCGGCGAACACGAAAGCGCGCAGGCCATAGTCCTTGTCCTGCAGGCGCTTGATGATGCGCAATCCGTGACGCTGCACCACCGCGTGCAGCGCGTCCACGTCGTGCACCAGCAGATGGGCGACATTGAACGGGGCGGCCGGGTAGTCCGGTTGCAGCGTCAGATGCAGTTCGGCCGCGTCCCGCTCCAGGATCATGAACCCGGTCGGCGTGCCGTTCTCGAACGTTTTCCTGAACCCGAGGACCGAAACATAGAAATCATGCGCCTTCTGGATGTCGCGCACGGGCAGCATGGCGGCGATACGGCCGAAACGGATGCCATGGTCAGGCGCGTTCATCGCCGGCCCCTCACGGGGCCGGCCGGCGGCCACGCGAGAGGTGCCGCGTGCCTGGCGGCCGCGCCCATGTCGATTTTCATCAGGCGGTGCTCACGAATTGCTTTTTAGCAGCAAAAAGACGTTGCAGCAAGAGACTTTGGGATGCAAAGTTTTCACGGCAACCACCGAGTCGCGCGCGGCGAACGGTGCATGAGGACCTGAAATGATGATTTGCGAAGCTTCTGCATTCGGCATCGTTGGTCCCGACGGCAATCAGCTGGCGTTCGCCGAACGCCGCACGGCAGCGGAGTAAGACAGTGATGGCACAATTCAAGTTTGAAGAGCTCGATGACGTGGTGCATGGCCGGGTGCGGCTCGGCACGCTGGCTTACCTGACGACGGCGGGCGGGATCGAAGTGCGCGAGCTGAAGAAGAAGCTCGACGTGACCGACGGCAACCTGGCCATCCATCTGCGCAAGCTGGCGACCGCAGGCTATATCACGCTCGACCGCCAGGGCGCGGGCCGCACCAGCGCCACCCGCATTACCCTGACCGACGCCGGCCGTGACGCATTCCTGCGCTATCTGGACGTGCTGGTGGCGCTGCAAAAGGAAGTCCGCAAAACCCCCCGCCCTCGCTAGTGCGCCGGGGAAAAAGGCGGGGGCTCCGCCCCTCGACCCCGCTGGGGCCGTCACGCGAATGCGTGCTGCGCACGACTTGGGTCGAGGGGGCGTCACGCGAATGCGTGCTTCGCACGACGCCCCCCGCCTTCTTCTCCCGGTCAAACCAGTTGCGCGAGCTGGGCGCGGAGGTCTTCGAGGCCGGCGCCGCTGTCGCTGCTGGTGGCGGCCACGTCGGGGTAGGCGGCGGCGTGGGCGCGGGCGAGGGTTGCGGCTTCGCGCAGCTTGGCGGCCAGCGCGGCTGGCGTGATCTTGTCGATCTTGGTCAGCACGAGCTGATAGGTGACGGCGGCGCGGTCGAGCAGGTCCATCACCGCGTGGTCGGAGGCTTTGACCTCGATGCGGGAGTCGAGCAGCAGGATGACGCGGCGCAGATCCGGGCGGCCGCGCAGATAGTCGAACATCAGGCCTTGCCAGTCGCGCTTCACCTCTTTCGCGGCCTGCGCGTAGCCGTAGCCCGGCATGTCGACCAGGATCAGCCGGTCGCCGAGATTGAAGAAATTAAGCTGCTTGGTGCGGCCGGGCTGACCGGAAGCGCGGGCGAGCGCCTTCTGGCCGGTGAGCGCGTTGACCAGCGAGGATTTGCCGACATTGGACCGGCCGGCGAACGCGATTTCAGGGCCGAGCGGGGCGGGGAGCTGGTCGATGGATTGGGCGGCGTAGAAGAAGGTGCAGGCTTGGGTGAACAGCAGGCGGCCGGATTCTATATCTAGACCAGGGGGGCTCAGCCCCCCTGGACCCCCCGCTGGGGCCTGAGGCCCCAGACCCCCATCTGTTGGCGCTGTAGTCGGCATGGTCCTACACCGGAAGAGTGGGGGTCTGGGGCCTCAGGCCCCAGCGGGGGGTCCAGGGGGGCAGAGCCCCCTTGGCCTTTTTTCTAAGCCTTAACCTTGTCCAGCTTCACGCTGCGCTGAATGTACCATTGCTGGCCGATCGTCAGCAGATTGTTCCAGGTCCAGTAAATCACCAATCCGGCGGGAAAGCGCCCCATCATGAATGTAAAGATGATGGGCATGAACTGGAACATCCGCGCCTGCACCGGGTCCGGCGGCGGCGGATTCAGCTTCTGCTGGAAGAACATCGTCAGGCCCAGCAGCAACGGCCAGATCCCCAGATGCAGCAGCGGCGACAGAACTTCCGGCGCAATCGGAATCAGCCCGAACAGATTGAAGATATTGGTGGGGTCGGTGACCGACAGATCCTGAATCCAACCGAAGAACGGCGCCTGGCGCATTTCGATAGTGACCAGAATCACTTTGTAGAGCGAGAAGAACACCGGAATCTGGATCAGCAGCGGCAGGCAGCCGCCGGCCTGCGCCATCGGGCTGATGCCTTCCTCCTTATACACTTCCATCATCGCGGCCTGCTGCTTGGCAGGGTCGTCCTTATGGCGCTCGCGCGCGGCCTGGATCTTGGGTGCCAGCAGCCGCATCTTGCCCATCGACTGATAGGATTTGGCGGCCAGCGGGTAGAAGGCGATCTTCACCAGCACGGTGAAGATCATGATCGCGACGCCGAAATTGCCGGTCAGCTTGAACAGCCAGTCGATGGCGTAGAAGAACGGCTTGGTCAGGAAGAAGAACCAGCCCCAGTCCACTGCGTAGCTGAGCAGCGGGATATGGTCGCGGTCCTCGTACTGGTCGAGCAGATGGACTTCCTTGGCGCCGGCGAACACGCGGCTATCGAAGCCCGCCTCGGTGCCCGGCGCCACGTGCTGCGGCGCCGCTGTCTGGTAGCTGACCTGGTAATGGTCGATGCCGTCATCCTTGGCATGATACCATTGGTTTTTCACCGGCACGGACTGATCCGGCACCAGCACCGTCAGCCAGTATTTGTCGGTGAAGCCGGACCAGCCGCCGTGGCCGTCATTGCTGTAGGCAACGCCGTCATGCTTGTCGCCCTCGCTGACCGCCTTCGGATACGCGGTTTCGTGCGTGACGCCGTCCGCCACGCCGATCAGGCCCTCGAACAGCACGCCATAGCTTGCCGCGGGCGGCGCATAGTCGCGGCGCACGCGCTGCCAGGGCCACAGATCGACCGGCTTGGCGCCGTTGTTCTTCACGCTCTGATGCGCCGTGAACATGTAATTGCGGTCCACCGCGACGTCGATGCGGAAGACCAGGCCCTGGCCATTGTCCCAGCTCAGCGCGACCGGATGCGTCGCGGTCAGATCGCCGCCCGAACTGGTCCACAGCGTCGATTGGTCCGGCACGCGCACGCCGTCGCCGGCGGCCCAGCCGAGCTGGATCGAGCTCGGCTGCGGCGCGTCGCTGGGGCCGAGGATTTGCACCAGCGGCGAGGTTTTCTTGACCGTGTCGCGGTAGTCGCGGAGCAGGATGTCGTCGATCCGGGCGCCGATCAGGCTGATGCTGCCCTCGACACGCGGGGCGTCGATTTTCACGCGTGGGGCGGACCGCGTATCCGGCGCGGCGTTGGCGGCCGGCAATCCGGGCGCGGCGCCCGGCGATTGCGGTGCTGCGCCGGGCACGACCGCGGCAGCCGGCGTCACGTGCGGGTGGCGCGCCGGGCCCGGCAGGAAATACTGAAACCCGAAGGTGATCGCCACCGACAGAAAAATGAACAGCAGCAGGCGGTTTCGATCCATCAGGTAGCTTCCGCGGAATTTTGCCCGCGCGGGCGCGGGACGGAATTTTGCCCGCGCGGGCGCGGGACGGAATTTTGCCCGCGCGGGCGCGGGACGGAATTTTGCCCGCGCAGGCGCGGGACGGAATTTTGCCCGCGCAGGCGCGGAACGGACTCTATCGGCGCGCTCTCGCGCTTCGGTGGAACAGGGTCGTGGCCGCAGGCGCACCAGGGGTTGCAGCGCAGCACGCGCCAGGCGGCGAGCCAGGTGCCGCGCAGCGCGCCATGGGCGCGCAAGGCCTGCAACGCATAGTCGCTGCAACTCGGCGTGAAGCGGCAGGTGGCGCCGATCAGCGGCCGCACCGTGTATTGATACAAACGCACGGCACCGATCAGCGGTTGGGCGGCGAAGCTCATGGCGCGGCTGCCGGCATCAGGCCGGTTTTGGCGAGGCCGCGGCGCAGATCGTCCATCAGCAGCGCAAAATCGCGCGTGCGCGTCGCATCGCGGCCAATCAGCACCAGGTCGGCGCCGACCAGGCCGCCATCCGCATAAGGCGGCTGGCGGAGCAGCAGGCGGGCCGCCTCGCGCAGGCGGCGGCGGACGCGATTTCGCACCACGGCGTTGCCCACTTTCTTGGTAACGGTGAAACCGAGCCGGACCGGCAACAGGTCGTCACGCGGCAGAACTTGCAGGACCAGGCCGTGCATGGCGGCCTTGCGGCCTTTCTGGGCAGCCCGCAAAAACTCCGGGCGGCGTTTCAGGCGCCCCGGCGCATGCGACATTGCGGGCGCCAAGACTTCAAGGGCCCGGCGATCAGGCCGAGAGCCGCTTCCTGCCCTTGGCGCGGCGGTTGGCGAGCACTTTTCGGCCACCGACGGTCGCCATGCGGGCGCGAAAACCGTGCCGGTGCTTGCGGACGAGTTTGGATGGTTGATAGGTGCGCTTCACGACGGCAAAACTCCAACATCACGCGCCGGGGCAGAGACCTGTCCCGGGTGAGAGGCGGCGTTTTAAGCACGCGACCTGCCCGCGTCAACCGCCGCCGGGAACGCGGGCAGGGCACGCGAAAGGAAGACGTGTTCTTTTTTGAAAAAAAGAACCAAAAAACTTTTGTCTGTTTGGCTCCGCGTCAGCGGCCGGAGGCCACGTCGCGTGGTGAGAGCGCAAGAGCAAAAGTTTTTTGGTTCTTTTTTTCAAAAATAACACGTCCGTCTTCGTCCGAGCGCCTACGCATTGCCGATCATCGCGCGCACCTTGGGATAGATCTGCCCGGCCCAGGCCCGCCCGGAAAACACGCCATAATGCCCCACGCCGGTTTGCAGATGATAGCTCTTCCGCACCGTCGGCACGCGCTTGCATAATTCCAGCGCCGCCATCGTCTGGCCGACGCCGCAAATATCGTCGCGCTCGCCCTCCACCACCAGCAGGCTGGTGCGGCGGATCGCACCGCAATCCACGATATCGCCGCGGTAGGTCATCACGCCGCGCGGCAGGTCGTGCTGCTGGAACACGCGCGACACGGTTTCCAGATAGAATTCGGCGGGCAGATCGGCGACCGCGAAATATTCGTCATAGAACTTGCGGTGCGCCGCAGAGCCCACCGCGTCGCCGGCGAACAGCCGGCGCAATTGCGCCACATGCGCGTTGATATGCCGGTCCGCGTTCATCGACATGAAGCTCAGCAACTGCATGAAGCCCGGATAGACGCGGCGCCCGGCACCCGGATAGCGCCACGGCACCACCGCGATCACGCCGCGTTCGTACTCGCCGATGCTGCGCTGCTGGGCCAGGATGTTCACGCGTGACGGGCTGATGCGCGTGTCGATGGGTCCTGCCATCAGCGTCAGGCTCTGCGGCGTCGCCGGATTTTTGGCCGCCGACATCACCGCGGTGGCGGCCAGCGCCGGCACCGCGGGCTGGCAGACCGCGACCAGATGCGCCGGCGGGCCGAGCTGTTCGAGAAACTGGATCAGATGCCCGACATAATCCTCGAACCCGAACCGGCCGGCGGCGAGCGGGACGTCACGCGCATTATGCCAATCGGTAATATACACGTCGCAGTCCGGCAGCATGGTCTGCACGGTGGCGCGCAGCAGCGTCGCGAAATGGCCGCTCATCGGGGCGGCGAGCAGCACCTTGGGCTGCGGTTCCACATCGTCCTTCGCGAAGCGGAGCAAGGTGCCGAACGGCGTGGTCAGCACCGGCACTTCGCGCACCGGCACCACGCGGTTGCCGACCGCCACGGTCGCGATGCCGAAGGGCGGCCGTTTGTGGGTGACCTTCGCGGTGGCGAACAGTTCGGCGGCGGCGGCGGCCAGGCGCGCGGGCGGCAGCCGTGTGACGCCCGGATGCGTGCCGAACACGTCCAGCCACGCCGTGGCGCCGCGCCGGAGGGGGCCCAGCAGGTCTTCCTGGCTCTGATAGATTTGATACAGCATGCGGCCCGCGGGACTATCCTTGTCGGCAGTACCCTAAACGGCAGGGCGAAGCTACATCGGCGCCGGTGGGCACCCGGCCTCAAGGTTGCTAAGACCGACGCGCGTTGGGAACAACAGGCCGGAAAGACCACGGGAAACATGTCGAACACCGTTCCGAGCCCCGCGACGCTGGTGATCAGCAGCCGCAACTACTCCAGTTGGTCCCTGCGCGGCTGGCTGCTGGTGCGGCTGGCCGGACTGCCGTGCGAAGTACGCCGCCTGGCCAACACCGACGCGGTGGCGCGCGCCGAATTGCTGCTGCAAACGGCGTCGATCCGCATTCCCTGGCTGGAGCATGAGGGCCTGGTGATCTGGGACGTGCTGGCGATTGCCGAATATCTGCATGAGCGGTTTCCGGATGCGCACATGATGCCGGCGGATGGTGCCGCGCGGGCGCGCTGCCGGGCGGTGAGCGGCGAGATGCATGCCGGCTTCAACGCGCTGCGCGCCTCGCTGCCGGTCAATCTGCGCGCGGTGCGCCCGAATTTCCCGATCTGGTCCGGCGTGCGCGCCGACATCACGCGTATAACGGACATCTGGCGCGAGTGCCTGGCCGAATGGGGCGGGCCATATCTGTTCGGCGCGCGCCTGACCGTGGCCGATGCGATGTACGCGCCGGTCTGCACGCGGTTCGAAACCTACGACGTCTCGCTCGACCGGCCATGCGCCGCCTACAAGGCGGCGATCCTGGCGCTACCGGACATGCGCGCCTGGCGGCACGAGGCGGAGATCGAGCCGGACGAGGTTTCCGAGTTGGAAGTTGAGGTGGAGTTTTAGCGTCGCCTCGGTCAGGCCGCCGATTTACGGTGCCGGATGCTGCCGCACGTATCCCTGCGGCAACGCGAACACGTCGGCGCCCTGGGGGTGGTAGCCGACGTCGATCGCCTCCATCAGCACGCCGCTTGCGCTACGGGCCCGTAATAGAACGCCGTCATCGGTGTAGCAGGTTACCGTTTCCGCGCCGCGTGTGTCCCGCGTGCGCCACTCGGTGCAAGGCAGGCCGGCCACCTCGGCCGGGCCAAGCTTCGCAAAGCCGGACGCGGCGGACGGGGTGTCGGGTGCTGCGAGGTCAACCATTTCGTGGCTCTCGTCACGCACCAGCGTCATGCGGTGGGTGATGTAGTCCACCACCATCCAGTTGCCGGAGGTGGGCAGGTCGACGCGCTGGCGGTGCAAGCTGGCGGAGAAGCGCAGACGTTGCAGGATCGCCATGTTCTGGCCGCCGGCGACCGGGACTTTGTAGGTGACGTCTACGTCGCGCTGCGGCAGGGTGACGGGGGCGGCGGCAGTCAAAAGAAGCAGGAAGTGTTCTTTTTTGAAAAAAAGAACCAAAAAACTTTCGCCAGCTTCGGGCAGCATTGTGTTTCGTACTTTGAACAATATGCTGCGTGCAACTCGCAAAAGTTTTTTGCTTCTTTTTTTCAAAAAAGAAGTCTTCTTCACTTGCTAAAATTCGCCGCAGCCTGCCCAAGCTGACTTTCGGTATAATTCGACGGCACCGTAAATATCTTCTCCGACAAGGGCCCGTACTCCACGCGCAGCGCGCGCACCTCACCGAAGGATGCGACGCGTCCGTCGAGGATGACGCCGTCGTCCGTGATGCAC
>Ga0116229_10011564_pt1 | contig 12970 bp, 12 predicted proteins | sample S1TSphgellanicum_3_FD_87313 | JGI IMG/M metagenome (GOLD analysis project Ga0116229, IMG submission 87313) | Host-associated microbial communities from peat moss isolated from Minnesota, USA - S1T2_Fc - Sphagnum magellanicum MG | ecosystem: Host-associated > Plants > Peat moss > Unclassified...
CAGCGGGCCGAGACCGTTCAGCGCTTGTCTCGGGCTGCCGATCCGCGGCCCGCACGCTTGCGCGGCGTAGTCGGAATTGCGGCCTTGGAGGCGGAGGCGGCCACGAAGCGAGATGCGTCGCGCAGCAGCTCCTTGAGATCTGCCCGGGTGATCTTCGCCAGCCGGACGAGTACCGTGGGGTGAGGAGCGTAATGATCGGTGATGTAGTAGATGTCCGGCTGCTGGCGAAGCAGTTCTGCGCGATGTTCAAGATCGATGCGCACGGCGAGGCTGTTTGCTTCGGCCGACTTGTTGGTCGGGATGCAGGCGACCAGCTTTCCGCCCAGCTTCAGCGCCGGAGCGCCGTACGCGGTGTCGCGGACGATACCGGGCATGGCACGAGCCAGTTCCGTCACGGTGTCAAAACTCGTTATCGCCATGAGCTGCCTGCTCCAGCGGGGGTCGACGCCTATCGACGCGGTCTTGCGTGATGGATCGGGCGGTGCCCATAGCCAAAGCGGGCTGCCGACGCTACCCTAGCCATGTTTTTCATTCATTTCCTGCCAGACCCGAATCCGGCGAAAATCCCAGCCGCGCAATATACGATATCCGCCAGCAGCGAGCCTAGCTTGCCAGGCGAGCATGGTGGATGCCACTGAAGCGATGCAAGATGAGCACCGACATCACCTCCGGCTCTGACGAGCATCCTGACCACAAGTTGCGCAAGGTGCTGGGACTTGCCGATCTGGTCCCGATGCAGATCCTGCTCGTGTTCGGGCCCACCTGGATAGGGACGGCGGCCCATCAATCCGGTACCCAGGTGAGCTTCTGGATCCTGGGCGCCATGTTGCTGTTCTTGCCGGTTGCCGCGACCGTCCAGTATTGCGTCCAGATCTGGCCGTACGAGGGTGGCGTATATCAATGGACCCGGCACGCCTTCGGACCGTTCGCGGGTTTCCTGAGCGCATGGAACCTGGGTGCGTGGGTGCTGTTCATCGTCTCGACGCTGGCGGTCCAGACGGCGAGCGGGCTCAGCTATGCATTCGGGCCCACGGCAGCCTGGATCGCCGAGAGCCATGCCGTCATATATGGCCTCGATGCGCTTATTTTTGCTTTCGTATATTTCATCTGCGTCCGGGGCCTGCATCTGGGCAGGTGGATCTCCCACCTTGGCACCGCGGCGACGCTGCTCGTGGCTTGCCTGCTGATCGCCTTGCTCTTCCTCCATCCGCATGCGGATGCGACACACCCCCACGTATCGCCGCAGCGGCCATTTTCGCTGGAGTTGCCGGTACTGACCCTCGTCAGCCTGAATCTGTTCAGCAAGATCGCCTTCAATGGCTTCACGGCCTTGGAGCAGGTGGCGGTGTTCGCCGGGGAGACCCGCCATGCTGCCAGTGCGATACTGCGCTCCGCCTGGATAGCGGCCCCGATCATCGCCCTTATCTACATACTGATGACGGGTTCGGTTCTTACCTATGTCCGTGCCGAGGACGTCGATCTCGTCAATCCTATCGCGCAGGTCATCGCGACGGCATTCGGCGGTGGCGCAGGTCCCGGTGCCGGCTTCGATTGGGGACTGCTGCTGGGCCGCATGGCGATACTCGCCATCACGCTGGCCACCATTGCCCAGGCCACCGTCTACATCGCGGAGACCAGCCGCCTGCCGATGGTCGCCGCGTGGGATCACCTGATCCCCCCGCGCTACACGCGGCTGCACCCGCGCTTTGGCACACCGACACACTCCTTGGCGCTCATCGTGCTGCTTGCCGCCGGCTTCGGTTTCATCGCGTCATCCGGTGCCGGCGCCAGCGAGGCGTTCCAGCTCCTGTCCACGAGCGGCTTCGTCTGCTATGGCATCAACTATCTGTTGATGTTCGCGGTTCCTATCCTGGCGGGAACGCGTTTTAGCCTCTGTCCGGATTTGCGCCCGCCCAGGCTCCTGCGCGTGGCCTGTGCCTGCGCCGCGATGGTGACGGTCGTCTCCATCGTCTTCAATCTGGTTCCGATCGTCGATGTCGAGTTTCCCTGGCTGTTCGCAGTCAAGGTGGGCGGCACCGCCTTGGGCATCAATCTCATCGGCGCAGCGATCTATTGGCGCGGCTCCCGTCGCAATGTGTCGCTGCAGGTTGGCCTGGCCTGAGCGGCAGGCCGGGTATTGCCGTTGCCATGCCGTGTCCGGGAGGAACAAGCCACCCGAGCTCGAAAAGCCCGCGTCGGAGAGTCCGGTTCCGTCAATCCCGCCGCGGTCGTCGAAGCGTGAAGCTCTCGAACGCGGCAATTTGACCGTCCGTTCCGACCACGTCGTAATAGTCGACTTTCATTTCGGTGTAGCCCCCGCGCCGGGTTCCCGGGTCGACCGTAAAGCAGGCGAATCCATACGCGTGCGCGGCGTTGCGCACGGCCGACCATGGCGCCGCTTCCTTCACGTAGATCGGCGGGCGCCGGCCGGTCTTGGGATCCGGCGGCCCGACGGCGGTGATGACACGGCACTGCGGGGGGCTGAAGAAGAGTTCGTTCGACGGAGCGGAAGTTCCCCCGCCTCCCAGCACCATGTGCACGGTACCCGCGTTCGTATCGATCACGTCCGTCGCCGTCGCGACGGGACGGGGCGTCAGCGTTGCATTGGCATCCCGGCCGCGGATCGGATGCGAGCGTTCGTAGTGATGCTCGTGCCCGCACACCACGAGGTCGACGCCGTACCTATCGAACAGCGGCACCCACTCTTCGCGGATGCCCAGGTCCGCGCCATTGAACCTTTCGGCCGTGGAGATCGCCACCTGGTGCATGCAGACGACGACCCAGTCGATGTCCCGATCGGCACGCGCATCGGCCAGCGCCCGTTCCAGCCAGACCTTCTGCGCCCCGCCCGAGTAGCCGCGCACATAGCTGTCGCCCCCGTGCTGATAGCAGACGTCGTCGTTGGCAATCGAGATCACCCGCACCGAGCCGGCGGTAAAGGCGTACCACAGCCCGCGGGTGGTGTCCGTCTGGCCGCTTGCTTCGGGCACGCAGAAGTAGGTTTGATAGGCCTGGTAGCCGATAGGGCCGTTGCCCAGCTCGTTCTCGTGATTGCCCGGCGAGGGCATCCACGGCCGGTTGCGGGCCGAGCGGCTGTTGTTGGCCCAGAAGTCCCACCACGTTCGTATGCGGTCTTCGGCTAGATTCGCGTAGCAGAGGTCTCCGTTGAACAGGTGGAACAAGGGCCGGAGGCGCTCCACGCCCAGCGTAGTGTCCGCGGCGGCCGGTGAGCCGAGATTGTCATTGACGAAAGTCGGGTTGGGCATCGCTGCCCCGGGCGCTGGCGTGAGGCGCCTGCCGAGGCTGGGCGTTCCCTGGTCACCGAAGCTCGTGAAGCTGAACCCGGCCCTCCCGCGCGGGGCGGTGCGAAACGACCCGAACTCCGGCGCGGCATCGTCGTGTACGGCCATGTAGAGGTAGGTCTGGTCCGGCTGCAGGCCGTCGATGCGCGCGTGATAGGCATGAACCACCTGGCCGGACTTGGCGTCCGTGTAGCCCCGCCGTGCCGCTTCCACCGTGCGTACCAGCTGCCCATCGAGGTGGCCCACGAGCACGCGCGGGTGGCGCACGAGCTCCAGCGTGTGCCACGATACGGCCACCTGCGTGGACGCTTCCTCGCCAAATTGCAGGTGCAGACCCGACACCGGTGGCACCGTGTTCTTCGCCGTCTCCGGAGCGGACGGGAGTTCGGATGGCGCGGCCGCGGCAGTATCGCCACCCGCTAGCGGCGCCCCGGCCAATTCCCCGCTCAACAGGCCGGCGGCAAGAAGCAGCCGGCGCCGGCCGGTGTCAATGTCCGTTGCGGAACCCATCGGTGTACGAATCGTTCGAAGTCGTGATCAGCCGAGTTTAGCGGCTTGTTCCAAGCGCGCCTCGAGTTCCTTGATCCGCAGGTGCAGCGGCGCGGTTGCCGCCTCTATCTGCTGGATGGTGAAGCGCGGCGTGATGTGCTGCGGGCAGTTCCAGTCGAAACCCTCGACGTCGAACAGCGCGATTCGCTCTGCACGGCCGGGATATTCGTCGTGCGCAAGGCTCTGGCGCAGCGCTGGATCCGCATCGGCGAGCGCGATCAGCCGCAGGCGGCCGATGAGCTTGAGCCGCGCCTGGTTCGGATAGTCCATGACGATGATCGAGGCACGCGGGTCGGCCATCACATTGCCGGCGCTGATGAACTGCCGGTTGCCGCGAAACTCGACATAGCCGATCCGCTTGGCTCCCAGGACATGGAGGAACCCCGGTGGGCCGCCCCGGTGCTGGACATAAGGCCAGCCGGTTTGGCCGACGGAGGCCAGGAAGAAGTGGTCGGCCGCCTGGAGGAACTCACGCTCCTGCGGCCCCAAGCCGTCCAGCTCGCCGGCGCGCGCCGCCGCACGCTCGTACGAGGCCCGCGAGCCGGCAGCCGACTGCAGTCCCTTGACCGACGGGGTGAACAGCTGGTGGAGATAGTTCTGGCGCATCGTGATTCCTCCTGGTGGGCGGGCGCGGCCGAGCGCATTCCCTGGGCCGCCCCCGGTTCCGGAAGCGCTATTTCGCTGGAGCGTCGCTTACGTAGTCGAACTTGCCCTGCTGGCCTATGAAGAACAGGCATTCGTTGGGCGAGATGCACTTGGTCACATGGCGCTCGCCGCCCTTCTGGAACCAGTACGAACCCACGGGCAAAGGTATGTCCGTGCTGCCGGGCACCCCGTTGACGGCGACGCCCGAGATCACCACGCCCCAGTAGTCCTCCGTATGGATATGCACCCTGCTCACGAAGCCCGGCGGCATCCGGATGAAGGTTCCATGGGGGCCGTGCGCCAGGTCTCCGTAGGCGGGGGCCGCCTTGAGTTCCCCGTGAACCCCATCGGAGACGCCGGTCGGGCCGTACTGCAATGTCGTCACCGGCATATTGACCGAGGGCCTGCCTTCCGGGGCCGCGGCAACGTCCAGGGCGGCGGTCCCGGCGAGCGCGGCGGCCAATGCGATTCCCAGCTTGAGATGCTTCATTTCGGTTTCCTTTCTCGTTTGGGATGGGACGGCCTCAGGCCGCCTTGCTCAGTGGCGCGACTTCCGGGAAATCGATCTGCGTGCGCGCCACCTCATTGATGTAGTTCGTGTAGGTGTTGAGCACCACGGCCTGGACGATCTCGACGATCTGTCCATCGTCAAAACCGGCGGCACGGACCGCGGCGACCTGCGCATCGCTCACGTGGCCCCGGGCGCTCGCGACCTGCACCGCGAACCGCACGGCGCCGGCGGCCTGCGGATCGTTGGACAGGCCATTGCGGTTGGCCGTGATCTCGGCGTCGTCGAGCTTGGCCAGATTGCGTGCAAGGTAGGTGTGGGCGGACAGGCAATAGCCGCAGGCGTTGACTTCGGCCACGGCCAGGGCGATCCGCTCCAGCGTACGGGCGCCGAGGCGGCCCTTGGAGGCGGCGCCTTCGAGCCCCAGCAGGCCGCCCAGCGCGGCCGGGCTGTTCGCGACGACGCGAAAGAGGTTCGGGACCGAACCCAGTTGGCGCGATACGGCTTCCAGCCCGGCGCGGGAGCCCTCGGGGGCGGCTTCGATGTTGGCAAAGGTTTCGATTCTGTTCATGGCAATCTCCAAGATTTGGCGCCGGGTATCGGCGTGGAAGGATTGTGCTTGCCATCAATCGAGTTGATAATTGGCCAATTTCGTGAATGTTTTTCTCATTAAATGAGAAAATAGTGGATAAATTCGACTCGATCGAGGCTTTCGTCGCCGTCGCCAGGGCCGGTGGCTTCTCCGCGGCGAGCCGGCAACTGGGATCGCCGGTGGCGACGCTCAGCCGCAAGGTCGCCTTGCTCGAGGAGGCGATCGGGGTGCGCCTGCTGGCGCGTTCGACCCGTCACGTGGCGCTGACCGAGCAGGGCGGCACCTATTACGAGGCCTGCCGGCGGTTGCTCGATGACCTGCGCGATGCCGACGAGATGGTTGCCGGTGAGTACCGCCAGCCCAAGGGCGAGCTGACGCTGACCGCGCCGGTGGGATTCGGGCGGCGCCACCTGCAGCCGGTGCTGCACGAGTTCCTGGTGGCCTATCCGCAGATCGACGTCAGCCTGCAACTGGCCGACCGTGTCGTCGGTCTCGTGGAGGAGCACGTCGATTGCGCGGTGCGCATCAGCGCGATGGCCGACAGCGGCCTCGTGGCGCGCGAAGTCGGGCACATCCGCATCGTCGTGTGCGCGTCCCCGGCCTACCTGGCTGCGCATGGCACGCCGCCGCACCCGCGGCAACTGCTGCAGCACGCGTGCATCTCGTGGACCACGCTGGGGCCCTACAAGGCCTGGGAGTTCCGGCTTGCGCCGGATGAAAATTCCGCGCCGGCCATGGTGCCGATCCGCGTCCGCCTGACGACGACGACCCCGGATTCGGCGGTCGATGCCGCCTGCGCCGGCTTGGGCCTCGTGCAGGCCACGTCCTACCAGGTTGCCGAAGCGGTGCGCGCGGGCACGCTGGTGCCGGTGCTGCGCGCCTTCGAGGCGCCGCCGACCCCCGTGAGCCTCGTGTACCCGAGCAAGCGCCTGACCCCGCTCAAGCTGCGCGCATTCCTCGACTTCACTGCGCCGCGGCTCTCCCGGCGGCTCGACGAGCTTGCGCGCGACCTGTAGCCGGAAGCGTGTTCTCCTACGCTAGGCCCAGCCAGCCACCGGTCCTTGGGCACAGGCGAACCGGCACGCCGTTGCGCCAGACCTGTTCCTCGCCCGCCTGCGACGAGGTCACGGCGGGCACATCGATGCGGATACCGAGGGCCCGTTGGACCTGCTCATGCTCGATGGGCAGCTCCCAGGTCAAGAAAACCTGCGCAACCATCCGCTCGGGCGCGAAGTCGGACTCGGCAAAACCCGACGCACCCCGCTTGATGATCGCATGCGGCTGGCAGGTATCGAACATGACCGCCGTCCCCCGTTCGAGCGCAATGCGCTGCCCCGCGGCAGGAAAGTGAAGCTCCGCGCCGCTGGCCTCGCTCAGGAAGAGATTGCAAAATGCCTTGCTGCCGTAGCGCGCACCGTCATGGTGGTAGCGCGTTCCCCGGCTGGCCATCAAGGCCACGCTGGCCTCGCCCAATACGTCCGGCAAGCCCAGCGCGATCATCCACTGCGCGACCAGATCGATGCAGCGACGCAGTTGCGGCCAGCGCCGGCCGGTGCGTGCCAAGGGCATCGCCTCGATATCCCCGGGCTCCAGCGCCAGTTGCGAGAAGATTTCCCTGTGCCATTGCGCCGAGATCGGCGGCGGAGCGATAGGCACATCCAGCACGGCGGACGCCAGGCGTGCACTCACGCTGCGCCAGCGCAGGACCTCGCCGCTTCGGAAGCTTGATGTCAGAATGTCCATGTCGCTGCAATCGTACGCGTTGTCACATCTCGGGCTTGCGAGGGGGACCCAATGAAAGCTGCGCCCAGGAGCCAATCGCGCCGCACTGGGAAGGGAGCGGACCCAGTCGTCAGCAAGGTGCACGGCAAGGAGGAACAATGGAGCGATGAATTTGCCGCGCTCCGGCAAATTTGCCTCGCCTCGGGTCTCAACGAGTCGCTCAAGTGGGGCCAGGCTTGCTACGACCTCGACGGCGGCAACGTGGTCCTGATCCATGGCTTCAAGGAATACTGCGCCTTGCTCTTCATGAAGGGCGCGTTGTTCAAGGACCCCGAGGGCATCCTGATCCAGCAGACCAGGAACGTGCAGTCCGCGCGGCAACTCCGGTTCGCTTGCCTGGCCGATATCAAGAAGCAGGCACCGGTGATCAAGGCCTACATCAGGGAGGCCATCGCCGTTGAGAAATCCGGCGCCAAGGTGCCCAAGAAGGGCCTGGCGCAATTCGATGCGCCCGAGGAGTTTCAACGGCGTTTGGATGATGAGCCGCAACTGGCCGAAGCCTTCCACGCGCTTACGCCCGGAAGGCAGAAGGCCTACATGCTGCATTTTGCCGGCGCGAAGAAATCGGCTACCCGCGCCGCGCGGGTGGACAAGCAGGTGTCGAGGATCCTGCAGGGCCTGGGCCTCGACGACTAAAACCATGCGGCGCTAGCGGTCGCATTTCTCGGCGTCCCCAGCGCGAGGCGGTGTCGGATCACGCCCGCCCTGGGCTTGTCTATTCCTTGTCGGGAACGCGTCCATCGCGTGGCGCCCGATCGACGGTATGCCAGAGGCCTGGCAACTGGACTCGGCACAAGGCGTCGCCTATTCTTTCCGCGTTGGTTCCCGCTCTGGCCCACGAGACGCGAGGTGCAAGCAAGCATGAGCTCCACGGCAGTCGTGTCCCTGCAGGCGATCGACGCGGCGCCGGTGCGACGCAAGGGGCTACGCGCGATTGGGCAGCGGCGGCGCATACTTTGCGCTTCGCCGAAGTACGCGCATTCGTTCGGCACCTTCGAACATGCGTACAGGATCATGAAGTCGAAGGCCTTCATGCCCCCGCAGGGCATCCTGGTCATCGCCGCCTATCTTCCCAAGACCTGGGAGGTTCGCTTCGTCGACGAGAACATCCGGCCGGCGACGGACGCCGATTACCAGTGGGCGGACGCCGTGTTCATCAGCGGCATGCACGTCCAGCGGGAGTGGATCCGCGCGATCAACGAGAAGGCCCATCGTTGGGGCAAGATCACGGTCCTGGGCGGACCTTCCGTTTCGGCGTGCCCCGAGTGGTATCGGGACATCGACATCCTCCATCTGGGGGAGTTGGGCGATGCCACGGACCGCATCATCGAGCGACTCGACCGCGGCGTCGATCGCCCGGCGGTCCAGGAGGTCTACCGTACGGCAGAGCGCGTTCCGCTCGTCGCGTTTCCGGTTCCCGCCTACGGGCACATCAAGCTGCGCGACTACTTCCTCGGCAGCATCCAGTTCTCCAGCGGCTGTCCGTACCTGTGCGAGTTCTGCGACATACCGGAACTGTACGGTCGCAACCCTCGGCTCAAGTCGCCGCAGCAGGTCACCGCCGAGCTCGACGCCATCCTCGAGCGCGGCTCGCCCGGGTCGATCTACTTCGTCGACGACAATTTCATCGGCAACCAGAAGGCGGCGATCGAATTGCTCGAGGTGCTGGTGCAGTGGCAACACGATCGCGGCTATCCGGTCGAGTTCGCGTTCGAGGCCACGTTGAACCTGGCCCAGAACCGGACGGCGCTGGCCTTGATGCGCGAGGCGGCGTTCAGGACGATGTTCTGCGGCATCGAGACCCCGGAGGAGAACGCCCTCGTCTTCATGCGCAAGAAGCAGAACCTGCGCCAGCCCATCCTGGAGGCGATCAGGACCTTCAACAGCTACGGCATCGAGGTGGTCTCGGGCATCATCCTTGGCCTGGATACCGATACCGAGTCGACCGGGGAGCGCATCCTCGAGTTCATCGAAGCCTCCGGCATCCCCTTGCTGACGATCAACATGCTGCATGCACTGCCGATGACGCCGCTATGGCGGCGCCTCGAAGCGGAAGGGCGGCTGGTCGACGGGACGGGCCGCGGGTCGAACGTCCAGTTCCTCTTGCCCTACGATACGGTGGAGGAAATGTGGCGCAGCTGCGTGACCAAGGCCTACGAGCCGCAAGCCGTCTATGCGCGCTTCGAGCGGCAGCTGGCCGAGACCTTTCCCCACCGCAAGGACATCTCCAGGGCCCCGGGCCGCTTGACGCCCGCCAATATCCGCCGCGGCATCGGCATACTGCTGCGTCTCATCTGGCATGCCGGCATCCTGGCCGACTATCGAAAGGTCTTCTGGCGCATGGCGTGGCCACGGCTGAAAAAACTGCAGATCGAGGAGGTCATACACACCGGGATGGTCTCCTTCCACCTCATCTCCTTTGCCCGCGAGTGCGCTGCCGGACAAGGCGAGAAGAGCTTCTACTCCCCAGTGGCCGCGCCGGCTGTGCGGGCCACCGTGCCGGCCCCCGTGCGGCAGCTCGGCTCGCTCGACTAGCGCTACGGGCCGATCCCGGATCGGGCAGCCGTGCTGGCCCTGTGCGCAAGCCCCACATCGGGCCGTGATTCGCCGCCAGATCGGCGTCGCCGTGCCATCGACGCCTTGCGATGACCGCCACCCTCGCCGTCGGCCTCGACTTTGGCACCAGCGCTGCCCGCTGCTGCGTGATCGACGCCCGCTCGCGGGTGCCGGTGCTGTTCGAGGCGCGCCACGAGTTCCCGGCACCGCGGGCGCAGACGCCAGAGCACTGGGCCGATGCCCTGGCCGAGCTGCTCACCGCCATCCCGCATCCCGTGCGCCGCCGCTTGGGACGAGCGGCCCTTTGCGCAACCTCGGGCACCGTCTTGTTCGCGGACGCGCAACGGCGGGCGGTCGGACCGGCGCTGGCGTATTTCGACTCCCGCGCCGCGTCCATCGGGCAGCTATTACGACGACAACTGCCCGAGCCGGCCCAGGTCGAGGCGCTCGCCCGCCTCGTCTGGCTCTGGCGGGACCTGGGTAGTGGCAAGTCCCTTGCGCGCGTGGCCCACGCGATGCACCAGGCCGACTGGATCGTGGCGCAACTGATCGGCAAGGCCCCAGCCACCGACTGGCACAACGCGCTCAAGTCCGGTGCCGACGTGGCGGCGGCGCGCTGGCCGCCGGCCGTCGCTGCGCTGCCGTTCGCCGGCCTGTTGCCGCCCATCGTCGCGCCGGGTTCGCCGCTGGCGCTCGTCGACCCGGCGATGGCCAGGCAGCTTGGCCTCCCGCCGCTGCTGCGCATCCATGCCGGGACCACCGACGCCAATGCCGCTTTCCTGGCGACCGGGGCATGCCGTCCGGGTCAAGCGGTCACCAGCCTGGGCAGTACCCTGTCCCTCAAGCTGCTGTCGACGCGGCGCGTGGATGCGGCGGCGTTCGGCGTCTACAGCCACCGATGGGGCGACCTGTGGCTGGCCAGCGGAGCGAGCAACGCGGGTGGGGCTGCACTGCGCCAGATGTTCACGGATTCCGAACTCGCGGCGCTCAGCGCTCGCATCGATCCCGAAACCGACAGCCCGCTCGACCTGTATCCGCTGCCCGCCCCGGGCGAGCGCTTTCCGATCCACGATCCTGGCATGCCGCCGCGCCTGACACCAAGGCCCGATGACGATGTCGCTTTCGTGCATGGCCTGCTGCAGGGCCTGGCGCGCATCGAGGCGGCCGGATACGCACGCCTGGTCGAGCTCGGTGCCAGTAGGCCGACCAGCGTCATCTCGGCCGGTGGCGGCGCGCGCAATCCGGTCTTGACGCGCTTGCGCGCGCGCGCGGTGGGAATTCCGCTGCTGCAGGCCGACGTTGCCGAGGCAGCGTTCGGTGCGGCATGCCTGGCCTTGCCGCCCCTGGCTGCCTCGTCGCCTCTCGGCGCATGATGAGCGCCTGCGCAAGTGCGGCGCGATGGGCCCAGGCGCGGTGTGTCGCAGCGCGTCGAGCCCCGCAAGACATCGCGGTCCGCTCCTGCCTCAGGGGGCCGCGGGGACCTCGATGCCCTGCAGGAAGGACCGCAGCATTTCGACCGAGTTGGCCGAAGCAAGATCCATGAAGGTCAACATCTGGTTGGCGCCCTCTCCACCACCGGCCAGGTCGGACAGGCTGCGAAAGACGATGAACGGCTTGCGGTTGGCGTAGGCCACATGGGCGAGCGACGCGCTCTCCATGTCCATCACGCGAGCCTCGAAGGTGGCGAACACATACCGGCGAAACTCCGCGTTGTCGACGAAAGCCGAACCGCTCACGCCATTGCCGCCGACGACCACCTTGGGCTCGTGCGCAAGGCAGCGCTCCGGTGTCGCGCAGGTCTTGAGCTTGACGCTGGCCGCCGCCTTCCTGGCGGCGGCCAGCAGCTGCGGGTCGACATCGAACCAGAATCGATACCGGCTGGGCTCCGCGGCGTTGCCGACCAGGACGCCATTGGGGAAGATCATGCCGAAGTTCTTGAAGATGGGACTCTGGCCGTAATTGAACGGCTTGAGGCCCAGCGGCGTTTCGCGCGCGAATGCGGACTCGAGGTATTCCCCCCAGCGGTCCGGCACGACGACATCGCCGATGCTGAGCGCCGGATCCGCGCCACCGGCGATGCCGGAAAACACCAGCCGTTCGACGTTGAAGCGATCGATGACGATCTGCGTGGTCATGGCCGCATTGACCATGCTGATGCCGCTCATGAACACCACGACCGGCCGTCCTTCGATCCGGCCGGTGATGAAGCTCACGCCGTTGATCTCGCAGGTGGCGCTCTGGCTCACCAGCGCCTTGAGCGCGCGCCACTCGGGCGCGAAGGCGGAGATCACCGCGGTGCGCGGGATCGGGTCGGCGTGCTCGCACTCGGCCGCTCGACCGGCAGCGGGCATCGCGAGCGTGGCGAGCAAGCATGCCAGCAGCGCCGTCCCGCGCAAAGTGGCTCCCGGTCCAGCGGTGTTCGACCAACGCATCCTTGTCACCTTTCAGTTACCCGAAGGTAAACGCTACGCGTCCTTGCCGTCAATGGAAAAGACGCGATACCGGGCATTTGTTGCGCGGCCGATCCTCGCTGCGCAAGACGGCATCGGCGCGCGTCGCGCCGCGGCGGCCTGGCCGACCGAGCGGCTGTGCGCCATGGCTGGCGTCAGCGGCCGGCATGTGGCATCTCTGGCCACCTGCTGCCTGCCCTCCCGGCCCAGCGCCACGATCCGCTCGCTGGGGTGATCCTTGAGTTGCTCGAAGGTCGCTCCAGGCTGTCGACCACATCATTGATGTAGTAGGCCAGGTGCCCTTCGGGCAAGCACTCCTGCAGCGCGCAGGGCAGCGACTGCTGCTGGGGCGGCTCGTACGGTTGGTAGCTTGGCGTCATGCCACATTAATGCCGGTTCGGCCTCGTTCGTTCACACCTAACCAAGAAGACCGCCCTCTCCCCAGCCCTCTCCCGCGCCGCGGGAGAGGGGGAACTGCGCGGCCCTCTCCCGCGCCGCGGGGGAGGGGGAACTGCGCTTCTGCCGCGCAGGCTTTTACCGCAGGCTCACCGTCGCCTGCTTCCAGGCAACGTCGGACCAGAGCCCG
>Ga0116229_10011565_pt1 | contig 12970 bp, 7 predicted proteins | sample S1TSphgellanicum_3_FD_87313 | JGI IMG/M metagenome (GOLD analysis project Ga0116229, IMG submission 87313) | Host-associated microbial communities from peat moss isolated from Minnesota, USA - S1T2_Fc - Sphagnum magellanicum MG | ecosystem: Host-associated > Plants > Peat moss > Unclassified...
ATAATATGTTCAAGACTTAAAATATTTTCCTATAATGTGTCTATGCAATTTTCATCTTGACTACTTTAAATGTATCTAATTTTTTTGTTTCCAAATTTGCATCAATTTTTTTTCCCCCTAATCGTTTTGTTTGTATTTACTAATTCCACTAAATCTTGTAAGTTTGGTCTAATTGAAGTTTTTGCACTTTTATACAATGGAGTTTGGCAAAGTTTTTGTAAAGCCTTCATCATTATGTAAGAACAAACATAACCAAACTTGTATATAGATTTGTAGCCTAATTTTCCTTTAAAAAATATTGCAATTGAACTATCATCATATAACCATTGACACAATATAGTTTGTACCAAATTCAAATTTAGTGGAACATTAACCATGTTTTCATGCATTCCATGTTGTCCATGCCCTTTTAATTAGAATATGTGTGCAAATGCAAGATGTCGTGGAATCAAATGTTCTTCAATTTTATTCAATAATGAAACAAACTTAAAACTTAATTGATTATTTGTAATATGTTCACATAAAATCATGTTCAATTGTTTGCCATAATCAATTTTTTTCCAACATGAATTACATATAAATATAAGATATTCTATTTTTTTTGTTTTTCAATTATTTGGGAATTTTTGGAATTATAATTTAAAATCAAGAAAATTTTGAAATGCAAAACACATGTTTTACAACAATAGCATGCATGTTTAGCAATTTTTTAATCTTTTTTATATATTTAATAATTTTTTTGTCATCATTATTTTGGTCACAATTGTTTTTCCTTTTGGTTGTTGAAGTTGGATTTTTTTTCAAGATGTTTTTCATTTCTACCAATTACATTAAATGGTTTTTTTTCTAAATATTGTTAAAAAGAAAAAAATTGATGGTTTTTTATTTGACGGAAATTTTTCTTGATCATTTTTTCAATCATCTTAAATGAACCTAAATATTTTTTTTTTGGAATTAACACAATTTGAATCAATTATATTTTAAGAGAATTATCTATATCAATAATCAACATAACTTTCTTATCAACCTTATTTTGCTTAGTTTCAAAATATTTTAAATGTTGTTTAATTTGTGCCGGTGTGATATTTATATTTGAATACAATATGAATGAATGTTAATGCAATTTCTTGTGGCATCCAATTAGGATGCATTTCAATGATTTTTTGTAAATTAATGTCCAAATCCAAATTCCATGTTAAACCTTTCAGTTTTAACATCGAACACAATTTTTTAATTTTTTAATTCATTCATTATTCCATGATTTTCATTTTTTTACAAAGTTTGAACAAATCATATTTTAAAAATAAAAAAATCTGAAGGTTCAAAATGATTATTCCCATATATGATATTGAAAGTTTAATTATCATAATTATTTCCAATTTTCATCATTAGTTGCCCACTAATTTTGTTCCAAATATGAATTGGACATTATAAATATTGTGATTTCCAAAATATTGCAATGAAATCTCCCCATATGACAGTGACATTGATATCATTTGTATGTATCATTCTTCATCATTTACTTCCCCACTATGTAAATCATGCAAAAAATCAATAGTCAATTCCCTTCTATGATATTCCATTACTTCTAATGTTCCAAGATTCAAACAAAATTCAAAATGAAACATACTATTTTCTTGAATTTCTTTTGAAGTTTTTAAATATTTTAATAAATATGCAATTGCATCAAATAAACAATCGTCAACATTGTAATTAAAGTTAATAATTCATTTAAAACCAACTTTTGCCAATTCAATATCTATGTTCATAATGTGAACTTTTTAATGTTTGCAAAAAATACTATATTGAAATGAATAAGTTTGTTAATATTAGAATTGGATATATGGAGTTTTTTTTTCTTAATTCTAAAAAAATGTGAAGTTAATGTAATTACAACTTTATATTTTCAAATTATACTACATTTTATTTTTCATTCAAAAGAAAATTTATAATGATATGTTATATCTAACTATTGACAAAAAAATTATTTATTACAAATAAATATGATTTTTTGTGACCTATAGTTTTGTGTACATGTGGTTCAATATACTTGAAAGTTAATATTAAAATGTCAATTCAAGTTAAACTTTTGAATAAAAATTTACCTTTTAAATTCAAGTTTTGGTTACAATAAAAAATAAACAGTATAATTTTTTTTCATTTGCAATGTCAATGGTTATCTTTATGATATTAGGGTTTTGACATATAATTTATTGTTATTTAATGTTAGAATTATGTAAATGAATTTTTTTTATAATTCAAAAAATTTCATTGACCACAAAAATATGAAATGCCGTCGATTTGTTTTTTTGAAAAAAATGTATGAAAAACAAAAATTCGTAATTCAAACCCCAGAAACCCATCGATTCACCATTGGCCAAAAACATTCCCATTATTTAATGAAAAATTGAAATTCCAACAACCCAAAAACCAAAATTCCAAAATCCATATACATCCAATATATTAAGGTCCAAAATTTAGTTCAATTTTTTTGGTATAACACCAAAAATGTGTAAAACTAGGATAATTGTTGTAAAACACCTCTCTTCTATAACAATGGCAAAAAACTTTTGAATTCACTATTTTGTAAAACTACTTTCACCTTGGCCTTTAAGCAACATAAGATGGTTTGACCTTCACCATGAATCAAAGGATGTGAATTCTCATTCTTGAGGAAACACAAAACCAATTAACTCTATAATTGGGCTCAAAAGAAATTTCCCTTATGGTTTTTTCTTTTAAACAAACATACGTAAAAACCTTGATTTGCTATGAAATCCTTTTAACTTTTCAAACAATGCCTTAACAATGTTTTGGTCCACGATTCACAAAATGTACAATCAAAAATTTCACCGCTATTTTATTTGATTTTACAAGAAATTCATGCTTGACTTTCAATTCCAACCATGCACTTACAAACATAGCAACAATGGTTGGTGTTTCTGTTGGCCAAGAAGGGAAGATGGCACTTTGCACAAACCAAATCAAAACAAGACGCTTAAATTGGGATTGTTAGCTTCCCCACAATCTACATGCAAAATGATTTTAAGTAAACATTTCCATACCAACGTCAAACACCTTGTTTAAATCAACAAAAGTTATGAAAACATACCTCATCATTTGTTTTGAAGTCTTGGCCTTTTGATTTCGTTGCATGCACTACAATGAATGGTTCAATATCTCCAACATCATCAATCACAAGAGGTGCAAGAATGACAAAAACAAATGAGAAATTTGTGATTAATTGTTGTTCACCATAAATAACACTACCAACATTTTTTTTATCAAAGTTGTGGCAAAGTTCCCTATATCGTAGATTTGCACAAGCTAAACATACTAAGCAAAAAACTCAAGGGAGATTGACAAAGCTTGAGTACCATCCACCCCCAACCCATTTGACACAATAAGTATAAATGATTTTGTTGACCTCCCATAGATCCTATTAACGACAACTCGAATTGTTCTTAAATCTTTTAGATTCTTTCTCTGAATGAATTTTTGCATAATGTGTGTTGGAACAAATCACAACAACAAGGGATAAGCATCAATGTTCTATATGATAATGTTAGCACCAACTATGGTTACAAAACTCCAATCCTTTTTTTTAAACTTGTTTCGGAAAGTTATTATAAAATTGATGATGTGGGGTGGAAGCATGGTTAACTAGCATTTGAAAGTCCATAATCTAACACTAACAATTTTTTTTGCAATTTTAACAATTATCAAACCATAAATCCTATAATTATCCCTTATATTTTTAGTCATAAATATTTATAAACCAACCTATGAATATCCCTAAACATGTGATTGATCAAAAAATCCATGCAAAAAATTAAAACTTTTAATGTGAAATGGACTTTCAAGGATAAAACTTTATAACAATCATGTCATTTAAATATTTTAAAAATTAAAATTAAATATATTAGGAAAGTTTCAATGCACTTCACTAATGAGTTCTTCATTTGATGATGTTTTATTTTATTTTTATTTTGACACTAATTTTGACATTTTTTTTAGTCCACATTTTTCATTTTTTCTATGTGATAGACGTAATGTTGTGATTTCAAAAGTCCATTACTAGTCCATAATCTTCTTAGAAGTCATCCAAATTTTGTATGATGATTCCCATTAAAGTCTATGACAACATGAATAATTTAAAAAATCGACAATGTTAATTTTGAACATAACTTTAAATTTTATGTTTGTATGTAATCCAAAAAAATTACAAGTGTGATAGTCTAAACAATCCACCTATTCGTGCTTTCACCCTGAGCACAAAACACCCAAGATTTAGACGAGGGGAAAATGTTGTCACAAAATATGACCCAAGAATTAGTCTATTAGATCATGCACAATGTATGTATTTGTACCCACTATTTGCACATTGTATGATCCATATTTACTTACAATGTATCCTTCAAAAAAACCCCCTAACATTTTTTGTTGAATATTTGACACTCCCCAAATAGTCATCAGAGTTAACCTCTTTTTGCTTAGATTCACTTCCATGGCTATCATGAAGATATAATATTAAAAAAATTCTACAAGTAAAACAAAAGTTCCCGAAATTTGAACAAGTGAAATAACCAACTCAAGCCTTGCAAAAGACAATAAAAATAGCCCACACAAATTTTACAAGACACAAAACCCATACAAACTTTGCAAGAAAAAAAATTTAAACAACCTACACAAGTTTGATGATGCAAGGTTTATAATCATTTAATCATTGAACTCTCACAATGAAGGACATGAAAGACAAGCTTCCCAAATGCCATTGAAACTTCTTTTCTTTTTTGTTGCTTAGTAGACAAGTGGTAAGGGAAGAAGAGGTGGTGACACTATTTTGGGGTTGTTCAATTTCATGTCTATTGGATCTAATAATGATCATGCAGATGGGATTGCTATTGTTGTTGTAGTAGAAAAGTTCATCAACTTTGTGGGAGGAAGCTTAGTTATCAAAGTTGAGAGGGGCTTGGATGGAGTTCTTGTTTTGTGATATATTTTATATTAATTTACCACAAATTGATCATGTGTGATTACTTTTTGTGATGAGAGTGGTGTAGGAGAATAACATGGCAATAACCTAGAGATGTCAAAGCTATTGCACAAAGGGTGCAAGAAAAAAATGAAAGTGCATATGTTATTTACTATCAACAACTTGCCAATTGACTAGTCAATGTAAAACTACTTTCCAAACTACAAAACTAGGACTCCAATGTTTTAATGAAATCTTGGAATGATGGACATTTAAACTGGAATAAATAGTAGGTCTAATTCTTGTCCAACCTACTTAATGGCACTAGTAGTAGTACCACCATTTTTTGAACCTTTCAAATGAGGAAGCATTAGTGAAATACCATCTTGTACATATGTTATAGGCCTCCAACATACTAGATCTTATAAACAAATCACCAACTTATGTTTTGATGGCATAAGCCACATAAACAAGTTGTTTTTATTTGTTATTTATCATTGAAAGTTGTGTTGCATCGATTCTAGGGTCGTGATGGTTTAGTTGATGCATACCTCACCACCTTATTTGGAGTTGGATTTCTCCCAAATGATGTTCATGGCTATTGCAATTGCCTTACGAGTTTTTTTTGAAATGACCCTAGCGACATGTATATTTGAAATTTCTACATTAATGTCTTGTTTTAAATACTTCATCAAGTATGGCTTTTCAGTTGTGGGTCATCATTGGTAAAAAGAATAAATGTTCTTACAAACTAGGAAAGACTAATGCCCAATAGACAATGTGCTTTGTGACTAACTACAAATTTCCAATGTCATCATGTGAATTTGCTTCAGTGGAAGTCACCATTTGCTGTTTTAGGGGGGTTGTTTTAGGGTAGGTTGATCCCTAATATGTGATCTAGTCAAGTAGGTTGGCATTCCAATGTAAAAGTAAGCTAATGCCTAGTTTCACTAAGTTGATAATTCTTGCAAAACAATGGATTGTTGCACACAACATGTGGAACTCCAAACTATGTGGCTCTAGTGGTGAATGTCTACATGGTCTGCACGCTTGTAGACATCTTTAGCAACAACATCAAACTTTGACATTTTTTTTGAAGGAAGATTGGATAGTGGAGATGGTGACAATAGTAGCACTATAAACTTGCTTCCTATTAGTCCTACTACTACAATTATATTTGGTCATTGAATTCGAATACTTTCCAAATGTCTTTCAATAAGTAATTCCCTATGTTTGAGGCCGATCTCGTGAGTAGCAATGGACAACCAATTTAGGTTTGATCTATGCATAATTTTGAATGGTTACACAATGGCCATTTTTAGATTGAAAATATTTCAATTTCATAACCGAAGAATCTAAATCCTACAACTTGATTGAAGAGTTCAAGTTGAAGAATTTGTTCCTGAAGAAATCTTTTTAAACCTTGAAATCCAAAAGTTTTTAAACCCTTGGATGGTTTGCTGGGTTGGTGTCCAAATTAGCAGGGTTTGGATGCATGGTTTAAGAAGCGGGCCTTGCAAATATAAACAAAATCTTGTTAAATTGCCTTTGGTAAAACCCATCAATCTAGATTGGGGTTATCTTGCCTTAAAATATTCCCTTGCAAATGGTATGGAATAGGGACTTGGGGAAACCACATAAGTTCCAAGTATAGGAGGTCCTTCATATGAAAGAATGGATGTACATAAAGTGGTGGTTAGATGATTTGCACCTCATTTAAGTAGCTTCCTAGATACTAGCTTGTGTTAGATCTCCTAACTAAATCTCAATAGTAGGTTGTTGCATCCATTCTGCACCAAAGTATACCAATTGAAAAGGACACTATTGAAACCATATCCACAATGCCTCCATTAGTTCCATTTTCTTTAGTAGGCATGTCCTTGGTTGGGGTTTCAAATCCTCTTGAAGGTCATGTCTGAGGTTTAATAGATAGACCTTAGTTTGCCTAGGTTGCTATACCAATTTTGGATTTGGATTTGAATTTCGTAGCTAAATTTGTAGTGGTTGGTGGGCACACCAAAAGTGAGAGTGGGGCGATTCTAGTTTGACTTGTGCCATGTGCTTCAACCTATCATCTAATGGATTGTTCTTTTTGTCTTCTCTCCAAATACATTGAATAGATTTCACATGTCCTACCTAGGTCTCACTAAGTGCCTGGAAGTTGATCTCATATCATAGGTGATTAAGGAGTTGCACTTTGGTGACACATCTATTGGAAGAACAAAGTATGTGATTAATGACTTTGGCACAAATTACTTTTGTATCTAGGTACATATGATAAAAAAAAAATGTTAATAAATAAAAGATCAAAGCTTCCATTTTCCAATGTTTTGTAATGTTTTTAAATGATGCTAATGTGCTCCTGTCAACTTTTAAAAAAAATTGCAACTAGATTTTGGTTGAAAGGTTGGCAAACTAAAACCAACACTAATTATTGTCCTTGGTTGAAAAGTGTTAAATGGAGTGTGTGGGCTTTAAATGGTATCACTAGTGATGTATAATTTGTTGTGTTTCATATGCAGTCAAAATCTAAAAGGGCATGTATTTGGGGCATACATGTCGCCTTTCTTCATGTTTCATAGACATGGTGGTAATATTGATTTTTTTTTTCATTTTTTATTGTGTTTTCACCCACTTCACACATCCCCACTGGGTGCAAATGAGATAACATGAGTTGCACCCACCTACTTTTGGGATTGCTTTTGAAGGAATATTTTTTAGAATATATATTTTAAAATCTTGAAAATTTTCTCAAAATTCTTTGATTTAAATTTTTTTATTATTATGCTAAGCTTTATGTAAAAAATTTTAAAATATATATAATTTTCAAAAGTTTTGAAGTCTATTTATAAATCTTTTTAATGTTTAAAAAAAGTGATATAGTGTTTAATGAATGCTTTTGAAAGCTTTTTTATTCATAAGATATTTTTCAAATTAATTCACATGTTCCAATGATATATTATGAACATTATTATGTAAAAAAATCTTATACTTTCAACACCAAGTTAAATTATCGCTTATAAATGTGAAAAACTAAAGATGTGTTACACTTGCTATGGCTCCTATTAGTGTGATTGCACCCTAAACCCATTTTAGGGTTTAGGGGAGGGGTTTCGAAAACACCAATAACAACAATGACAACAGAATTATGCTTGGGCATTTCATGCATTGACAAAGGGTATATACATAAGAGAAGCCCTTTTTTTTCATTAGCTACAAACTAACTTAAGCGGTTGCAGGTTATTGAGAAGATGGGTCACTCCGGAAATAAAGGACAAATCTCCAGATTGTTCAATTTTCTTACAGTAGTTTTACAGAATTACCTATCTAATAACGTCCATGGAAGTGTTGCCTTGTTCTATTACTATTATGTACAAGGATGATGATATGATAATTATGCTCCTAGGGTAGTTGCAACTAACAACAGTCTTGGAAAGCAATTTGCAGGAAGACTAGGTAATATTTTGCCCACCAAGTTCCTCACAAGCATTGCTCTAGTGCTACTTTAACCTCACCTGAAGAGAGCTCTTTTAGGCTTCAGGGTCTAGGGTTTAGGGTTGCAGGTGAGTGGGTGGGTGGGTTCCACTATGTCAAAGGTTTTGGTTTGCTGCTGCACAAGACTTTGCATTTACACACCTCCTTGTCTACAATGAAACCTGGGCTTACCATGATTGACACATAGGGGGGACCACTGTTAATGACTTGTTTGTTGGAGTTGGCTGACAATGGAGCTACTACTACTTCCTCCATATACATTGGATTGAATTTGGATCCTGGTGCAATGCGGAATATGGTGACAGCAGCAGCGCCAAATGCAAACGCTAAGTGATGCACGAGCCATACAGCTTTAACTGCCTTGTAGAAAGCTGTAATTACAGACACAGGCATATTTGTTTCACCCAGCTTCCCGAGCTGAGATATGACTATTTCCATTCTCACTACAAAGAAGCGGTGAAAAGTTGTGTTCACAATCACACCTTGTGCTTTGCTTAAGGCCTTCTCAATATCAGGCCAATTCTGTTTCTTCAGATCTAGGAAAGATTGGAAACTCGCCTCCTGTAATGCCTCCTGGTTGAAGATGGTGGTGGCTCCATTCGACTCAAAATTCACGTTCTCAAAGCTCTCAAACATAATCTGGTTCAGAAACGCTTCAAAGTAAAGCAGTTTCATCAATCTTGGCATTTGACTTGCCGGCTTGTTGATCCCAACTTTATGTTGCTCCAAAAGACAGGCAATCACATGTGTGAAGGAGCCTCCAAGCTCCCGTATGTGGTGACATATCACATCTGTTAGCTTCCTCAAGCTGCGTTTGGCATTCTCAAATGTTGTTAAGAAAAGCTCAGGTGTTACTCTTGGATGATGACTACTACTACCACGTCCTATGTGAGCTGCTGTCCAAACAGATGGAGCTGCAGTGGTCGACTCTGTACCAATCATGTCTTCATCATTTTCATCATCTAGTTCCAATTCAAGATCCTTCTTCATCATCTGTGAATCCTGAAATTTTTGCTGTTGTAACTCTTGGCATTGTGCTTGCAACTGCTTGATATTACCATCTAAAATCTCCATAGCCAATCGCAAAGCCCTAATTTCATAAACAGCTGCAGCTCTCTTTTTATTTGATTCCTCAAGCTTCAACTCCAACATCTTGGTCGTGTTTTCCAGATTCACAATTTTGTCTTGCTCTGTCTTGTTGCTGTTGCTAATGATGCTCCCACTTTCAGAAGTTGCTGTTCCATGGCCCATTTTCTTCAACAACCCCTTCTTCTTACTACCCCAAACCAAAAAATTAAAGTACCCACTACTACTACTATTAGGCTGTGGTGGTGGTGGTGGTGGTTGCTCAAGTGCGACTTCAACCAGTGGCTGTGGTGGAGGAGTCTCTGGAGGATTGATGATTGGCCCTATGGCAAGCCACATTCACCCCCCCCCAAATCCAAAACCCATTTCTTCATGTCAGAAATTGCTAAATCACCGTTCTAATGACATTTGCAAGCACAATTCCCAACATTTCAGAAGCAAAGCAAACTTGGGTGGGAAAGACAAACAAAAAAATCACAGATTGAAATTGGCAAAGGAGGAGCTTCCAATGCAAATTTTGCTAAGAAGAAGAAGAAGAAGAAGGTATTACCACTGGCATATAAACTAGCAGTCCCAGCGACTGGAAACACAGAAGATAGTCCACCGGCACAGTTGTGCCAGGCTGATGAAGTTGGCAATGCAGCAGCAGTAGTGCTGCTGCTGCTACCACCTGCAGCAGCAGCAATCATCTTCCCTCGGCTTCCAATGTCCCTTGCAAGCCCCACCATTGCAGTAGGAGTACGGATCTTAGAGCCAGACTCAGTGCTCGACATTGTCCCTGGTGATCTTCTGCTTCTTCCTCCCAGAGTAGTGGTACTAGCAGTAGTGTTGTCCATCATCATCATCGTCGTCATCTTTGAATCCTGCAAATTATTGATCTCCATGCCTGAATACATGCTGATAGGTGACACTGGAGCAGCAGCATCACAGTGATGATATCTCTCCAATTTTGCAGACTCTCGACTTGAAGAAGATCTGTTTTGCCGCTGCTGCTTCTTTCCATTTGGGCTTGAAGCTGAAGATCTGTTTAGATGCTGTAGCTGCTGCTTTCCATTTGGGGTTAACCCAGTGAGTGGAGTTGCTGGGAGTGGACTGCTCATCCTGCTGCTTCTCATGATTTGTGCAGGCAGCTCATGTGATCGGAAGCTGTTTCCAGGGGTGATGTGATGATCCTGAGCCATGAATTGCTGCTGCTGCTCATAAGCTAGGCCGAATTGTTGTGCACTGTGGTCATGATGTTGTTGTTGTTGCCAAATTTGGGCTGACGTGATTTGCTGTTGCTGCTGCTGCTGCTGCTTTGTCGTCTGCAATGATCCACAATACGTCAGTTTGCTGCCTCCGGCTGCTGTGGACGTCATGAGCTGCTGCTGCTTCGGATCATCCCCGTAGCTCTAAATCACAACCCCCAGGCTGCTTTTGTTTCAGAATTCTATGAAGCTCCCTCCCTCAGCAGCTAGAATTTCCACCTTTGCAGCAGCAGCAGAAGAAGCAGAAGCAGAAGCAGAAGCAGAAGAGAGACAGAAGAGACATACTAGTGTGAAGACGGGGTACTCCCTGCGCCTTGCTGCACGGGGATCTGCCGCCGCCGCCGTTCCTCCTACCTCTGCCTGCTGCTGATGCACTAGCGCCGCAGCTACTTGTGCTCGCAACGCCACGCTCTCCCTCCGCATCGCTGCAACCTGCTCCCTGGTTGCCTTCTTACCCGTGATCTCGTTTGCTCCATCATTCTCCTCTTCCTCTTCCTCTTCCTCCTCCTGCTGTTCTTCTTCTTCTCCCCTTTTTCTTCCACCACCTCCATCATCCTCACTAACTGAAGACTGCACCATAGCTCCACCACCGCAGCTGATTCTGCTACTGCTTCTTCTTCACACACTTCCCTGCTGCACCCACAAAACCAAAAAACCAAAAAGAAGAAGAAAATGCACCAATTCTCTTACACTAGTCACTCCGTGGTGCTCTGAAGACCAGATCTTTCTCTCAAAAATCTGCTATTTTCTTTTTTCTTCTTTCTTTTTTGGCGGTTGCTCTCCCCAGCAGCAGCTCAATACAATTTTTGTATTTTGGTTGAGTTTCTTTCTGCTGCTGCTCCTCTACACTTGCTTCACCAGAAGAAGAAGAAGAAGAAGAAGAAGAAGCAACCAGCGTGATTGATGATAAGGAGAAAGGCAAGCAGGGCAAGGCAAGGCAGGGCAAGCATGCTTGCTGCAGCTAGGCGGGCAACTGGAAGAGCATTGAAGTGGGTTGTTGAATGGAAAGTGGAACTGGAGATTACTAAAAATGCAAACAATCCCATCTGCACAGAATTTTTTCTACCACACTCACAAGAATTTTTGTGCAACAAAACAAACACAAAAAAGCAAAAATTCGAGAGTTTGGCGTCAAATTGCAATGCAATTTTTTTTTTCTTCAACTGCAAATGTTTCGTCTTGCCTATAGGGAAGAAAAAAAAACACCCAGTGTTGGGTGCGGTTATTTAAAGTTTTAAATACCCGGCAGTTCCATTTCTTTTTGAAAATTCAGAATCAAAGAACTTGCTGGTTCTGGTTTTTGAGGAAAAAACAGAAAATCAGACAGCCCACACAAAACCACTGAAAATTTCCCCCAAAAAAAAAAACCCCCCCATTCTCAAAGAAATTTTGTTGTGAAGGAAAATGAAGAATCTTTTGGAATATTTGATAGTTTTAAATTTTCTTTTCAAAATGGAATCATCAAAAAAAATTATTTATTTGACAGACAAGTGCTGAAAGCTGCCCCCCCTGTACTAGGGTATCAGGTACTGCAGCTCTCTAAAAAAAACTAATAACCGGTCAAATAACCTTTCTAGGAAACTAATGTCCATTTTTTTTTAAAAACTGATTATTTTGTGAAATTTTGCCAATTCTTTGAGTCTCATTTTTAAGAAAAAAAACACAACTGAAGCTGGATGTTCTTTGATTTCCAAATTAAAATTTAAGAAAAAAAAAACTGGATCTGGAGGTGATTTTTTTTTTGAAAAATGGAATAAAAGATTACTACCCAACACAGGAAAACAACAGATACACCAGCCAAAATGCCAAAATCCTTCATTCTGAGGATTCTGTTCAACTCCCAGAGTTGGAAGCTAGAAGTAAGGCACCATGCCCAACACCCCTGCAAGGAAGGAAGGAACTTTGTGTGTGTCAGCAAAGACCAAGCAGCAAGACTTCCTCCTCGTGTTCATAACTTTTGCAATGGCATGCAGTCTGCAACAACTCTTTGTTGCTGCCACAAATACAGCTATTGCTTCTTCTGCATAATTTGTCAGAGAAGCTCTAGATGTACTAAAAAAAACAAGAACAACAAGTGTCATGCATCATCATCATCATCATCTTCCGGAAATTGTTTTTGGTACTACAAGCTTGTTCACAACAACCAGAAACAAAAACAAAACGAATC
>Ga0116229_10011570_pt1 | contig 12964 bp, 7 predicted proteins | sample S1TSphgellanicum_3_FD_87313 | JGI IMG/M metagenome (GOLD analysis project Ga0116229, IMG submission 87313) | Host-associated microbial communities from peat moss isolated from Minnesota, USA - S1T2_Fc - Sphagnum magellanicum MG | ecosystem: Host-associated > Plants > Peat moss > Unclassified...
AAAAAAAAAAAAAAAAAAAAAAAATAAAAATATATATTATTTTTTTTGTTTGTGTGGGGGGGGGGGGGGGGGATTATAGATCAAGGTGATTAAATCATTTAAAATTTCTATGGACTTTCAAAGATGAAAGTAACACTAGGGTGTGGAATTATGAAAGAAGACTTAACAAAGGGATTATAAAATTTGTGTACTCATGTGTGGACTTTGCATTTGTCGAAATTGGTGTTCTACACCATATTTTTGCATTTTGATTCAAAGTGAAAGCACATTATAGGGGACCCCTTTTGGGCATTTTGGGGTCTAGTATTATAAAATATATAGTAAAATTGTTCCAAAAATGTGATGCATTTAATTTTGGGTTTCAATTTTGGTGTCTGGCCTTATAATTTTGATTTTTACAATACTAGTGTTTTTTTTAATTATTAAAATTTTAAATTCAAGGATCCGTGGGTATATTTATGGTATACCCTAGTATAACAACACCAATTTTTCATTTTAAATTACACTAATGTATCAATGTTTCATTAAAATAAACATTTGTAATGGAATTTAAAACAAAGCAACCTTAGCTATGCTTGTCACCTTTCATGTGAATGTGATTATTTGTCAAATTTTCAATTTACCACACATTTATTGTGCCTTTTTTTAAAAAGCCATTTTTTAAAAAATGAAAATTCTCAAATTCTTCACATGTTTCACAAACATGATTTGAACAATGTGAATCATGTGGTTCAATATATGTTCCACTTTCATAAAGGTTAGAAATAATTTAAATCATTTAAAATATATATTTGTGTGTTTTCATATAATCTTATAAATATTATATTTTAACAAATATATTTTGACATCACATAATATGAAAAAGTATATTTTCTTCAACAATTGATCTTTTAATGTAATGGGTTATCATAATATTAAAAATATATATGATTTTTTTTCTTAATAATGAAATTGTTGATGTTCAAAAGTGCATCACTTTAAAAAAATTTATATAGTGATGCACAAAAAAGGTCCCTTGTAATTTGCTTTCGCCTTTTAATGTTTGCCACTTCCTAATTCATGGCTTGGCACCATGTTGGATTTGTTATAGCCTCAATGAAGTAAGTTGTGAGGTTCAAAAATGATTTCCAATTTGCCACATAATTTTCTAGCTTAGAGGAAAAAAACCTTACTTATTTAAATTGTTGAAGTTATGGGTTTGAGGTTGGAATAGAAGGGTCATTGACACCACATGAATAATGCCCTTCATTTGTACTGATGTAATAAGGTGATGATGACAACACTAATGTTGTTGTTTGGTTTGGGCTTGGAGTAGCACTATTAGGCTTAAAAAGTAATGAAATTTTCTCATCCACATTCATATGGTCACTTGATTAATTGATACTAAATGTGGTAGTTAAGGTTCTTGGGCCCAATGCACTTGTTGCTAATGGTTGTGAATGTGGTGATGACTCCCTTAGAGTCTCTAAGTTTGTTGATAGGGGCTAGACATCTATCATGGTTGATCATTCAATGAATTACTCTAAGTTTATTTGTTGGTTGTCAAGTGATGTTCATATATGCATGCCAAAACCTTCCTTCATCTATCTTAACATTATTGTTAGAATGGTCAACGTTTGTGTCTCAATATTATAGCAACAATAACCCTTAGTTTCCAAGTTGTAAGCTACTAGGATTCACTTTTATGTTTTGGGTTGAGTTTTGTTCTTTTTCCAATCAAAATATGCACATGTGTGTTATGTTGCCAAAGATACACACTTTGTTGAAATCAAGTTTCTTTCTTTTCTATGAGTTGTTGATGTGGTGTGATTCTAAAGGTTGTTCATGTGGGAGACCGATTTTTGAAGTAATTTGCAATATTTATTGTTTAACCCAAGACTTCTTGGAGTTTGGGCATCAAACTTTATGGAGCTAACTTTTGCCAAGAATGTTTTAATCTTTTGCTCTACAACACCATTTTGGTGAGGAGTATGCCTTGTGTGAGGCTTCTACATATAATTCCATGTTTGATGAATAGCATGGAAAAATCTTCTAATAAGTATTCTCCACCTAAAGTCACTCTTGAACACCTAAACCTTCACACATGTTTGCATTTGACTAGCCTGGAAATCTTTTAGTGTTGCAATGGTTTAGGAAATGTGATTTCAATGAAAGAAAATGGATATGTGTGTACTAATTATAATTATCGATGAAGGTCATGAAATAGAGGTTACTTCTTATAGATGCTAGCTTGATCATGCCACATAGGTCATTGTGCACCTTAAAGGTTCATCTTTCATTCTTCTTTATGGCCCTTTCTCCATGATGCTTTCCATCAACACAATATTGACACAACTATTTGCAAGTTGGTATGAGTGGTATGCCTTCAACCAAACACCTTGCTACTTGTTTGACATAGAATTTAGTATGATAGATTTAGAGAAGAATTAGAATTGCTCATTGACTTGGGTGTTCCATGATAGGTTGTTGTCATGCTACTTGTGGGTTTTAAATACCTCCAATCACTAAATACATTTTTTCCTTCACAAATTATGCTATAATAATTAACGTTTTGATTTTTTCACATTCAAACAAATCGTTCTCTATTGCATCAATAGGAACAAGGTTGGTTGTGTTGGGATTAATGAACCTCCATTGGTAAAACAAAGTTTGTACATTCTTCAACATAGTTATGTCACAAACAAAATAAATAGCATGCAAAGTTCTACAACACAACAAAAAAAGCAAGGTTCATGGTCACCTTCACTAAATAATACTTGTTAGCTTTGATACTGTAATGTAACATTAATCAACACTTGTTAAATTGAATTAACACCAAGCAAGTGTTTATAGAAAAGAAAAGAAAAACAAAATATACATAGAAAGGAATGCATGCAACTGCTTTTCACAATGCATAATAGACATAACAATATTTGCATACATTTAATCAACTATTTAGTAAAACAACTTACACACTAAATAAGTACCTATTTACTATAGGTGGGTCAAAACACACTAAAAGGAGCCAACAAGATTATTTGATAGAATGCCTACATAAGTCATTTTTTAGTCTTTTGCAATTTGTTATTAAAAATACATATAGTTGCTCCAATATATCATATGTTTTTTACTAGTCATTATTAACAAATACAAATATTTCAAAATGTGTAGATTTTGCTAAATTTTATGTTTTGTTTTGAAAAATTATCAGAATTTCAAATCATATCAAAATATGTTAACTATTTTAGGTTTTAATTTCTTACACCGTAAACTATGACTTTGTTTTATATGTCATGTACATTACACCCCATTTATATGTGGTAAAGGACGTTTGAAATTATGAGATTTTGAAACACATCTTGAATTTTTCTAAATTTTTTCATAACTTTTAAATTATGAATGTTTTTTGAATGTGGGTAATAGGTTACTATTAGCTCAATATTTTTACCATCAAAATTTCTTGATTAAAATATTCTTTTACCATAGACCTTTGCAAAATTGGTTATTTCTAATGCAAGTATTGTTCAAGTTCAAAAGTCTTTTATTAAAACCAAAACCAAAAATTAAAATTAATGAATTAAAAATTTGAATTCCTTGACAGTCATATGAGTCATTTAACACAACTTGGAATTATTACCATAATTTTAAAATGTCAAAAAGAATTCTATTATAGTATGCAATTTTCAAGGACCCTCGACAACCTTTTTGGCTCCTATTAGTGTGTTTTGACCTAGGGTTGTAATAAACATTTTATTTTGGTGACAATTTTCATGAAATTGTAAAACTCATAAATATGAACTTTTACTTTATAATGTATTAATCTCATGTATTTGAAGCTTTGAGATATTTCATGATTGATGATTATGAAACTTATTAAGATGAATTGAATGAGTGGAATATAAGTTTAATTGATTGTTTTTTGAATTTTTCATGGTCCCAAATATTGCAATTATTTGAAAAGTCCTTAAGCATAAAAATTGATTATTTTCTTAGATTATCTTTCAATAACATTTTTAAATGTCATATAACATTGTGACTTGAAATTGGAGGTGGGTTAAAGATGTTAGTTTCAATAATAAATCTTTAAATATTTATATTTTAAGCCATATTTCAAATACATTGGATATGGATTTTTGCAAGGGAATTTTTACTATAGTAAATTAGACACCTTAATATCCTTCTAGCATATTGATAATTGCCTTAATAGGAATTTGATGTTATTGAGAACAAATTTGACCATCAATTCAAAAAATGTTATTATCATGTCATAAATACAAAAGAAGTTGAAGGGTACATTTTAAAAGTGATATATTTATTATTATTATTATTTAATTAAAAAATGAAAGAACAAACATTTGCCTTATTTATAGGAGTTGTTGGATCAATTGCAACTTGGGAGCAAAAGGGAATTACAATAAATTTTCTTTTGCCACCACTTATGTTTATTCAACATTTTATATTGTTTAAAATGATTCAAAATTTGTAATTGATTATGAGGATTAAAACATCACATTGAAATCGTGCTAGATGCAAAAATGTACAAATTTTAATCTAGCATGAAAATTGAAACTGTGTATTTTTTTAAAAAAATCAAGAAATCTATTTTTTCCCCTTTTGAAGTGGTTGAATCAACAATTAGAAAAACCAAAAAAATATTATAGTCAAAATATTTTTCTAAAACATTTGAATGTTATATTTGATGTTTGAATAATTTTGCTTTCAAAAGACACAAATTGATTCTAAAGCTTGGTATATTCTCAAACAAACAAAATAAACCCAACAAATAAACAACAATAACCACTTCAAATAATTGAAGATAGAGATGGCATTTATTCACTTAGTTGTATATTCATATAGAATAATGTAGCCTTTGTCATTGGCCCAAGCGTGAACTTGTTACTCAATCAATTTTTCCTTTCAAAACCATTTTAAGAAAATTAATTGCATTTCAAATGACAAAAACTATTCAAAATTCAATATCTCTTACTATTATAGTCTAAAACTTTCCTAATCACCTTCATTAAATCCTACTTATTGAAGGCTCTCTAAAAATAGGAAGAGCATGCCCAAATTTCTGTAAAAGATTTAATTTTCATTTAAACGAATGTTTAGTGAAACAATTGTTTAATATCCAATAACTTTTCCACAATATTTTGAAACATTATGAAAGCAATTTGATGCACTTGTACTCATCAAGGACTTTCCAATGGCACCAAGATCACATCAAGAGGCACCATAATTTGGGAGATCTCAATGTAAATTTAATTTTAAATGTTAAAATTTTAATATGATCTACCCTCCCACTTACATCTAGCATTGCTTTTTTGAAAGCATTAATATAGTAGTGCCTTGGCAACTTTGATAAATATTTGTTGATCAATGAATTCATCTTGAAATTTTCATTTAAGCAAATTGAATATTTTTGTAGATTCAATAATTTCCTTCACAAAATTTTGTGTTTGAAATTTTTTTTGGAAATTTTTAACATTTTTGAAAATAATATAATTAGCATCAAAGTTGCCAAGGTACTATGGTATTTGATGACAAGCATCCATTTAAAAATAATTCAGCCATGACATACTCAAGGTTTTTTTTTTGTGACTAATATTTGTCACTTGACGACAAAAAAAGAAGGTTGTGACCTGTACAAAGACTTTTTTGGAAAAAAGGGCTCAAAGTCGCCATATATTTGAAGAGAAAGAAAAAGTGAAACTTCCCATATTTAGAGCATAGGTTCTTGTATGTCAATAATATATAATGAAATTTGAAAAAAAAAAATCTACTTTTGTCTCTAACCTTTAACCAAATTTGGATAAGTCTTCTTGTGGATGATCATTGGTTCACCTACCTCAAAAAATTGGAGAAAAAAGAAAAAAAAAACCATGAACATACTAGCAAGACATTCAAGATTCATTAGAAAATAATTAGTGATTAGCTATGATGCAAATGTAAGTAACTTTCCCAATTCTTGGAATGGGCTAATGAAAAAGGTTTGACATATTATAGAGGCAATGCTAACCTAATATCCAAGTTATGAATGTAAGATCCCTCTTGATGTATTAAACTTCCATGAGGATGGCCAAGATGGAAGAAAATACAAGTTTACATTGTCATGTTTGCCTATATTTTCAACACATTGACCCCCACAATTTAGTTATGACATTTGAATGGGATTGGATCATAGAGCATTGCCAATGATTCATATTATCTTGATGATGATAACATATTGAATTCATCGACTCAATTGTTAGTTGTAAAGAATGTGCTACTCGTTTTTCTACAAATGTTATATCAAAATAACAACATTCATGTAGATGCGAAATATTGTGATACCCAAAATGTAGTTGAAAGTTATGTTGTAAATTGTGGCCAAAACAAATTGTCACAAAAGATTCTTCCACAACACATGCTTATTACAAGTCGATCAACACACTCTAAAGAGCTTGTCATGGGATTTTGTTTTGTCTATGAAGATCTTATGGACTTATAAGAGATTTCTATGTGTGAAAAGTTGAAAGGAAAATTTAACATGTTCGGTGAAAATATCTACATAGATTAGATTTAGGGTTTGATGTCTAGGGTCTAAAAACTTGTTGATGTGAGTATGCGGCCAACTTTATTGGAAGAGAAAACTAACCAAAGGAAGAAGTTGAAAGGGAAAAAAAAAATAAAGGATGTAAGACCTAGGGTTAATTGCCAAGGACCTAGTAAGGTTAGGTTACGCTTTTGTTGAACTACCAAAGGCTCAACTACCCAATTGTATTAGGAATTCATGGAATCTTTCAACATTGTCTAAGGGATACAATTTTGGCATCTTAGACCACAACTTCCTTTTTGCAAGTTGTAGTGGGGATCTTTTTTACAGCTGGAAGAAGCAGTTAGAAAATATTTTAATATATGAAGAAAATATATTTAATATGGAAAAAGAAAACCTAACACTTCAAGGATAAATATATATATATTTATTATTATTATTATTATTATTTTTGTGTCCAAGGGAAGTACCAAACACAATATTTTGTTTATTTCAAATGTATGAATGTGTGTAACATCATGCTTTCTTTCGTGTAGCAAATCATTTGGATGTGAGAATTGCCAAATCCACTATTCAATTCGCAAAAATAGCTGGATGTTCGAGAAATCATGACACCCACTTGCTTTATTGCAATCCAAGGTAAAGAGAATAGTAAGGCAAAAAATGGAGTGGGAAGGGTTTAGGGTTTAGGGTTTTGAATCGAAGTGTGCGAATATTTTCCAGTTTTGAATATTTTCAATTTGAATTCAATTGGATTTTCATACCCAGAAACCATACTGTGTTTTGTATGAAAGTGGGTTTAGGGTTTAGGGTTTTAGGGTTCCTTTCCTGAGGAAATAAAAATAAAATAAAATCATGATTTTCCTGCAACTTTTGTATAACAAGGTTATTCCGAAAGTCATCCTCAGTTTGGGTCACAGTTTGGGCCTCTGTTTATCATCTCATCCTCACTTAATTATGTCTATGATAAGGGGTATATGGTACCCCCCCTTTCTTTTTTCTTTTTAGCTCTATTAATTAGTTGTGAGGTACATCCCAAAGTTCAAGTTCTGTTTCCGCAACGAGCCACTTTGATTGACCCATCACCCAAAAACCAAATAAATAAAATAAATAAAAATAAAATAAACTAAAAATTAATTAATTAATTAATTAAATAGTTAATTTTTAAAAATCTGAAATTTAGGTGACTCATTTTTGTCTACTCAACTTCCAAGTTGCTTTTGGAGGCTACTATGAAGTTAACTTAAAATTAGGGTTCCTGAAATTCCTCCTTACAAGTTATTTGGTTATTACCTGCACTGGTTTGCACCTGTAGAGAGCTTCCTTTAGACTTGTTAGTAGGCAATTTCTTTATCTTTCTTGTTTTGGACTTTTGTTATGGTCAATTTCATCATTTAAATTAATCCTTTCAGTTTTTGAAATGTTCATATTTTGTGAAAATATGAAGTTGAAGTGTGGGAAAAATTTCATCTATTTATAATTTGAATGATTTCATTACTCATACATTAGAATATTATTATAAATAGTGGAATATTATTAATAATTTGAAAATAAAAAATGAATTTATTTTTTGAATTTATTTTTTTGTTTGTTTGTTTGTGTTGTTTTGTTTTTTTTTTTGGGGTCAATGTGGAAGCTGACCCTAGTCTAGGGTAGTAGTAGTAGTAGTAGTAGTAGTAATTGGGTAATCCTCCATTTGTGCATCTTTTGGAAGAAAACTTTATGATGACTATCCCCACCCCACCCCCTCTTGGATGAATCACCACCTACATTGGTACCATACGAGGATGAATGACATGATCATTCCCAACCTCACCTTGGATGAACCAACATTGTGTGCCATGGTACCCATAAGAGGATGAACGGCATGCCCATTCCCACCCCCAAGTTGGATGAACCGACACCTACATTGGCACCATTGGAGGATGAACAACATGATGGCCTCTCAAGGTGGATGAAGAGAGATAGATTGGGTAAGCCATAAAGCTCGGTTAGGTGCCCTAATTTTACGTATTAGACTAGTTTAGCCAAGCCTGGGCCCAATTCTCATAGAGCCCCACTCCCTTTGGGCTTTACACAACATAAAAACTTCACCAGGTTTTTATTCTAAAAAAAATTCAGATACCAATTGAGTATCACGGGGAAAAAAACAATGGCGGGCTTTTTTGAAAAATGAAATGACCACTTCCATTGAGCATATTATGTTTTTTGAAGTGCCCATGGATTTTTTTTTGAATTGCCCGTCTCCATTAAGCATTATTACTCTTTTTTTTTTGGTAATTTGATAATTGTTGGAAATTATGGGAAAGTGGAAGTGGGAGTACCAGGTGTAGCCTAAAGAATTATTTTTAATTCAAAATTATTTTAAAATTATTTTTAATATATTGGGAAGTGGACCCAACTTGCTTGGTTGCTTGGTTGCTTGCTAGCTAGCTAGCCCTACAAAAGTAAAATGGGTGCAAACAAATATTCCATTTAAATATACCTATCCCACATGGGTTTGGGGGATTGTCCAATTCTAAAGCATGAAACCCAATGTTGGATGCTATGATCCCTCGGCACACGCTAAGTGCTTACATGTTTACTTCAACCCCCAAAAGAACACACAACAAAACAAAACAAAACAAAGCAAAGCATAGCAAAGTCCATGGTATTAAAAGTCTCATGTAAGTGGACAAGCTAATAATGGATCATGAGTCCCAACACTCTTTGCCCATGCCCTTTTGGCTCTTGCATGGTCCCCACCTCATTATCTCTCTCATTGTACCTTCCACACCACCATGGTTACTCTAACCCCTCCAAAATGATGTAACCCAATCATATGTTCGGTTAATGTTCTTGTCTTTAATATTATTATATGTGTTTTTGTTGTTGACGAAGCTTAGATCATTCTAAAACCAAAACATCACATTGATTTAAATTTTGACTAAGGATGTTCAAATTCAGCGTTTGCACTAGTGACTTGTGAATAATAATTTGGATGAAATTTGGATGAAGTTTCAACTTTCAAGGATTGAATCTTAATTAGCCCACTTTTTTACAAGGTTACCAGTAAATTTTTCAATATAGAAAAATATTTGTGAGAAAATTTCCAAAAACTAGTGAATTTAGAAAAATTTACACATTATATTTTTTAAATGCCCAATTTGTTTTTTTTGAGATTTTTTTCTTCTTCAAAATAATAGCATTATTCACCATTTGAAAAAAGAATTGTGATATCAAAAATTTGATGTAATTTTCTGAAAATTACAAACTTTAGTCAAATTTATACTACGAAAAAGTTCCAATTTTTCCTTGTTAAAACAAGACGAAATTTGTGAGGAAAAAAGAAACATTGCAAGTCACAAAGCCTTATTTTCAAATTTGAACCAAGGTTTAAGTTTTTGAAATTTAGGTCATTTTGATTTATATACACGATAATGATCGTGTTCCCAAAATGTTGTGTAAACGTCATTTATTTTAACATTAAAAACATTGAACATGCCCACTCTGAGGGCCCTTGGATGGAGAATTGGAACAAGTTAGTCATTCTAAAACCTTAAAAACCAATTCAAATGAGATACAATTCTTCTACAATTGTCGTTGGGTCTTTTCCAAATTCCAACTACCTCCTAATAACACTTCCAAGTGATATATGATTTGGCGTTCTTTGAAACGAAGAGCCAATTTACTTTGGCTCTTTGGAAATTTTTGATGGAGCTACCATGCACATTGGCACACAATGTTCCAAATTCCCAACAATACATTTGCCATTACATTTGAAGTGGTGAGGTGCAAAAATCGTGACTTATTTTATGACTTGCACCACTACAACCATAACAATTTGTTTTTGGTGAATCATAACACGAAGTGTTCAAAAATTGTGCTTTCATGTGAAGTGTAAAGATGAAGTGATATCATTTATGATACAAGCAATTGTGGTTTGTTAACATATATACAAGTGACCATGGTTTGATTGACCTTATACTTGGGTGTGCTAAGGCATCTCAATATATATACTTCTTTCAAATGAAATAGGTAATTAAGGCAATGAATTTCTGATTTCATTCAACTCATGATGCGGTGATCATCATTGTCATCATTCGATCGACTTTTTATTCAAACTTAGACATGAGATAAGTGAAGACATAATTTTTCACTCAATAAATAAATGATGGATAGGGGATTAAAAAATTTTAACCCAAAAAAAAAAAAGAAAAAAAAAAGAAAACACTAACTAACTAACTAAAAAACATATTGCAATTATTGCAACATCTCCCAATTTCCAAAGGATTTTATTTGTTTTTGGACACCAATGCGTCAGGGAGGGCAAATGAATACCGACCTCGGCATGCAACATATGAACAAATCAAAGGAAACTAACTAACTGCCTTCAATTTTCAACATTTAGGAATGGCTACTTTCAATGGATGATGAGCTTGTTTTTTTCTTTTGGAGGGGGGGGCAGGCGGGGAGGGGAGTATGGGAACTAGGACCGGGCAACCCAAAAAAAAGAAAGAAGGATAGGTCTAGAGATGGCTGGAGTGTTTTTCACTACCTGATTCTGGGGTGAAACCATTGTGGTTTAGACAGTTGGGGCAGGGGGTGATGGGGGTGATGGGCAGGCGGGCAGCGTGGCAATTTTAGGGTTACAATTTTAGGCAATTTGGCAAAAAGGAAATGGATTTGTTGTTGTTGTTGTTGTTGTTTCTTGTGTGATCTTCACAAAGGCTACTAGATTGTCACATATTCCACAAGCTTTCAAAATGGGTTTGACATATTGTTGAGTTTGAAACCTACACATATCCCTCCTCCTCCTCCTCCTCCTCCTCCTCCATCTCCTCCTCCTTCTTCTAGTTGATACTCTTTGGTTTTTGGGTCAAGGTAGAAAGTGTTGCAAAATGCTCACAGATTCTTTTCTTTCTCCTTGAGACGCGCCTTCTCCATCCAGCTCAACTGAGGAGGTGGGTAGTACTTCAATTGACATATATCACAAACCTCTCCAATCACCTGTAGGTAGGTAGGTAGTAGTAGGTACAAACCCCAAAAAACAAAATTGGGAACACACCCACCCCCAAAGTGAGATGAAGTAGTTTAGTAGAGTCCATGGTGCATACCCAAAACTCACAAAATTATGCAAAGTTGTAAGCACATTGTCATGTCAAAGCAAAAATAAGTTAAAAAATTTCCCAAGATGGTGCATGTCAAAGCTAGCATGTTCACAACATGGCACATGCCAAAGCAAAAAAGGTTTTCCAACATGGCACATGTCAAAGCAAAAAAAAAAATTCCAACATGGTGCATGTCAAAGCTAGCATTTTCCAACATGGCACATGTCAAAGCTAGCATTTTCCAACATGGCACATGCATGTCGAAGCTAATACTTTCCAACATGGCACATATCAAACCTAATATTTCACAACATGGCACATTTCAAAGCTAGCATTTTCCAACATGGCACATGTCAAAGCTAGCATTTTCCAACATGGCATATGCATGTCGAAGCTAATACTTTCCAACATGGCACATATCAAACCTAATATTTTGCAACATGGCACATTTCAAACCTAAAAAAAATTTCCAACCGTGTTTTAAGATGTTGGGTTAGCCTACAAGAAAACTCTAACAAAGTTTAAGCAAAAAAAAAAATTAGTACCTTCAATGCTTGGTTAAGGTCTTCTTTAGTATGGGCTGCTGAAATGCAAATCCGTGCCCTCCCTAAAAACACTGGAGTCGCAGGAAATCCCACAGATACAACTGCTACCTGCACACATTGAACCCGCAAAAAAAAACACTATGAAAAATCATAATGATATTACAAAACAAAAGTTGTCCATGACCTCACCATGAGCTGAAATTGGTAGAGGAAAAGTGGCCTGCTACTTTCTCTCTAGATTTTGGGTTCAATATGTTAGAGAAAACCCTAAATTCACCCTGTCTTTGGGCCTCCTTTCACCCCCTAACCCCTCTTTCAGTGGTATCCGCAAAGTAAGGAAATTTTACTAAAACTCAGTATGAAATGCTGAAACTCAGCATTTAACGCACAAGGTTCAAGAGGAATCATAGTAGCTGTACAGGTAGGAGCAGTGAAAATATATGTATGATAACTCTGTCTTTGGGCCTCCTTTCACCCCCTAACCCTTCTTTCAGTGGTATCTGTAAAGTAAGGAAATTTTACTAAAACTCAGTATGAAATGCTGAAACTCAGCATTTAACGCACAAGGTTCGAGAGGAATCATAGTAGCTGTACAGGTAGGAGCAGTGAAATTATATGTATGTTAACTCTGTTGTATTATAACAGATTTTTTGGAACTGTGATAATGAGTGTTTTATCATAGGATTAAAACACTCGGAAAGGAAAAATCATGAAAAATGGGGGGGAAAAAAAAAAAAAAAAAGGGGGGGGAGGGAAGGGAGGGAAAGAGAAACAAAAAAAATAGTGGACAGACAACACCCAAAAACACCCACACA
>Ga0116229_10011571_pt1 | contig 12964 bp, 10 predicted proteins | sample S1TSphgellanicum_3_FD_87313 | JGI IMG/M metagenome (GOLD analysis project Ga0116229, IMG submission 87313) | Host-associated microbial communities from peat moss isolated from Minnesota, USA - S1T2_Fc - Sphagnum magellanicum MG | ecosystem: Host-associated > Plants > Peat moss > Unclassified...
CTCCGTCGCCGCCTCGATCACCAGGTCGCATTCGCAGATATCGACTCGATTCAGCGTCCCATGGATGCGTCCTAGCGCAGCCGCCGCCTCGTCCGAGGTCAGCTTTCCCTTGCCGACCTCCCGCTCCAGGTTCGCCCGAATCGTCCCCAAACCGCGATCTAGGAACCGCTGCTCCAGTTCATAAAGCCGCACCGCCAGTCCGGCCTTTGCCAAAACATGGGCAATCCCATTGCCCATGGTCCCCGCGCCCAGCACACCGACTGTTTTTACTGTATGAATCCGGACTTCTCCCTCGCCGCTCTCTGCCAACGCAACACCCTCCCCTTCAAAACCTCAGAGTCTATCAGGAAGATTTGTCCAAGGGGGATAAGACCGGAATATCGATATTGAAGTTGATTGCAAAGGAATCGGCCCTTGGCAGGGCCGCAAAATCCATTCCAGCGCAGGTCGCGCCGGAGACTCACCCCGTCAGCCGGGGCGAGGCCTCAGTTGTAAGGCATCGGCGCCGCGGGCTGTCTCGCCTTCACCTTCTCCGAGCAGGTGTGGTGCTCTTCCAATTCACGGCGAAGCACCGCCGTCACCGGAACACTTCCCAGTAGATGAAGGCAATAAGCGCATATGGGTCGCAACCCAAGCACTGAAGAGCCAGATGCATGAATGAGTTGATGTGGATAGCTGGTAGCCATGGTATAACCCCTTTCCGTGGGTAGAACACTGTTTGGAACAAAGCAAACATGGCTTGTTTGTTTGCAGAACGAAGAACTGGAGCTTGCCTTTGGTATAGTCAGCCTCCGTACCCCTGTCAAGCAATCGTTTGCTTTTTTCTCTTTATTTTGGTAGTGAAGTCTCATTGTGGGAATCGGCCGCCTCGGCACAATCCTCCACTTGAGAGTTACTTCTCCAGAAATCACTCAGTCCGGGAACCCTCACAGCGCTCACCCCCGCTTAAACTCTGCGTTCGGCGGCCCGCATTCGCTGTGTATACTGAGCAGGCAAAGCGCACAATAGTTGGATGCTCATGAACTCTTCACGGTTTCCCTTCGCCGCCCGCTCTTCGACAGGAATTTGACCATCTCACCCCGCCCGGAGGGCTAGGCCTTGGCGTCGGAACAGCCAAAAATCCCGCTCATTCTCCTCGACGGTTCGATCGAGACCGCCAGCACCATGACCCGCAGCCCCTTCACCGTCGGCCGCCTTCCCGACCGCGACCTCGTCCTCTCCCATCCCTACGTCTCCAGAAAACACGCCGAAATCACCTACGAAGCCGGCACCTTCTTCCTCGTCGACCAGGGAAGCCGCCACGGCACCTACGTCAACGGCGCCCGCGTCGATAAACAACGCCTCAATTCTAATGACGCAATCCACTTCGGATCGCTCGAAGGCCCCGTCCTCCGCTTCGACGCCCAGGGCTCCGTCAGCCACTCCACCATCCGCGATCTCCTCGGCCAGATTCAAGCCATCTCTTCGCCCAATTCCGACCTCGAAAAACTCCGCTGGTTCCTCGAGGCCGCCCGCAAACTCAACACCGTCGGCGCCGTCGACCAGATCCTCGCCTCGCTCGTCGAAACCACCCTCCAGCTCACCAAAGTCGAACGCGGCTACGTCTTCCTCGTCGATGAAACCGGAGCCCTCAACCTCGCCTGCGGCCGCAGCAGCACCGGCGAAGTCCTCGCCGACGACTTCACCCTCTCCCGCACCGCCATCCAGCAGGCCACCCGCACCGCCGGCGAATACATGGTCACCGACACCCTCACCGCCGAATCCGGCGCCCGCACCGACAGCATGGTCGCCCAAAGCATCCGCACCGTCATCTGCATCCCCCTCCGCCGCCGCCGCACCGAGCAAGTCCGCCAGCCCGGCGAATCCGACGGCGCCGCCCACGGCGAAATCCTCGGCGTCCTCTATCTCGACAGCCGCCTCAACCCCGGCAAACTCACCCAGGTCGACAACGACCTCCTCAAGACCATCGCCACCGAAGCCGCCGCCCTCATCGACAACGCCCAGCTCGCCATCGCCGAGGAACACGCCCGCCGCTACCGCGAAGAACTCAATATCGCCGCCAGCATCCAGCAGAATCTCATGACGGTGAAAATCCCCGACCTCACCTACGCCCGCATCGCCGCCCGCTCCATCCCTTGCAAAGAGATCGGAGGCGACTTCTTCGACGTCGTCGCCGACGACGAACACCTCTCCCTCGTCCTCGCCGACGTCTCCGGCAAAGGAGTCTCCGCCGCCATCCTCGCCTCCACCCTCCAGGGCATGGTCTATTCCCAGCTCCTCGCCGGCCAGCCCCTCCAAAGCATCGCCGAAGTCGCCAACCGCTACATCTGCGTCAAGGACGTCGGCAAATACGCCACCATGGTCATCCTCAAGCTAAGCCGCAACGGAGTCCTCGACTACATCAACTGCGGCCACATCCACCCGCTCCTCTGCGGCCCTTCCGGAGTCCGCCACCTCGACGCCTCCAACCTCCCCGTCGGCCTCATCGAAGAAGCCGAATTCCACGCCGACACCGTCCTCATCGAACCCGGCTCCCGCATCCTCCTCGTCACCGACGGCGTCACCGAAGCCGAAAACGTCGCCGGCGAATTCTTCGGCGACCAACGCCTCGAAGACGCCGCCGCCTGCACCAACTCCCTCGAATCCATCTTCGAACGAGTCCAGGGCTTCTGCGGCCTCGCCCCCGCCAACGACGACTGCACCATGCTCGAAGTCCAATACCACAACCTCAACTAGCCCCAGAGACCACAACTCCCCCAACCATAAATCCGGGGCGCCCCAGGTACACTCCATCACCACCGATTCAAATCAAACCCAATCCAAAGGGGCTTACCTGGGTTTTCCCGCTGAACAACCACACACCCCCCAAATAATGTCCCCCAAATCCAAAATCTCTCGCTTACCAAAATGAAGGGAGATTTCCGCCCAACCAAACCATGCCCAACGAAACCCCGGACAAACCCATGCAAACCCACACTTTTCCCGAAATCCTGCCCGAAAACCAAGCTATACTCCCGTATGTCCTCGGAGCCGAAGCCATGGCACCGCCAATCCCCGACCACTCCATCACCGCGCTCCTCGACCAGCTAAGCGCCGGCAAGCGCGACGTCGAAAACCAACTCGTCCCCCAAATCTACGACGAACTCCGCCGCCTCGCCCGCCACTACATGCGCCACGAACGCGGCAACCACACCCTCCAGCCCACCGCCCTCGTCCACGAAGCCTACGCGCAGTTAGTCCAGCAACCCCAGGTCCCGTGGCAAAACCGCGCCCACTTCTTCGCGACGGCCTCCGTCCTCATGCGCCACATCCTCGTCGACCACGCCCGCGGCCGCCAGGCCGGCAAGCGCGGCGGCGCCCAGGAGCAAGTCACCCTCGACGAAGCCCTGCTTCCCGCCCAAAACCGTTCCATCGACGTTCTCGCCCTCCACCAGGCCATCGAACGCCTCGCCGTCCTCGACCAGCGCCAGGCTAAAATCGTCGAACTCCACTTCTTCGGCGGCCTCACCTTCGAAGAAATCGCCCTCGTCCTCGACATCGCCGAACGCACCGCCAAACGCGACTGGAGCATGGCCCGCGCATGGCTCAAAGGAGAGCTCTCCAAACAGCCATGACGCCCGAACTCTACCAACGCCTCAAGCCCCTCTACGAAGCCGCCCTCGACTTACCCAGCGGCCTGTCGAAAGAGCAGCGCGACCAATTCGTCGCCGAGGCCTGCGGCAACGACGCCGAACTACACCAAGCCCTCCAGTCTCTCCTCGCCGGCAATCAGGAAGGCGCCAACACCCTCGACTCCCCCGTCCTCGCCTTCAATTGGAATGACCACTTCTTCCAGCAAAAGCGCTCCTTCACCGACGGCGAACTCATCCTCTCCCGCTTCCGCATCGTCCGCCACATCGCCTCCGGCGGCATGGGCGAAGTCTACGAAGCCGAAGACCAGCTCCTCCAGGGCGTCCACGTCGCCCTCAAAACCATCCTCCAACACGTCGCCGCCAACCCCGACCTCCAACGGCGTTTCGAGCGCGAAGTCCTCCTCGCCCGCGAAGTCACCCACACCAACCTCTGCCCCATCTACGACATCTTCCACTGCGACCAGCCGCCGCCCGGCTTTCTCTTCCTCACCATGAAGCTCCTGCCCGGCGAAACCCTCTCCGCCCGCCTTCGCCGCGGCACGCCCATCCCGGTCGACGAAGCCCTCGCCATCCTCGCCCAGGTCGCTTTCGGCCTCAAAGCCATCCACGACGCCGGCATCATCCACCGCGACATCAAGGCCAACAACATCATGCTCGACGGAACCGGCCCCAATGTCCGCCTCTGGATCACCGACTTCGGCCTCGCCTTCGCCCACGAAACCGACTCCACCCTCTCCGGCCAAACCTCGCTTACCGGGACCCCCGGCTACATCGCCCCCGAACTCTTCACCGGACGCCCGCCCTCCCAGGCCAGCGATCTCTTCGCCTTCGGCGTCGTCCTCCACGAAATCTTCACCGGCCAAAAGCCCGCGCCCACCCCCGACGGCAATGGATATGTCGTCAGCCCCAGCCTCACGCGTACCGGAGTTCCACCCCTGGCCATCGACCTCATCACCGGCTGCCTCAGCACCGAACCCAAACCACGCGTCCAAGCCTTCCACCGCGCTCTGCAACTCCTCGATCCAAATCCCGGCCGAATTCATACCGCCGGCGAACAAACAAAATTCTGGACCCGCCGCCGCTTCCTCACCGCCGCCGCCGCCACCACCACCGTCGCCGCCACCGGAGCATGGTGGAAGTGGGAAGCCATCGAGAACGCCCTCCATCCCCTGCCCACCAAACGCTTCGTCGCCCTACTGCACTGGCCCAAAACTCCAGAGAGCCAATCCGTCCCAACGCTCACCGGAGTCCTCACCGCCATCAAAACCGAACTAGCCCGAGCCGAAGCCTTCGACCATGACTTCTTCGTCATCACCCCCGACGACCTAGAGCAGGAGATAGCCGCCACCGACCACCTAAAGGAGATCTGCGACCCCCTAGGAGCCAACCTGGTCCTAGCCGCCTCCGGAGTAACGAAGTCCAACCATTTCGAACTATTCCTAAGACTGCTAGACCCAATCTCCGGCCATCCAATACGCGAGAAGAAATTAACGTCTGCCCTAACCGCCATCGCCACGCTCCCCAACAAAGCCGTCCAAGCCGCCGCAGCCCTACTCAACCTCAATCAATACCTACCCAACAAACAAGCAACAGCCCCCCAAACTCAATCCGCTGAAGCCTTCACCTCCTTCCAACAGGCCGAGGCATTGATGAGATATCCTCTAGGGGCGTCGCTTGACCAAGCAATTGTGAAATATCACGAAAGCCTAAATCTCGACCCTAATTTCGCTTTGGCCCACGCCAAGCTAGCCGCTGCATACGCTCGCTTATTCGTCACTAAGGGCGATTCTGGAGCACTCGATCTTGCACGAGGGAACAGTCAACGTGCACTTGCCATAGATCCGCACCTCGTGGAGGCCCATCTCGCTGACGCTGACGTGCTGCAAGATACCGGTGACAACCAAGGAGCGTTGGATCAGGTTGCGGAGGCTTTACGTCTTGATCCCTCAAACCCCCAGGCAATTCTTCGGCAGGCCCAGATATACACAAGCCAGGGCCAATGGAAGAAATCTGAAGCCACATATCGAAGAGTCTTAGAGGCGCGCCCTAACTGGTGGGTGAGCTACAACGGCTTGGCATACACATTGGATCGGCAGGGGAAGTATATGGAGGCAATCCAGGCTTTTCGCTCGGCGAGCGCTGCCGCTCCTGGTAACGCACTAGTTCTCTGTAATCTCGGTACCGAATATCTGTCCGTTGGCAATTTTGCGGAAGCAACAAAGACCCTTAAGAAAAGCATGGAGATAGACCCTACTTATGATCAGGCGGCGGCCAATACTTCCCTGGCTCTGCGATGTGAAGGTAGATACAATCAAGCCCTGCCCTTCGCTTTGAAAGCTGTGCAGTTGAATCCCACAAGCGATATCAATTGGTCGGAACTTGGTGATTGCTATTTCTCTATAGGTGGTCGCGAAATCGATGCGAAAGGTGCTTATCTGCGTGCCGCGAACGAAATAGAACGCCATCTCGAAATCGATTCTAGCGACGGACCTTCATGGATGCTACTCGCTCTCTACAGAGCGAAGTCAGGGACACCACAAGCTGCTCCCGCACTGATTAAGAAAGCCGACTCCTTTGGAACTGACGACATGGATTCGCAGCTATGTAAGGCAAGGGTGTTCGAGCTTCTTGGAAGGAGAAATGAGGCCTTGGCTATACTCGCCCAGTGTTTCAGTAAAGGCGCAAGCGACATACAGCTGATGCCCTTCCCTGACATGGCGTCACTCAGAAAGGATGTCCGCTATAAAGCAATGACAAGGTCAACTCGAAGTTCAGCAAAAGCAATTTCTTGAAGCACCAAAGATCTTCATGATAGTGATTCGCAACCGGACAACCGAGCAAAGATCGCAAACTTGAACGGCTCCCAATGCACCGGCAAACTTACTTCCCGAATGGAGACATCCCGATGGAAAACACTAGTGGCAATCGCAGACCAGCCTGCGCGGTAGTAACGCTTCCCGATCCAGACAACACCTGGGCCAGCAGCCACCTTGAAGTCAACGGCACGCTTGAAATTCGATGCGAATCGCCAAGCTATCCAACCTTTAAGGTCATCTTCGACGAAGAATCGCCGTCGGACAAGAGAGTAGATCACGTTTATGAAGGCTCGATTGAGCATCCCGTGGTAATCCGCGTTCAAAAGGAAGGCGATTTTAGCTATACCGTTCAACAATTCCATAGGAACGGTACAGACTCAACCACCTGGGAATTTAAAACCCGCATAAACCCCTGTCAGAACTGCCCCGGCGGCAACCAAGGAGCTCCTCCTAAGATATAAATATCGCCCAAACAATAAGAAACCCGGAGACAAAGTCTCCGGGTTCCCAACTACAACCAACTCCAACTTACCGGGTACCGATCAAAACCGGCTCCCCACCACCGACCATCGCTTCCTGCACCTGAATCCGCTTCTCCAATTTGGAAGCAGGGATATTCGCATGAATACTCGCTGCCGGGCAAACCACTTCGTGCAGGAAGTAGCGATCTCCATATTTCGCGAAGATCAACTTACCGCCCTTCACTTCCCGTCCGTCATACGAACTGGTCGTGATCGAGGTGAAGTGCCCATCGACGCTGCGGACCACGATCACTCCCGAAGACGAGCTGATCGTATACGTATCGGCCGGCAACAGCTTGCCGCCCACGGTGAACTCGAACGGCACAGTTGCCTGCACTGCCTGATGTTGTGCCAAAGCCTTGCCTGCTCCGGCAAGGGTTGAAAGTGCGATTAGCGCGATTGCAAAGTTCCGTTTCATGGCTCGTCTCCTTTTCGTGAAGTGTCCTAACTTCGACTGCCTTCAATCTGGTAAGCGGAGACAAACAAGGATTCGTGCAACCATTTCACCCATCAATCCAAAAATCGACACAAACCACCACCAAAGTGGAAGTTTCCATCCAGCAGCACCACCGTAAGCGCGTGGTCTTGGCCGTTGCTCTATGTGGTTGTCGTCCTGAGCGACCCCCACCAATCCCTCGTCCTCCACAATCGTCAGAGGAGCCGAAGGACCGGCACAAAAGCGTCAGTAGAAGTCTGCCTTCCTCAAATTCAAGCTGGGCATCCTGAGTAAGCGCATGGAATTGTCACCCTGAGCGTAGTCAAGGGCGAAGGACCGGCACAAAGCAAAGGTTCGCACGCCTCCCCCTGGAACCAATCTCAAGATCGCCCGCCCCGGGAATCTAAAAGAACACTCAGCAAGCTGGGCGAATACCAGAACGATCCCGCGCTTTGGCGCAGGAAGACAAATGCGGCTCCTCCACTACTTCGAACGTTTGAGGGTTATCTCGTGAGTGGTGAAGTTCGGGTCGTCGGACTTAACGGTCAATGCGATTTCGTCTCCATGGACGGTGCCCGCGCTGCTGATTGCGCCGAAACTGAAGACGGCGACGAAGGAGACCTTGTCCCCGTCAACCTTGCCGTTGTCGATGTTGGCGGTCTCGGCCGGTATCGCGACCGTCCCGGTTAGCTTGGCACCTTCCTGCTTGAAGACGAAAGTGATCGTCGACGGGTTTCCGTCAGGGTCTTTGTCTTCGGCAGTCCACTTACCAGTTACATTCGAGGCGAAAGCAGAGAGAGCGCAAAAGGCTACCAACAAAGCTGCGGACAGAAGTATCAACCTCTTCTGCATGGGAGCGACCCTCGGGGGATTAAGATTCGCAGCAAGTGTATCGGAGGGATGCGACGGTTGGGTAGCTGACGGAACCAATCTCCCAGCCCCCGTCTGCGAGCCCCTGAACCAAAGCGGGTGCCCCATCCTTGTCGACGCTCTTGCTCTTGTCGAGAAGGGTGGCACTCACAAATCTCCCGGGCTCAACCTATTCCCTATTCCCTAATCCCTGGTCCCTAATCCCTGATGATCCCCCATGTCAACAAATCCAACCCAGACCTCTCCCGAACCCCCTCCATGTCAAGCCCCCCAAAACCACCCAAAATGCACCAAAAATAGGGAAAATGCACGATTCCGGACATTTTGACCCCCTCACCACCCGTAACCCCTTTAGAATGAAATTGCTATGTAAAAAATACTCGATCAGTAAGTCGCTTCCAGCGGCCAAAAAGCGACTAAAACTGACAAAAGTACACGTTTTTTGACATATTAGCGCCGTCGATTTCACCGCCATGCGACACTCATCCGTGAACCGCTTTTCCCGATTTCGCGTCTATTCCGTATGGCCGTAATGCATCCACCCGTCCGCCAGCCTCACCAGCGCGCCTCCTTCCAGCGCACCCTGGACAGCGCCAAGCGGACCATGGTTTTAAGCGAAATCGTCCTCATGGCGCTCGACAGCTTCCGCGCCAGCAAGGTTCGTTTCGCCCTTACCGCCCTCGGCATGGTCATCGGCGCCGCCTCCCTCATCCTCGTCGTGACCATCGGACTCACCGGCAAGGAATACGTTCTAAAGGAGATACAAGGCGTCGGCACCAACATGGTGGAGCTCGAATACTCCGGCGGCGGCGTCGGTGCCATCCGCGATGGCCGCAACGACAACATGACCCGCGAAGACGAAAACGCCGTCATGCAACAAGTCCCCTCGGTCGCCTCCTCTTCCCCCATGCTCGAAATGCACGACCGCATCACCTATCCCGGCGGAAAACTCAAAGACGTCTTGGTCCTCGGCGTCAGTCCCGAATACAAAGAAGTTCGCAATCTCATCATCACCTCAGGAAGGTTCTTCGACGACCAGGACGAGCAAACCCACACCAAAGCCGCCGTCGTCACCGAACCTTTCGCCCGCGAAAGGTTCGGCAGCATCGATGCCGCCATCAATCAAAGCATCGCTATAACTGGTATTCCTTTCATCATCATAGGGACCTTCAAGGAAAGCGTCGACACCATGGGCGAGTCGGAAATTGACTCAGAAACCATCCTGATCCCGTACTCCGTCGGCCGCTATTTCACCGGCGACAACACGGTGAAGCAAATCTTCTTCTCCGTCCGCGACCAGAACGACGTCGAAGACGCCGCCCGCGAAATCGTCCGCGTCGTCTCCTCCCGCCACAACAAAAACTCCGTCTACAAAACGTCCACCCTAACCGCCGTCCTCGACGTCGCGACCCAAATTACCAACGCGCTTACCATCGTCTTGCTGCTCGTCTCCACCGTCACCTTGGCCGTCGGAGGCGTCGGTATCATGAACATAATGCTCGCGAATGTCCGTTCCCGCATTCGCGAAATCGGCATCAGAAAAGCCCTCGGCGCCACCGCCCGCGAAATCAAACTGCAGTTTCTCGTGGAGGCGGTTTTCATTTCCTTAAGCGGAGGGATAATAGGATCGGCCCTGGGGATTGCCGTTCCCATCGCCATCAGGGCCTTCACCGACTACCAGATTCCAGTCACTTGGTGGGCAGTCGTCATCTCACTCGTGACCTGCACCATGGTAGGCGTCATATTCGGGACATTGCCCGCCAACCGCGCCGCCCAGATGGATCCAGTGGAATCACTCAAGTATGAGTGAGACATTCGTCCAATTGTAAGTTGTATGTCTCTGTATTTAATGTATGTCTCTGTTTTTAAGGTGTTGTATCGTAGAGTGAAGAGCCGCATCGAGGGACGAGCCGCATCGGCTCGTCACATCACAAAAGCAATAGTTTCAAGCACCGCCTGCATGCGTTCCGGTGAGCCGCGCCGCGCGGCTAGTTGGGCCACGGCGCTCCGCATCTCATCGGAATTTACGCCATACCCCCGGCCTGCAAGAAATGCAGCCACCATATCCGCCGCCTGCCAGGAGTCCACTTTGGCCTTCATTAACTTGCAGCGCAGCTCCGACAATTCAGCAGGAGTGAACTTCTCAATCGCAATATCGACTGCCATTTTTGCCCCCGAACATCGATCGGGTTCCAGCCTGCGGCTGGCCGATGCTCTATTTTTCTGGTGTCTCTATGATGGATGCAAATCGGTTTGCGGAAACAAAACGTTGAGGTAATAATTCTAGAGTTGTCCCGATTTAGGAAGTGACTGTATTGATTCCCAAAACGGAATTGGCCCGTGTTCCACCCAGCCACGGCCCTGCGAGTCTCTTCGTTCCGCATGAATCAAGAGTCTTGCTATACTCTTGAAGGGTAGTTCCGGTATTTATCTCCGAACTTGCAGCCGATCGCGGAAGTGGTGAAATGGCAGACACACCGTCTTGAGGGGGCGGCGCCGCAAGGCATAGGGGTTCAAGTCCCCTCTTCCGCACCAACCTTACTCTGTTTCGATAAGCAACTTGACATTACGAAGGGCCGCCTGAATTCCCTCGCAATCGGGCGATACTTCAAAAAGAAAAGACCAGCATGATCATCCTCGTCACCATCCTCCACGTCATTGTTTGCTTTTTTCTCATCGGCGTGATTCTTCTGCAGCAGGGCAAGAGCGCCGACCTCGCCGGTGCCTTCGGCGGCCAGGGTTCGCAGACTGCCTTCGGCCCTCGCGGTGCAGCCAATTTGCTCACCAAGCTCACCACCTGGTCTGCCATTATTTTCATGTTCACCTCGATTGGCCTGTTCGTCCTTATCGCCCGCCAAAGTGGCCCGCGCTCGGTACTTGAGGGTACAAAGGCCGCCCCCGCTGCAACAGCGCCTGCTTCTCCCGCAAAGGCGAATAAGTAATCGCAAGCACGCGGGAATGAAAAAGACGGCCTAAATGATTCTTGAGACATTCCCGGTCGGGCTTCTGCGCTGCAATTGCACCATTCTGGGCGATGAAACGACTGGCGAAGCCATCGTTGTCGACCCTGGCGACGACGTCCCCGCAATCCTCACGAGATTGGCACTGCACCATCTCACGGTCAAACAAATCATCATCACCCACGCGCACATCGATCATGTCGGCGGCGCGGTACTGCTAAAGAGGGCGACTGGCGCTCCTATACTCCTCAATCAGAACGACCTGCCTCTCCTGGCGATGATGGATATGCAAGCCGGATGGCTCGGCACCAGGCCGCCAGAAGTTGCACCGCCCGACGATAGCGCCGAAGACGGCCTTAAGATAGGCGTTGCCAATTACATGGGCGAAGTCCTGCATACCCCCGGTCACTCCGAAGGGAGCATTTGCCTCTATTTCGCGCCCCAGCAACTCCTGCTCGCAGGTGACACCCTCTTTGCCGGATCGATCGGGCGCACTGACCTGCCGGGGGGCGACTCGCGCAAGATCATCGCATCCATTCACAATCGGCTTTTGGTCCTTCCAGACGCTACCACTGTAATTCCAGGCCACGGACAATCAACCAGCATCGGCAAGGAACGGCTTTCCAATCCATTTATTGATCCATAAACTCAACATCTACAATAACTTGCTGCTTATACTTTGCGTAGCTCTTGACCGGAATCAAAACGATAACCCTTTCCAGTTACATCAAAGTTGCAGTTGAAGTATCCGACTTAACTCCTTCATGCCAAATTCTAAGTCGGATGAATTGCTCAGGAGGCTTAGAACGAGCCAGCCGGCGCTCTGAAATCCGAAAAATTCTCCGCTATGAATCAAAATCCCAGAGTTCTCAAGCAATCTCAGCACCAAAGTCTCGGCGCTCATCGTCGCCGGAATGCGTAACGCTGCATACCATCCTCCTTCGACAACCAATCGACTCACCATACTGCCTTTGGTCAATGCTGCATCCAGCACACGGAGGTTAGCGCGCATCCGGTCGAGTATTTGGCGTTGAATCGCCTTCCTGCCAGCAAGCCAGCTTGGCAATGCGCACTGCGCCGGAGCATTCATCGAAAGAAAGGTGTCGGAGATGACTTCCAGGCGCTCGAGCGCCGAGGTCAAGACCGGCTCAGGCCCAAAACATCCCAACCAAGCAACTTTCATCTGCGGTAACCCGGCTATTTTGCTGATTCCACTCAGAACGAATGTCAGCACCGGATGTTCCCCGCTGGCAAAGCTCTGGGGAAGCAGCTCGTCGCCATCAACCGCATAATCGAGAAACACCTCGTCGACGATCAGCGACAAACCAAATTCAGAACATATCCGCTCGATCACGATCCGTTCGGCAGCCTTGGTGAAGTGGCCGGTCGGATTGTTCGGGTGCACCAACACAATCGCCCTGGTCCGCGGCGTAATCTGCCGCCGCAAACCTTCAGGATCGAGATGCCATCCGTAATCATAGAAAAGCGGATAGGCCACCAGCCTCACATCATCGAGCCTGCCCAGAAAATCAAAGAGTGGATAGCTAGGCTCAGCTATCAAAATCTCGTCCCCCGGGTCGCAAAGCAGTCGAAAGAGGAAGCTGTAAGCTTCGCTTGTACTCGTTGTAAGAAAGATGCTTTCCGGATCGACAGTCGTCCCGTGGCCCGCATAGTAATCGGATACCGCTTGCCGCGCCACACTCATGCCTTTGGGGTTGGGGTCATATTC
>Ga0116229_10011572_pt1 | contig 12964 bp, 12 predicted proteins | sample S1TSphgellanicum_3_FD_87313 | JGI IMG/M metagenome (GOLD analysis project Ga0116229, IMG submission 87313) | Host-associated microbial communities from peat moss isolated from Minnesota, USA - S1T2_Fc - Sphagnum magellanicum MG | ecosystem: Host-associated > Plants > Peat moss > Unclassified...
GAATAACTTATAATAACATAGGACTAACATAAAATTTAACCTATGTTGGTTAGGAACAATCTAAATTAGCCTACATTAATTTAACAATAGCTTAAAGTAGCTTTCACTAACTTAAAAATAACTTAGGATTAACATAAGAACCTAACCTATTGTAACTTAGACATATTACACATATTGAAGAAAAAATGTGAATAATAATATGCGATGAAAAATCGTTTCATTTATTTAAATAGTGGTCAAATGGTTAAAAACTTTCACTTTAAACATGAAAGTGAAGGGGAGATAAAAGGTTTAATCATTCACATTTGCAATTTAAGTTGGTGGGTTAAGTGGCCTAACTTAGCGTAGGTTTTTAGGTTATGTTCCTAAATGCTTAACTTAGCCTAAGTTTTAAGGTGCTTAACTTAACTTAAATAGTTATGTGCTTAATTTTCAAGTGCCTAAATTAACTTAGGTGGTTAGTTTTTAATGCATGACCTAGCTTAGGTTTCTAACCTAATTTAATTATGAACTAAGTTTTTAATTTAATGAATCATTTGTTTGTAACAATTAGTCCCTCTTATTAGGGGTTGGGCACTTTTACCATGATAAATTTGTTCAAGTTCAATCAAAATATAATAAAAAACACAATGAACTAGGACACATTGGAGAAGTGCACCTAAATGCTTACAAGGCTTACACACATACACTTGACACATATGTATTTAAAATAACAACCTCAATGTTTAAAATTTAACATGTATAACATGTAACAAACCATGACACCCATGGAATCACTTAAATTAATCACAACATTATAAACATTGACATCACACATGTAGTGGCCTTGGTATGGGTGTAATGAACATTGTTTGATTTGATTGAAAATTGTAAACAACCTAAGTAAATTAAACATGCCCATTTTTTGGGGGGCAAATTAATAGACAAAAGGAAACCTTTAAATTGTCATTTCAAATAAGTAAATCAATCATGTATGTTATTGTAACCATAATGTTAGGGGCATAAAAGACATGATTTGGTTGTAATGATAAGACTTGCCAAGAGTAGCTTTTTTTATTGGCTATATATAACCAAAAAGCTACATGAAAAATTTAAAGTGCTAAAATCAAGTCCTTTTGGAGATTTCAATAGCCAAAATTTGACCAAATTTAAGAAAAAAACATCAAATTTCTATACATGGTTCTATTATGTAACTAAAAAATTAAAATGTGTGTTAAGAAACCTATTTTCATATTTAGTTTGTAACCAAATTTGGCTAAATATTCATGAAAAAAATTGCCAATTTGGCTCCATCACAAAGTTTTTTAAAAAAAACATTGGGGGTGCATGGGATGATACTTTATCCCAATTTTTGTTTCCAACATTGACATTTGCCAAAAAAAAAAGAGAAGAAAAGTCTACTTTAGTACCCCTTTCTAAAATAATATGTAGTTTAATACCTAAATCATTAGGTATTTTTTTGAGTTTTTAGTTTGTTTCATGGAAACACTTTTTGGGACATGTGAATGCATAAGGATTTGCAAGAAACATTAGGTAACCATCAAGAAGGCCTCTTCCTCCCACCAAAGGGGTCCCCCTAGCCTAGGTGGCTTGTTTCAATTTGTCTTTTGTGAACAATTGCATAAATGTATATATGTGACATCGTAAGCATTGATGCAAATTTCTTGTTTATTGGACAATTGTAAGTTTGTCATCTTGTATGAATCATTTGTACACCCAAGCGTACAACCACTAGAATAAAAATTTATCATGTAAGAATCCTTGACATAGGATGTGAAACCCCTTGTGAACTTTGCGGGTGTTAATGTTGTGACATGTTTGATGTTCATATGGTTTGTTACAAGGTTTGATTGATGTCGATGCAAAGCCCAGTTAAAATAAATTTCAACTTTTAACTATTATGCAGTCAAGGTATGAACTTGGTCTTCGTCAAAGCAGAAAAATATATATTTTTTGTTGAATTTGGTTGGACCATCCATCTTGTTTAATTATGCTAGTTTAAAATACTAAGCAAGAGTTGTGTGCTTGGAGCGTAAGTATGGTTTGGAAGAGATCATTTTTAAGAACACTTATAAAAAGATAAAGCTAAGCCATTGGTAGTGATGTGATCTCCCTCCCAATAGTTTATGAATTCATTCAAAGTTGGAGAGCGTTGTGACAACACAAGTGTTGACCATGGAGTCCATGAACTAAGTGATGAGCAAAGGCAAAACTTTTTAAGTTTTGTGCTTGGTGAGACAAGTGTCGACCATGAGATCCACGAATCGACACTTGCAAAGTTTGGATCCCCTTTGACATCCATTGTGAGATAGAAGGTAAGTGATGCATTTTATATTTTGCAGTAGTTCAACTGGAATTTTTTTTTCTTTTATGAACATTTCTTTTATCTTTGGAAACTTAAAAAATTGGATAGAGCAAGGATAAATGTATGGGTACAAGAGAAGGGTAGGTCCCTCATCTCTTCTTTGGTGTTGGTGGTCTAGGGTCTAAGACAAGGAACAGACTTGGGCCCTAGTAGCTAGGTCCTACCCTTCTCTTCTCTCTGTATATAAAGTTGGCAAAGCTGTCAGATAAAAGAGCCAGGAAAGGTCATCCAAGACTGAACTTGAAAGCCATCTATATATACATATATATATATATTCATCACAATAGCCAAATTGAGATGAATAATTTAGCCAAATTGAGAGGAATAATTTAGCCAAATTTGACAACATACTGAAATGAAAGTAGAAGAAAAGCAGAATCCTTCTATATTCTATGTAACCTACTGGAACTTGTCATAAAAATCTGACAATTTGAAAATAATAAAAATAATCTTCAAAATGTATTGAGTTGGTTTCATAACCTTTCACCCAAGGTGGAGAAGTTATTGAGTATTGAATAGAAATTTCATTGGAAATTTGTTTAAATTAGAATTGAAAACTATAAAGGAATTTGGGTGTGCTCTTGGTATTGTTGGAAAGTCCTTGATGAGTTGGATTTAACAATGATGATTTGAGAGATTTTTAGACATAAAGTGTAGGAGATACTGATTTTTGAGGAGTTTTTTTTGTCATTGAAAATGCAATTAATTTATAAAAAATGATTTTGAAACGAAAATTTAGTTGAGTAACCAATTCACACTTGGGCAAAATGGCACAGGCTACTATACTGGTAATATATGATGTATAGCCAGATTTGGCTAAAATCTTCCTATGGATGATCACCAATTTTTTTAATAACAATTCTTCCTATTGAAGATCACGCCACCACTTTCACTACCAACAAAAATTCCTATTAAACGAAAGCAGCACTGCTCCAAATAGGCTACAATAGGAGGAATTTCTGGGAGTCCTGTACTTGATGAGTGCTCCCAGATTGCTTCTGAGTTCAAGTTCAATGAGAAGCACAGGATGGAGAGATCTGAAGCTGATGAGGAAGATGCTGAGAGTGTGGGCATGTCTGATATATACCTAGTTCTCTTATTATGTGGGGTTATGAGACCATTGTGGTGGGCCACTGAGTGATTTAAAAACAAAAATAAAATAAAATTATTCTATTTTATTTCCTGTGCTTTGGGCTTTTGCAGTGTAACAATTAAGTAACTTGAAAGAGATAATAACTTAGAGCATCTCCTCTAGCGGTGCTCAGTATGTGACCCTGCGAAAGTATTTTGCACATCCAAGTTTAGCTATTTACTCTTTTGCAACCCCACCAATAAAACTGAAACTGGGACAGCAAATAGGTGGGAGACTACTGATAGCAAACCACCTGGACCAATCATTACGATGGGCCAATCAGAAACACTGACCACCAGTGAGATCATATTTATTACACTCTTTTCTGCATGTGCACGTCGCTGCTGCTGTGCCTTTTTACCTTGCCACGGCAACGAGCGCAATTATGCTGAGCCAAAACTATTTTCCTGACCGAAACCGGCATAGATTGGATTTTCTTCATCCAATTTTACTGTGGACGATCACGTACCGAGCGCCGCTTGCAAATGCTCTTAGTAAACAAAAGTGCATGGACTTTGGCATCATCATCATTACGATCATCACTTTTGAAAAAGCGTCGTTTGTGTGTATTTGGGTTTTGATCGCCACCTTTGTTTGTTGCTGAAAATTGCCCCTGCCATTCTTGTTCCATGGGATGCAGACAATTTTTGCAAAGTTCGTGAATGCAAGTACGAGAACGAGAAATGGGGGTGAGGGGGTGGGAGGTTTCCCCTTTTGTTTGCATGTGGCACAGGATTATCATGAAATTAGTCCTCGTGTTTAGTAGAAGAACTTATCACAAGTACTCTCTGATCCCACTAAATTTGCTTGAACTTTAATGGGATTTGCATTTAGATAGCCCTGTTTTTTTGGTTTGTTTGGGAGGTTGACTTGCTTTCTTCACAAGTATCTCTATCTAGTTTGGAACACAAAACTTGGAGTTTGGGGGGAAATCCCTTCTTTTCACTCACTCATGTTGTGGGTTTTGGTGATGGTGAATTTGATGATGAAGACAACTAAAGAGAGAGAGAGAGGGGTATAAGAAGAAGCATTCTGCAAAAAAACAGTTGAAAAAGGTTTCAGCTTTGTACAGATGTTCTGGTTTGGGTATGGTTGTTTCTAGTGCTGGTTATGACGATTGATGGATGGATGGGTCTTGACTCTGGACTGATTTGGACCACTTTGAGCGTCGGCTAATTTCGTGTGAGCATTTCCCCCCCACCCCTCCAAATTCAATTTGAAGGTCTGGGAAATTTTGAACTTGGTTATGGCTGTTTTGCTTTTGTAATGGAGTTTGAATTTGGAGCTCTGGATGATGATGCTTCAGATTTTTTTGTGTTCATTATCTTCTAGCTCCTCCTGTTTTGAAGGAGTTTTCCAGGTCAAAACTTCCAGCTTTGCAGCCTCAGATTGTGCTTGGATATGATGTTCTTCATGGGTGGTGTTTGTAATAAGAGCCACCACTTGAGTTAACAATCTTGGGATTTTGTGGGTTGTTCTATTTTTCTATGGATTTTCTGGAAGAGAATTTGAGACCTAGAGCTTGGGATTTAGAGTCTGATATATGTTGTTGTTGTTAGTGGGTTTCTCGGGAGGTTTTTCAGCTTTGGAGTTGAGGGAGGTTTGATGCAGGTAAGGAGGTATCTTGTTGATTTTATGGCTCAATTTTATAAACCTTTGAGTTCTTGAAGACTCTAGGTTTCCTTGCAGAAAGGGTCAGAGGAGCTTATGGATGTGTAACAATTGTGGAAGATTGAAGAAATCTCACCTTTGTTCAGTTGGTCACTTCTGGCATTCTTGTTGTGAAGAACCAGTAATGAAATCACACATGCCAGTTTCCACAAGGATATGAATTGCCCTCAGTTCAGAGTGGGAATCACTCTGTGAAATGGGTTTTGGGGCTTAGATTGCAATGATCTTATGAAGATATGATAGATTGGATGTTTCCCTTGTGGACCATGAAGGTAATTAAAGTGATTCTGTCAATTTATGATGGTTGCAGGCAAGAGCTATGATATATCAGGTGCAGGATCTGTTTCATAGGTCATGGATGATGATGGTGTTCGGCAGACTCTGACAGTGAAAAAGAAGTGAAGCTTGTGAAATATGGAGTCAGAGCCTGGTGGCCAATGGAATTGCTACAAACTACAGCTTTCTGGCTGCCACAAGAAGCTTAACCCTTTGAGGAATGGACCACTGCGGTTTGCCTGTCTTGTGTTTGGCTGGTTTCTTGCTTGTGCCATAAGTGGAGTACTGTGGAATAGCTCACTGGATTCCATCAAAGAGGAATTCCAATTAACATGTTACAACCGTAAAGAGGTAGAGACAACTTTGTGGACAATACAAATTGTGCAAACCATTGTCTTTATCCTCTTGGCTTATGCTGAGAACCAAGCAAGTGAACTTCAGCGTTCCTTGCAACAAACCTCACTTGCAATGAGCATATAAAGTGCTAACTCTGATGCAATTCACAATGGCAGATACTCAGGTCCGAATTGGAGAACAATCTGAATGCTTCCTTTGTAATTCTTGGCCTGGTAGCAAGTGTGGCAGAGCTGAACGAAAGCATATGGCTCAGTTTTACAAATGCCACATTGTTTTTGCGCCCTAATGTGAAGAGATTGGTCTACATGGAGCGAGTGTTGGCCGATCAGCGAGCAGCGTTTGAGCAAAAGTGGAATGCTACCATTATAACTGTCAATTCAGCTGGTGTGGTGTCATGGCGACCTGATGCTGCAGAGTATGCTCCAATTTTGTTTGAAACTGATGATGGTTACTACTTCTTGTTGGACCCTACATCTTATCCTCTTCTCCAATCAGCTATATTTGCTGCAAGGGACACAGGTCTTTTCACACTTTCACCTGCAAGTTGGATTTCAAACTCATGGCAAATGGGTGCATATCTGGGGTATTATGGCCCCGGTCGTGATCCAATGTCCTTTGTAAGCGATGAAGATCGGAGACAGGCATGTCAGGGCTATGTGGGAACAGTACTAAATGTCATGGAGGTTTTCAGCATAGTGCTTTCTCGGTAGGTGAAGCATGCAACTACTGTTCTGTATGCACTTCTTCACACAATGGTTACTTTCAGGGTGTTTTTGTAGAGTTTTCTACACAATCTCATGGATTTTTTTTCGTTAGCATGGTTGTTGCAAAGGCTCTGAAGAATGTGAAATTGTTGCATTTTCTAACTTCCATGCCAACTTCTTTGATTAGCAGGTACATAGATGATATCAACATGGATGTGGTGGCAGTTTATAATGCCAATGCAAGTGCAGATTCAAGTGCACTGTACAACTGTGATCCCGTTGCACCCATTTGTGCATTACCTCTATTTGATCCTTCAAATAAATCATCTGAAGCAAGCAATGTTGTTGTTGATTGGACTTATGGCACACAGAACTTTGAGCTGCGGTGCATATCAAAACACAACTTAAAGGTGCAGGCGCTGCAAAGGATTATTGCTTGGCCACTTCTTATGTCAGTAGTTGTGACATTTTTCTACATTCTTGTCTACCTGGTGCTCAAGAGAATGCTGGCAATTGAGAAGGATGTTGCTCTTATTGAGAAGATGAATATAGATCTGAAAGATGCCAAGGTTGCAGCGGAAGCAGCAGACAAAGCAAAATCCAACTTTTTGGCCACCATCTCTCATGAGATAAGGCAATACTTCTTCTTCTTCTTGGCTTGAGAGATTCCAATGATGTCCAATGCAATGTCATGCTTGAATTACCTTATGAACGGATGGGCAGCTTTTGGGCACTTGTGAGGTTTTATTATTCCAATATTTTCTAATCTGCTAGGCATATTGTGAAGCTCATGGTGGTAGCTTTGGAGTAGTGTGCAGTTTTGTCTATGTTCTGAATGGGCTCTTTGGGTGGGTATGTTTTGCTGCAGGACTCCTATGAATGGCGTGATCGGTGTGTAACAGTTTTCTTAACTTTGGGATGTGATGACTTTGAGAGATCTCTGAGATTTGCAATTTTGAAGCTCTCAACAAGCACAAATGAGCATGTCTCGAGGCTAGTTGAACTCTGTTTGTGTGTTGCTGGCTGTTTACAGGAATGACAAATTGCACAAATGAGCATGTCTCGAGGCTAGTCTAACTCTCTACGTCTGTTGCTGGCTTTGTACAGGAATGACAAATTTGCTGTTGGGGACTGAGTTGACTGCCCAACAGCTTGACTATGTGAATGTAGCTCAAGCAAGTGGCAATGCCCTTATGTAAGCACTCTCTATTGTTGCACACCACCACCTTTTGTTTCTGGTAGAGACTTGGTCCTGGTTGTTGACTTCACTTGTACGGTTTTCTGTTTTTGGCAGTGCCCTCATCAATGATGTGCTGGATTTGTCCAAGATTGAAGCAGGCAGAATGGAGCTTGAGTCTGTACCATTCAACCTGCACAATGAAATTGACAATGTGTTTTCACTTTTTGATGAAAAAATCCGTCAGGAGCAACTGGAAGTATCTGTGCTTGTCCATAATGCAGTGCCTGCCATTGTTATTGGTGATCCTGGGAAGCTTCGCCAGGTATTGAAGTTGATGCATGGTTCTTCAGTTGTGGCACAATGGAGGTGCATCTGTTGCTCAACCAGAAACTAAAGCAAATGAGGGAAGAGCATGCATAGCATTGTGCTTGCATTAGATGTGATTGATTGCATGCCTTTCACAGAAAATCTTGGCAGAGTTTCACAGCCCCTTATTTTGCATTTATCCATAAGAAAATCCACATGTTTCCATGAAGATTGATTTTTTGAAATTCTCTTCAAGAGGCGGAGACCCTGCACTATGGAAACATGAATGAACCTATCATGTTGCTTAGTAGCACCAACAAAGAAGAGACAGATTGGGAAGAATGAGGAGTTTTAGAGAGAAACATCAACAAGCTTATTGTGTTTGAAAGATTCTTTTGACAAGGGTTTTTTGGATCGGGATTTTACAGGTCCTGGTTAACCTTGTTGGAAATGCAATGAAGGTAAATGTATCTTTGGAACCTTAGCTGCAAACTGCTGCATTGTAAAAAGACCTAGATACTTAAAAGCTTATCATTCAGAGACTTTGGAAAGATGTTTTGAATGTGTCGTGGAGTGTTTCTCAGAGTTGTGGCTTGGTTCCAATAAGCTTTGTACTGTTTCCAAATCGGCTTGATGAGTTTTTAGTGGCATGCAGACAACAGAAGAAGCTATCTATTTTCTATTTTGACTTCTTTCTGTCTTTTTGTCACATTGTAGTATTGTTGGTCAGTGTAACTTTGTTGACATTCTTTTCATTTGGTTGTTGCAGTTTACAAAGGAAGGGAGTATCCTTGTATGTGTACGGATAGCTGATGATGGCAGCAGCCCACCAACATCTGCAGAATTTTCCATTGTTAGTCAGTTCCCAAATGGCGATGGTGGTCTTAGAGAGATAGAACTGTCGCAGGTGGTGGTTCCCAGCCATGAAGCGGGTGCACAGCAAAGAGTGAGTGCAATTGGTGTTCTGCCTAGTAGTGGAGATCTTAGCTTTGAAAGAGGTAGAGTGCCTCCCAGATTGAGTATGTGGGAAGGGTATTTTAGCAGTAGTAAGGCAGTGACATGTTGGAGGAAGTGGAAACCCAAGGAAGGATCTGGACATTGCAAGCTTCCAAGATGTATCACCATTTTTGTCTCTGTTGAGGATACTGGTACACGTCTGAAGCATCACTCTCGTCATTACCATCTTGTGTTTTTGTTGGTGCCATTTACACAAATCCTTGAGGCTTCAATTTTATAAGCAAAATATACTTTAGCATGGAGTAAGTATTCAGATCCAAGTCATGGGCAAAGAATGTCATGTGCAGGCAATGGCATCCCTCTGCAGTTGCAGCATCGTCTCTTCCAGCCCTTTTCACAGGTTGAAAGTAGTACTTCAAGGGAGTATGGTGGCACTGGCATTGGGTTGTCCATCTGTCAGGTACCATTTCTGTAACTCATCACTCTACTTGACTCCTTCTCTTACGGATCCACCAACAGCATTGAAGTATCAGAAGCAGTTATGGTAGTAGTGTGGTAGAGCATTGGTATTCATAAACCTGTCCTTTTTGGTACTTTCAATGGGTTTGACCATTTTATCTATGCCATAGCTGCATGTTCAATTGAGATTGGGCTGTGAAAACCTGCATCCCCAGGCTGTGGATTTTCTGTAACCTAAAAGCTTTTGAAGGCCACAAAGGCTAGCTGTGAACCCATTAGATGCATCTTGACATATTACATTCAATGATGAGCTCACAAGTGGGACTTCTTCTGTTGTGATGTTGCAGAAACTAGTAAAGTTGATGAATGGACAGCTGTATGCGGTGAGCCAGCCAGGACAAGGAAGCATTTTTGAATTTTCTCTGTCCTTAGGTTTACCACAGCCAGGGTGCTCTGACACTCTGGGTTGTAATAATAATGCAAAGTCACAGCAGACACAATCTGACAATCAAAAATTAAGAGGAATGCATGTTGTAGTGGTTGATAGCCATCCTGTGCGACAGGAAGCAACAGCAAGCTGTTTACAGCGGCTAGGCATTCTGGTTGAGTATGCAGCAGACATGCAGTCCACACTTGGAAAACTCAGAAGGTGATAAAAAAATTTCACCTTGACATTGGCATTTTGTTTTCCCAATTGAGTTTGCATGTCATTTGTTTCCCTGCATTATTGCTGGCAGCTGGCTTCTGTCATATTGCCCCACAAATGCACACACACTGATGCTAAGCAAAGTCATGGTCAATGTCTCAACTTTTATAGTGGGTCATGCATAACTCTCTCTCTCTCTCTCTCACTCTCTCTGTGCAAGCATGAAATTAGTATCAGTACTCACTGCAAAGGCTTTCTCTTGGAATTGGGCATCCAGACAGGGACAGGCTGCAGTGCAAGTGGTGATCATTGATCTCCAAGGCTTGGAAAATGCATTGGCATTGGAACTAGTGGGCTTGATACACAGGGAACCTAGTTTCGAAATGCTGCCTGTGATAGCCCTCACATCGAGAGCCAGTAATGCAGCTGAAAACAAGCTTCAGATTGCTGGATTTTCAAACATTTTGTATAAGCCGTTACGTTGTACCACAATTGCTGCTGTTTTATTGCAAGCCTTAGGGATGCAAGGTCAAACTAAATTAAAGAAAGGCAACACCAATGCTAATGCCAAAATTCTCTCTGGGAAGCATCTTCTTGTGGTATGCCCATTCATTCCTGGCTGTTTTCCAACTGTGGGGTAGTGTGTTTCACAGGTGAGGCGCACACACAGTAATGGTATGCAAAATTGGTCTTGGATTTTGACATTCTTAGAAGTGCTGCTGTAGATCAGTATGTCTCAATATCTGAGGGAGCATCACAGTGTGGATCAGTTATCCGTTAGTCCTGTTTATATGCTATTGTGAAGGGTTTACAAATTCTATGTGTATCTCCTCATTCCCTTCTATCTTGGAATTTTCCATAGGTCGATGACAATATGGTCAACAGAAAAGTTGCAACGTCAATGCTGTCACGATATGGTGCAAGTGTCAATGCTGTTGATGGTGGCATGGCTGCTATTGCTGCTGTGAAGAACCAAGGAGGGAACAATATTGACTTGATTTTGATGGACATCCAAATGCCAGAGGTAACATCTTCTTTCACACTTTTTTTTGCCAAACATGAAGACAAAGGCACTGTTGTAAACATTTTGGTGGAGTAGAGATCTGAAGCTCTTGTTAGCATCGCAACTTAGTAAAGGGCATTCTAGAGTTTTCTCTATTTCAGCTATTGATGGGATCATAGTTGTTTCTCTAGGCTTTGATGTGGACTGACTATGTTTAGTTGCAATGAAACAGATGGATGGTTATGAAGCAACTCGGCAGATTCGGAAGTGGGAGATGGAGAACTGTGAACAATGCAAAGTGTTGTTTGAAGATTCCTGGTGCAATCCTGTTTCAGGGCCAATCCAAGTTTGTCCCCATGACCATATCCCTGTTGTTGCTGTTACAGCAGATGTAATGTCAGGAACAAATGAGATGTGCTTCATGTCAGGCATGGATGACTACATCACTAAGGTACTTTGAATAATGATCTTCTGCTCCAAGTTAACCCCTTGACATGCAATTCTCATTTCTTTTTTTCTTCTCCTTGTAATTATCTACAAATGACATTCTGGCAAAAAGTTTGCTTGCTCAAGAATATGTGATGAGTTTGCTTGCTTGCTCAAGAATATGTGATGAACATGATACTTAACCAATGATTGTTCCCTTTTTTTCCTCTTTTTGTGGCAGCCACTTGACCAAAAGCAACTGTACTTGCTATTGGAGAGGTTTCTCAAGAAAAACTTGGTCAATGCTCCAGCAGCAGACAACAGTCCTTCACACAAGATGTAATTTTATTCTTCTTTGGTCACACTAGCAAACTGTGGTGACATTAGATCCAAATTCTCTTTTCCAATCAATAGGTGATTTATTCTCCTTCCTATTGTTGCACAAAGCAGAGATAAATGGTGGTTACACCAGAAAAAAAGGGTTTGTCACTATGGGCTAGAAACTTGTGAACCTGCAAAGTGAACCCAGCTTCTTCCTGCTTTGAGAATCTCTTGTTAAACTATGGACTTGAGGTCTCTGTTGCACATTCAAGCACTCAAAACAAGGGCAAAAAGTTTATTTTTCCCGGTTGATCTTGTTGGAAGATTCTTACTTAGTGAGATCACCTGTAATTGTAATTGTATGATACAATTTACTTGGGTTGTCAGTGATTACTCAATGCGAGGCATGCAAATGTTGTCAAAATCTTTGCCACCCAACAACAAACAAAGGTGACAAACAAGGATGGTGACAGAGAGAGGAGAGCTGCTGCAAAACTTTTGAGCTTTTATTCATATTCAGATCTAAGTCGATGCGAAGACTTTGGAACAATTGGCAGATTGGATTGGTGGTGATGATGTTCTGCATAGGTATCAGAATTCAAAATCAAAAATCAATTTCTATTTTGTTACTGGTTTGGGTTTAGGGTTTAAGGGAGTCTTGGCAAAGTCTGTGTGGTCCTGGATCCCACCATTTACAATACCTATTGTACAAGGAAAAGAATTGTATTTTGGGACCAAAACATTTCATAGAGGATCTCTCCATTTTTGTTCCCATGGTCCGCAGATGAAATTTCCTAAAACCTTTCAAACCTTTGATGATTTTTTACAACTTGTTTGGTAGATATCTTCCCGTTCACATCTTTAAATGTTGGTTTTTAATCAAAGTTCATATCATGACCTTCATTAAGGAAAAATGTTTCATTAAAACAAATGTCTATAGTTAAGGATTATGTAAATGAAACCACAAGAATAAGTCTAGTTCTAAACAAGTCCATGAGGAAAATGTTGGCTATGAAATGAATGAGATCCACACCACAAACAATTAAGTTGGAGGATTAGACTAGGTACTAAATATTTCATGGTCAAATCAATGTTACGGGCGTTTTGGGTTACATGGACTAAGGTATGATAGTAATTGGACATTGCAAGACATTAACAATC
>Ga0116229_10011573_pt1 | contig 12960 bp, 11 predicted proteins | sample S1TSphgellanicum_3_FD_87313 | JGI IMG/M metagenome (GOLD analysis project Ga0116229, IMG submission 87313) | Host-associated microbial communities from peat moss isolated from Minnesota, USA - S1T2_Fc - Sphagnum magellanicum MG | ecosystem: Host-associated > Plants > Peat moss > Unclassified...
CGGCGCAGGCAGGGCGAGGGCGACAGCGCAACGCGCTCGGCAATCTCCTGATTGCTAAGCTTGCCGTTTTCCTGCAGCAGCTCAAGGATGCGACGATCGATGCGGTCGAGTTGCACGCGCGGCCACCAGTCTTAATTAGTCCATGCATTCTAGTCGAGCCGGGTTTTTGCCCCTTCGCCACGGTAGCAGACGCATGGTCTTGGTGCAGGAAATCTGGCCGGCGCACGGTTTCCGGGCGCGTTGCGACTGCAGGGCCGCGCCCTGGCAAGCCGGGTTGGCGCATCGCTCCTACAGGCGCCAGCGCAAGGAAAAAAATCATCGGCAACGAATCGTCGTGCAAATGGCACGCCTTTCGCATAAGCCACCCGGTCACCCGTGCACAAAGCCGAATCCGGCTGCGTGACCTCGCTGCACCGCGCAGTGCCGAGGACAGGCCCAAAACGCTTGCCCGCCCGGCTCCCGGGTGAAACGACTGGCCACGCCCTTGGGGCAAAGCAAGGCGTGGGGGTGGTCGCTGTCCAATCGGAAATCCAAATTACTGGGAGCAATAATGAAGCGTAGAACCGTACTGAAACATCTCGCCATGACGAGCGGGGCCTTGGCCGTGGGCGGCATGCTCCCGGCTGCCCGCGCAGCTGAAACCATCAAAGTCGGAATTTTGCATTCGCTATCGGGCACCATGGCGATCTCCGAGACCTCACTGAAGAACGTGGCGTTGATGACGATCGACGAAATCAACGCCAGCGGCGGCGTGATGGGCCGTCAACTCGAGGCCGTGGTCGTGGATCCGGCCTCGAACTGGCCGCTTTTTGCCGAGAAGGCGCGCGGTCTTTTGACGCAGGACAAGGTGGCCGTGGTGTTCGGCTGCTGGACCTCGGTGTCGCGCAAGTCCGTGCTGCCGGTGTTCAAGGAACTCAATGGCCTGTTGTTCTACCCGGTTCAGTACGAAGGCGAAGAGCTCGAGCACAACGTGTTCTATACCGGCGCTGCGCCAAACCAGCAGGCCATCCCGGCCGTCGAATATCTGATGAGCAAGGACGGCGGCAGCGCCAAGCGCTTTGTTCTTCTGGGTACCGACTACGTTTATCCGCGCACGACCAACAAGATCCTGCGCGCATTTCTCAAGTCCAAAGGGGTTGCCGAGACCGATATCGACGAGGTCTACACGCCGTTTGGCCATTCCGATTACCAGACCATTGTCGCCAACATCAAGAAGTTCTCGGCGGAAAAGAAGACCTGCGTCATTTCCACCATCAACGGCGACTCCAACGTGCCGTTCTACAAGGAACTTGGCAACTCCGGCATCAAGGCCACGGACGTGCCGGTCGTGGCGTTTTCGGTGGGCGAGGAAGAGTTGCGCGGTGTCGATACCAAGCCGCTGGTCGGCCAGCTTGCGGCATGGAATTACTTCGAATCGCTGAAGAACCCGACCAATGCCGCCTTCATCAAGGCGTACAAGGCCTACGCCAAGGCGAAGAACCTGCCGAATTACGACACGGTGGTGACCAACGATCCGATGGAAGCGACCTACATCGGTATCCATATGTGGAAGCAGGCCGTCGAAAAGGCCAAGAGCATCGACGTCGACAAGGTCATACCGGCAGTGTGCGGCCAGACCTTCAAGGCGCCTGACGGCTTCACGATCGAGATGGACCCGACCAACCACCACCTGCACAAGCCCGTGTTCATCGGCGAAATCCAGGCCGATGGCCAGTTCAACGTGGTCTGGAAAACCAAGGAGCCGATCCGCGCCCAACCCTGGAGCCCGTACGTCGAGGGCAACGAGAAAAAGCAGAACATCTAGAGCGTCTAGCGCGTGTGCCCGAGGTGGGCCACGCGCGTTTTTTTTGGGATCGCCCACATGAATTGCACCACCGCGCGCTCGATGCCGGCCGCAAAGCGCGCGGGCCTTTTCTGGCTTGCGCTTTTTCTCATGACGTTCGCGCTTGTGCGCCCCGCCAGCGCGCAAACGCAGGTGCTCGACCAGGCGCTGGTCAACGGCCTGGCCAGCGACGACTCGGACGTCCGTGTCGATAGCATCGACAAGCTGGGCCTTCTTGCCACGCCCGAAGCCTTCAAAATCCTCAACGCACTGAACACCGGCCACCTCGATGCCACGCCGAAAGGCGAGGTGCTGATCGTCGATGATGACGGTCAAGCGCACGACCCGATCACCAACGCCACCGTCGAGTTGCCCGAAGGCAGCGACACGCTCGAAATCAACAACCGCTTGCGGCGCCACATCGAGACGGCGCTTGCGGCCTCACGGATTTTCTCGCCCGATCGCGACACGCGCGTACGCGCTGCGACCGACATGTCGCAGCAGCCCGATCCGGCGCAGCGTGCGCTCCTCGTCAGGGCCCTGGCAAGCGAGAAGGATCCGGCCGTGGCCGAGCCCTTGCGCTTTGCGCTCGCGACCATCGATTTGCACGACCCGCTGCCAGCCAATCGCATCACCGCAGCGCACAATCTGCTTGGCACAAGCAACGCCGGCTTGCGGCCGGTGCTCGAAGCGCTCCTGGCCAAGAATGCCGATGGCACCTACGTCGAGCCCGATGCCGATGTCAGGAGCGCCCTTGCCGATACGCTCAATGCGCTCAAGCGCCACCTGACCCTGCTCGAATGGATCGGCAACGTCTTCTACGGTGCCAGCTTGGCGAGCGTGCTGTTGCTGGCTGCGCTCGGGCTTGCCATCACCTTTGGCCTGATGGGCATCATCAACATGGCCCACGGCGAGCTGCTGATGATTGGCGCTTATGCCACCTACCTCGTGCAGGGGGCCTTTCGTCACTATGCCCCGGGGTTTTTCAACGACTATGTGCTGGTGGCGATTCCGGTGGCGTTCGTGATTGCGGCGGCGGTTGGCATGGTGCTTGAGCGCACCATCATCCGCTGGCTCTACGGACGCCCGCTCGAGACGCTTCTGGCCACCTGGGGCATCAGCCTCATTTTGCAGCAGACGGTGCGCACGCTCTTTGGCGCGCAAAACGTCGAAGTCGCCAATCCCTCGTGGATGTCAGGCGGCATCACCGTTCTTGGCGGGCTCGTTCTCGAATACAACCGCATCGCCATCATCGTCTTTGCCGCAGCCGTGATGGTCCTGGTGTGGGCGCTTCTGAACAAGACCCGCCTTGGCCTTTTCGTGCGCGCCGTGACGCAAAATCGCCGCATGGCGTCGTGCGTTGGCGTATCGACCGGGCGCATCGACATGCTGACCTTCGGCCTGGGCTCGGGCATTGCAGGCTTGGGCGGTGTCGCCTTGAGCCAGCTTGGCAACGTCGGCCCCGATCTTGGCCAGGGTTATATCGTCGACTCGTTCATGGTGGTGGTCTTAGGCGGCGTTGGCCAGCTTGCAGGCACGGCCATCGCCGCCCTGGGTCTGGGCGAATTGAACAAGTTTCTCGAGCCTGCGGTGGGCGCCGTTCTCGCCAAGATCAGTATCCTCGTGTTGATCGTTCTCTTCATCCAGAAGCGGCCTTCGGGACTCTTCGCACTCAAGGGGCGCAGTCTTGACTGAGTTGACCGAATCCGGCTCCGTCGCGGTTGCGCCATTGCCTCTGGCTGCACCGACCGCGCTGCTCGAGAAGCGCGGCGTGCGCCGCGCGCTATTCGTTTGCGTCGTCCTGCTCGCCCTGATTCCGGCGGCCAACCTGGTTTTCCCGGAATCAAGCCCATTGCACCTGTCGAGCTATGCGGTGGCGCTCACGGGCAAGTTCATGTGCTACGCGATCGCGGCACTCGCGCTTGACCTGGTCTGGGGCTACACCGGCATTCTCTCGCTTGGCCATGGCCTTTTCTTTGCGCTTGGCGGCTACGCCGAAGGCATGTACCTGATGCGCGCCATCGGCCACGATGGCGTGTACCAGAGCGACCTGCCTGACTTCATGGTGTTTCTCGACTGGAAGGCGTATCCCTGGTACTGGTCGTTCACCGATCATTTCCTCTACGCCTGGTTTCTGGTTCTCGTCGTGCCTGCGGCGCTGGCCTTCGTTTTCGGTTTCTTCGCGTTCCGCTCGCGCATCAAGGGTGTTTACTTCTCGATCATCACGCAGGCGCTGACCTTTGCCGCGATGCTGCTTTTCTTTCGCAACAACACCGGCTTTGGCGGCAACAACGGCTTCACCGACTTCAAGCGCATCCTCGGCTTTACCATCACAGCGCCTTCGACCAAGGCGGCGCTCTACTGGGTCACGCTTGCCGTCCTGGTGGGTGCCGTCTTGGTTGCGCGCGCCATTGCGCGCTCGAAACTGGGCCGGGTCCTGACTGCGATTCGCGATGCCGAAAGTCGCCTGATGTTCGTTGGCTACGATCCGCTTTGGTTCAAGCTTTTCATCTGGACCTTCTCTGCCATGCTTTGCAGCATCGCCGGCGCGCTCTACGTGCCTCAGGTGGGCATCATCAATCCCGGCGAGATGTCACCTGCCAATTCGATCGAAATGGTCATCTGGGTCGCAACCGGCGGCCGCGGCACGTTGATCGGACCGCTGATTGGCGCATTTTCCGTGAACTGGCTGAAAACGTTCTTCACGAGCGTCTTTCCGGAATTCTGGCTTTACCTTCTTGGCGCCATCTTCGTGCTTGTGACCCTCTTCCTGCCGCAAGGCATCCTCGGCATCTGGCAGCAGTGGCTAAAACATCGTCAGCAGCGCGCCATGATCCGCAGCGCCTCCGAGCGCGCAGCATGAGTGCGGCCCAAAGCGGCATGGCCAGCGGCAACGAAACCGGACTTGCCGGCGGCGCAAGCTATGCCCATGTCAAGGATGGTGAGGTCGACACGCGCCACGGTGCCATTCTCTATCTCGACGACATCACGGTCAGCTTTGACGGCTTTAAGGCCCTCAATGCGCTGACGCTTGACATTGGCGTTGGCGAACTGCGCCTCATCATCGGGCCCAACGGCGCTGGCAAGACCACCATGATGGACGTCATCACGGGCAAGACGCGTCCGGATTCTGGCACGGCGTTTTTTGGCCAAAGCATGGACCTAACGCGCATGAGCGAGTCGACCATCGCGCGCGCTGGCATCGGACGCAAGTTCCAGCGTCCCACCGTGTTTGAGAATCACACCGTGTTCGAAAACCTCGAACTCGCCATGAAGACCAACAAGACCGTGCACGCAACCCTTCGGGCCAAGCTCACGGGCGAGCAGCGCGAGGCGATCGAATCGACGCTCGAATTGATCCGCCTTAAAGGCGAGGTCCATCGCATGGCGGGCTTGCTCTCCCATGGTCAGAAGCAGTGGCTTGAGATCGGCATGCTGCTGATCCAGGAACCCAAGCTCCTGCTGCTCGACGAGCCTGTTGCCGGCATGACCGACGCCGAGACCGAGCGCACCGGCGAATTGCTCAACGAGCTGCGCGGCAAACATTCCTTGATGGTGGTCGAGCACGACATGGATTTTGTCGCGCGCCTGGCCACCGGCAGCACAGTGACCGTGTTGCACGAAGGCAGTGTGCTGGCCGAAGGCTCCATGGCGCAGGTGCAGTCCGACCAGCGCGTAATCGAAGTCTATCTGGGGCGCTAAGATGCTGGTGGTGCAAGACCTGAATCAGTTCTATGGCGGCAGCCACACCTTGCGCTCGGTGTCGATGACTGCCGAGCGCGGCCAGTGCACGGCGCTTCTGGGGCGCAACGGCGTTGGCAAGACGACGCTTCTCAAATGCCTGATGGGCGTGCTGCCGGTGGCAAGCGGCAGTGTCCATTTCGAGGGCCAGGACATCACGCGCAAGAGCTCTTATGAGCGCTCGCGCATGGGCATCGCCTACGTGCCGCAGGGGCGCGAGATCTTCGCGCGCCTTACGGTCCTTGAGAACCTGCAGATGGGCATGGCCAACAAGCCGGCGCGCGAGGCGCGATCGATTCGCCCTGATATCTATGAATTGTTCCCGGTGCTCAAAGACATGCTGCAGCGGCGCGGGGGCGATCTCTCGGGCGGCCAGCAGCAGCAACTGGCGATTGCCCGGGCGCTCGTTGCCGATCCGCGCATGATCATCTTCGATGAGCCGACCGAAGGCATCCAGCCCTCGATCATCAAGGATATCGAACGCGTCATCGCGCTTTTGCGCTCGCGCGGCGACATCGCCATTCTGCTTTGTGAACAGTATTTCGATTTCGCCCGCGCGCTTGCCGATCGCTTTGTCGTGCTGTCACGCGGAGAAGTGGTGGCTTCGGGCAGCGCCGACAGAATGGACGGCGAAGACGTGCGCAAGCACCTTGCGGTCTGAAATGATGCTGACCCCACTTCAGTCGACCCTTACGGCGCGCGCGCCAGATCTGCCAGACGAGCTCGCGCGAGGCGCAATGGCCGATGGCGCAGTTGCTGAGGGCGAGCCCCTGGGCTGCGCCCGCATCCAGTGCGCTGCAAGCGAGGCGAGTGGCCAGGCCAGGCTGATCGCATGGATCTCGGAGATCATGTTGGGACGGGCGGGCGGACCCTGAAGTCGCGGGCGTTTTTTTGATGCGAAAGGCGTGAGCCGGGCTGCCTTCGGCCTTCTTCCCTGCCAAGCGCAGCACCCGCGCAATTGAATTGCGCATTTCATGCTCAATTGGGAGTTTTATTGCCGAAACAGCGCCAATCGCGCCTCGATTTGCAATCCTAAGTCCCGATCGGGCGCCTATACTTCGAGCTTACGGATCGAATCACACGGAGACGGCGATGCAGGTCAAGACTTGGGACAATCCGATGGGCACCGCCGGTTTCGAGTTCATCGAATACGCAGCACCCGATCCCAAGGCAATGGGCGAGGTGTTCCAGAAGATGGGCTTTCGGCCGATCGCCAGGCATCGTCACAAGCAGGTCACGCTGTATCGCCAGGGCCAGATCAATTTCATCATCAACGCCGAGCCGGATTCCTTCGCCCAGCGTTTTGCGCGCCAGCACGGCCCCTCGGTTTGCGCCATTGCATTTCGCGTCCAGGATGCGGCATCGGCCTACCGGCGTGCGCTGGGCCTTGGCGCCTGGGGATTTGCCAACCAGGCGGGTCCGGGCGAACTCAACATTCCGGCCATCAAGGGCATTGGCGACTCGCTGATTTATCTGGTCGATCGCTGGCGCGGCAAGAACGGCGCGAAGGACGGCGAGATCGGCAACATCGGCTTTTACGATGTCGATTTCGAGCCGCTGCCAGGCGCAGAGCTCGAGCCTTTCGGCAATGGCCTGACCTATATCGATCACCTCACGCACAATGTCCACCGCGGTCGCATGGACGAGTGGGCAGAGTTCTACGAGCGCTTGTTCAACTTTCGTGAAGTGCGCTACTTCGATATCGAAGGACAGGTCACGGGCGTCAAGTCCAAGGCGATGACATCACCTTGCGGCATGATTCGCATCCCGATCAACGAAGAGGGCAATGATCGCGCCGGGCAAATCCAGGAATACCTCGACGCCTACCACGGCGAGGGTATCCAGCACATCGCGATGGGCTCGGGCGACCTTTACGCCACGGTCGACAAGATGCACGAGAAGGGCATCAAGCTGCTGGACACGATCGACACCTATTATGAATTGGTCGATCGCCGCATCCCGGGTCATGGCGAGCCGGTTGACGAGCTCAAGAAACGCAAGATCCTAATCGATGGCAAGCCCGGCGAATTGCTGCTGCAGATCTTCTCCGAGAACCAGCTCGGCCCGATCTTTTTCGAATTCATCCAGCGCAAGGGTGATCAGGGCTTTGGCGAGGGCAACTTCAAGGCGCTTTTCGAATCGATCGAACTCGACCAGATGCGCCGCGGTGTCCTTAAGGGCAAAGAGCCCGCGACGGCGCAGTGACATGAGCGCGATTGCAAGCGGCGAGTTTCACGACGGTATCAACAAGGGTGTTGCGCCTGTCACCTACGGCAAGGGCGATCGGCCGCCGCGCGGCGACTACAGCAGCGCCAGGGCCGATTACACCTGCGACCAGGATTTTGCCGCCTACACGGCAGAGGAGCACGCCCTTTATTCGCGACTCTACGAGCGCCAGATCAGGCAGATGCCAGGCTTGGCCTCGCAGGAGTTCATTGCGTCGCTGGCTGCGCTCGATGCAGCCACGCACATTCCCGATCTGGAGAAGGTCTCGCGAAAGCTTCGCACCCAGACCGGGTGGGAGCTGGTTGCGGTGCCCGGCCTGATTCCCGAAGAGGCGTTTTTCAGCCTCCTGGCAAAGCGCCGCTTCCCGGTGACGAAGTGGTTAAGGACACCCCTGGAATTCGACTACGTCGTCGAGCCGGATATCTTCCATGACTTCTTTGGCCATGTGCCGCTCTTGTTCAACCCGGTCTTTGCCGATTACATGCAGGCCTATGGCATTGGCGGCCTGAAGGCGAGCAGCCAGGATGCCTGCGAGTTTCTGGCGCGGCTTTACTGGTACACGGTCGAATTCGGACTGATTCGCAACGGTAACGAGTTGCGCATCTATGGCGCGGGCATCCTGTCATCGGCAACCGAGACGCGTCACTCGCTTTATTCGACCGAGCCCAATCGCGTGGCTTTCGATCTTGAGCGCATCATGCGCACCGAATACACCATCGACAGCTTCCAGGGGACGTATTTCGTCATCGATTCGTTCGATCAGCTGTTTGAGGCCACGGCGCCCGATTTCTCGCCGATCTACCAGCGGCTCAAGCAACTGCCTGCCTATCCGCCCCGTTTGCACCTGCCAGGCGAGCGCACCTTTCCTGCCAATTCCGCGTAGCATCTTCTGCGACTCGTCGCGAAGGGGACTCCGTTGCCGATAACCATGCAGCGCCAGGCACGTTCTGGCACGGCGCTTTTGGCCATGACCGATGCCGAATGGCAGGCGCGCATCGCGCTTGCCGGCTGTTATCGCATCTTCGACATGCTGGGCTGGGTCGAGCTGATCTTCAACCACATCACCCTGCGCGTGCCTGGCAGCGAGCGCCTGTTCCTCATCAACCCGTTCGGTTTGACCTACGCCGAAGTCACCGCGTCGAATCTGGTCACGGTCGACATCGACGGCAATCCGGTCAGGCCCAGCCCCTTTCCAATCAATCGCGCCGGGTTTGTCACGCACAGCGCAATTCACGCCCATATCGACGAGGCCCACTGCGTCATGCACACGCACACGACCTCCGGCATGGCTGTCGCCGCGCTTGAGTCGGGCCTCTCGCACGACTCGTTCTACGGCGCGCAACTGCACGGGCAGATCGCCTATCACGAGTTCGAGGGTGTCACCGTCAACGAGGACGAACGCTCGCGCATGGTCAAAAGCATCGGCTCGAAAAAGGCCGTGATCCTGCGCAATCACGGGTTGCTGTCATGGGGCTCGAGTATTGCCGAGGCTTTCCTCTGGCTTTGGACGCTGCAGCGCGCCTGTGACATCCAGGTTGCGGCGGCATCCGCTGGGGCCTTGCACGCGCTAACCGATGCAGTCCTTGCGCAGACTGCACGCGAAGCCGGGCCGGCCGAGCCTTCCGTGTGCGATGCCGCTTACGCCGCGCTGCTGCGCAAGGTCGAGGCCAAGGACGCGAGCTTTCGCCAGTAGGCGCTAGGGGCTGGTTGCGCCCCTGAGCTAAACTGCCGATGCCTGATTGGCATTGCAGGCATCTGGAGACCCCATTGAACATCGTCGTGCTCGCAGCCGGGCTTGGCAAGCGCATGGCTTCGCCACGTCCAAAGCTGCTTCATCCGCTTGGCGGCAAGCCCCTTCTCGAACACGTCATCGGTGCCGCCAAGGCACTCGAGCCTGACCGCCTTGTGATCGTCGCAGGTCACGGTGCCGATCAGTTGCGCCTGGCCATTGCCGATGCGACCCTGCTTTGGGTCGAGCAGGCGCAGCAACTCGGTACGGGCGATGCCGTTCGCTGCGCACTTCCTGCGCTTGGCGATGACGAGGTGACGCTGGTCATGAATGGCGATGTGCCGCTGATTCGACCGGCAACGCTGGCTGCGCTTGTCGCAGCGTCGGCAGGTGAGCGTCTTGCGCTTCTGACCGTGGTCCTTGACGATGCCACCGGCTACGGGCGGATCATTCGCAACGAGGCAGGTGCCATCGAGAAGATCGTCGAGCACAAGGATGCGACCGGCAAAGAGCTCGACGTGCGCGAGATCAACACCGGCATTATGGCGATTCCGACGCGCAGACTGGCGGACTGGATCAGGCGGCTCGACAATCACAACGCCCAGTCGGAGTACTACCTGACCGACATATTTGCATTTGCGCGCGCTGACGGCGTCGATGTCGTCTCGATCGCGCCGGATCGCATTGAAGAGACGCTTGGCGTGAACAACCAGCTGCAGCTGGTGCAGCTTGAACGGCTCTTGCAACGCACGCGCGCCGAGGCCCTCCTCGAGCAAGGCGTGATGCTTGCCGATGCCAATCGCATTGACATCCGTGGCACCCTGGCTTGCGGCGAGCAGGTCGCAATCGATGTCAACTGCATCTTCGAGGGCGATTCGCGTCTTGGCAATCGGGTCACCATCGGCGCGCACTGCATCTTGCGCAATGTCGACATCGACGAGGGCGCAGTGATCGAGCCCTACTCGTATCTGGAGGGCGCGAAAATTGGCGCTCATGCCCGCATCGGACCCTACGCACGCATTCGCCCGGGCACCACGGTTGGCATCGAGGCGCACATCGGCAACTTCGTCGAAGTCAAGAACAGCGACATCGGCGCGCAATCGAAAGCCAATCACCTGAGCTATGTCGGCGACGCAACGGTTGGTGCGCGCGTGAACATCGGTGCGGGCACGATCACCTGCAACTACGATGGCGCCAACAAGCATCGCACGCTGATTGGCGATGATGTCCACATCGGCTCGGACGTGCAGCTGGTCGCACCGGTGAGCATCGCAGACGGTGCTACCGTTGGCGCCGGCACGACGGTGTGGAAGGACGTCAAGGCGGATGCGCTCGTTGTCAATCCGAAGACGCAAGTCGCCGATGCAACCTGGCGCCGCCCCAGGAAAAAGTCCTGAGCCCTTCTCGCGCTCAGTCGGGCAGGCTGCGCGTATCGAACTTGGCCCGACGCGTTGAAAACAGCACGCGCACGTTGCGCACGTTGCTGTCGCCGCTTAAGAGGCGATGGGCGAATTCGTGATACTGGTCCATGTTGGCAACCTGGATGATGAGGACGAAATCGAGACCCGCCGATACGCGGTAGCACTCGCGCACGGCGACGTCTGAAATTGCACCCTCCTCGAAGCGATCGAGCAGTTCGATCGCCTGGTGATCCAGCGTGACTTCGACGATCGCATGGAGCGGCACGCCGATTTTCTCGGCGTCAAGCAGGGCAACGATCGATGTGATCACGCCCAAATCGTGCAGTTGCTTGACGCGTCTTAGGCAGGTCGCAGGCGAGACGTGCACGCGCCTTGCGAGTTCGAGATTGGTCTGATCCGCCCGCGACTCCAGTTCGCGCAGGATGCGCAGGTCAAGGCTGTCCAATTCCACGATATTTATGATTAGTCATGATGAATATTTCGAAATAATACGTCATCGGACGTCAAGCACAAGTTATTGAACCATTCTTGCGGTTATTTAGATATAAAATTGCACGCCAGCGTTGCTACCATGCGGGACGAACCGGGAGCCCGTCATGTGTGGAATCGTCGCCGCAGTTGCCAAGCGCAATGTCATCGAGACGCTTTTGGAAGGATTGCGGCGGCTCGAATACCGCGGCTACGACTCCTGCGGACTCGCGCTGTCTTGCAACGGCGAGCTGCTTCGCTCGAGGAGCACCGCGCGGGTCGCCGATCTCAGGCACCAGGTCGAAGAGGCGCATCTTGCCGGATTCATGGGCATCGCCCACACCCGTTGGGCCACCCATGGCGTACCCGCGACAAGCAATGCCCATCCGCATTTTTCCAGGGGCAGGATCGCGCTGGTGCACAACGGCATCATCGAAAATTTCGAGGAGCTTAGAGCCGAGCTTCAGGCCGCAGGCTATGTCTTTGAAAGCCAGACCGATACCGAAGTCATCGCCCACCTGATCGAGAGGCTTTACCAGGGCGATCTGCTCGATGCCGTGCGCGCAGCGCTGTTGCGTTTGCGCGGCGCCTATGCGATTGCCGTGATTGCGCGCGATGAGCCGCATCGCATTGTCGGCGCGCGCCTCGGCTCGCCCCTTGTCGTTGGCCGTGGCGACGGCGAAAATTTTCTGGCTTCCGATGCCATGGCGGTGTCGGGCGTGACCGACCGCATCATTTATCTTGAAGACGGTGACGTGGTCGACCTGCAGTTGCAAGGGGTGTGGATCTTTGATGCCGAGGGCAACAAGGTGACGCGTGAAACGCGCATTGTGCACGCCCATACCGGCAGCGCCGAGCTTGGCCCCTATCGGCATTTCATGCAAAAGGAAATCTTCGAGCAGCCGCGCGCGGTGTCCGACACGCTTGAAGGCGTCGACGCCGTTTTCGCCGAGATCTTTGGCGATGGCGCGTTCAAGACCTTCGAGTCCATCGACAAGGTCCTGATCCTCGCCTGTGGCACCAGTTACTACGCGGGCCTCACAGCACGCTACTGGATCGAGGCGATTGCGAAGATTCCGACCGCGGTTGAAATTGCGAGTGAATATCGTTACCGCGAGGGCGTGCCGGACCCGAACACGCTGGTTGTGACGATCTCGCAAAGCGGCGAGACCGCTGACACGCTGGCCGCAGTCAAGCACGCCCGCACCCTTGGCATGTCGCGCTCGCTCACGATCTGCAACGTCGCCTCAAGCGCGATGGTGCGCGAATGTGCGCTTGCCTACGTGACGCGCGCCGGTGTCGAGATCGGCGTCGCATCGACCAAGGCCTTCACCACGCAACTGGTTGCGCTGTTTCTTTTGGCGATAACCCTTGCCGACGTCAAGCAAAGGCTGGATTCAGCCGCCGAGGCCAGATACCTGCGCGAACTGCGCCATTTGCCCGCCGCACTTAACGCCGTTCTTGCGCTTGAGCCGCAAGTGATCGCCTGGTCCGAGGCTTTCTCCAGAAAGGAAAATGCATTGTTTCTCGGACGTGGCCTGCATTACCCGATC
>Ga0116229_10011574_pt1 | contig 12960 bp, 6 predicted proteins | sample S1TSphgellanicum_3_FD_87313 | JGI IMG/M metagenome (GOLD analysis project Ga0116229, IMG submission 87313) | Host-associated microbial communities from peat moss isolated from Minnesota, USA - S1T2_Fc - Sphagnum magellanicum MG | ecosystem: Host-associated > Plants > Peat moss > Unclassified...
GTAATCTTTTTCGTTTTTTGGAAATGAATTTTCATTTTCTGATTATTATTTAAAGACCTATTTCCACAAAAAAAAATGAAAGAAAAATTGAAAAAAAGAAAAAAAAAAAGATTTAAAATGGCGGACTTGAACGGTAGGCCTACTAAGCAAACGTAGGTTACCTATAACGTAGCTCGACGAAAGAGAGGGCAGGGGAGGGGTACCAGGTGGATGATCGCAGGGTGGGGGTTATTCTGCTATTCCCGCTCGTGTTGCAGCTAACTACTGGGGCCCGTCACTGCTGTTCGTTACAACAAGGATAGTGGTGATGGTGGGCCCAACCTCTTTCAGCAAACACACCCGGATGACTCGGCGCCGACCCCTCCTTTTCTCTACCTCTTCGCCTGACAATGGAGTGCAAGGCAGAGCTTCTAGAGCTTTTGTTATAGTCCACGCTCTCTTTCTCTCTCTCAGCACCAAGCAATCAAGATGACGGCCAAAGGTAAAAATCGTCCTCTTTTTTCACTTGCTTTACCATGCCCTCTCGTCGCATCTCGTCGCACGACGTCGTTGCGTGCTATAGTCGCCGCTTGTCGCGCTCTCCATTGAAAACCATCAAAACATTTCCCAAGTTGCAACACAATTATCCCCTAAAAAAGAGAGGATTTAGTACACTAATTTTTAGGAAAATGAAGTCAAAGAGACATCTGTAAAGTTCAAAGTGTGACCAGAATAAATGGATCAAACGAAAAAAATTTAAAGTTTTTAAAAGCGTGGCAGGGTAGTGGTGGCAACTTTGAAATTTTTTGTTGAGATATTGGGTTTGTGTAGGGTAGAAAACCCATCAACAATTGCCTAACTACGAACAAACCCTTATTTATATCTTCATCATATGTGCTTCATTTTGAACGATTTAAATTTGGTTTGTGTAAGGTAGTAAGCCCATCAACAATTGCCTAACTGTGACCGAACACTTATTTATATTTTCATCATATGTGTTTCATTTTGAACAATTTAAAATGTTATAGGAGCGTTGTCTCAAGCTTTACAAATTATCTTTGAAGTGCAAAGGAAAAGGAATAATGAAAAAATAACAAGAAGAAAAATAAACTTTCCAACTTACAAGCTATGTTTTTTTTCATTTTTTCATTTTTTAATTTTTTTTTCTTTTTGGACCCCTCCTACTTTCAAACCTCATAACTTTCTCTTTTTTATTCATTTTAAACAATTTAAAATGTTATAGAAGTACCACTTGAAGTTCTACAAATCATCTTGGAATTCTAATAACAGCAAAACAACATATAAATTTTTTTTTTGGTGTTTGGGAATTGACCTTTGTAGTGTTAGGTGGTTTGGAGTTTCAGACCCCCTTTACTTTGGAGAATAAGTGTCTTGGGTGGAGGATAAGCCCAAGTTGTAACGTGAGTGAAATGAAGTTAAACACAATTTCATTCTAAATGGGAATGTAAATAGCTCCCAAACAATGGGCCCAACAATTCGGATCTAAATCTTTGGTAGTTGTTAGGTATGTGACAAAACAAAAAATACAATTAAAACTATATACATAAACCAAAAAAATTAAAGAAATCGACAAAATGTTTGTAATTTTAATAGTTAATGGCAATCTACTTTGTACTAATATTTCCAAATAATTTTAATAATATTGCCACTAAAGAAGAATTGAAAATCAAAATAAAAACATAGATAAGAATAAAAGGTAGTTGGGTAAAATTACAGTAAAAAAAAAGTCACCCAAGTGAATGGACACTCATTAAAACTACATTTTTGTATGTTGAAAAATCACAAGGGAAGCATAATAGTTTGGATTGTCATTATTTTTTAGGAATATTTTTCATTACTTGCAAAGTTTACATGCTCAAAGCTTGACACAAATCAAAAATGTTTTTCCATGTTCAAAGGATTCAAACTTCAAGAATGGATAGTCATGGTTTTTTTCAAACGTCATTTTTTTACCAAATGTGGACCATTCCTTTTTAAAATTGGAGAGGATTTTAACATTGAGGATTATAAGGACAAAAGGACTTGAACTGATAAAAATTGTTTTTATAACTCATTTGAACACATTTGGCTCAAAAGTGTTTTTGACCCTTAAAATTATGAATTTTGAAAATGTGACTTTAACAAAAGTTGTTCATATATATGTAATAGAGGACATGAATGCATAATATACATGATATAAAATCAATTTGTAATCAAAATGTATTTATATCTAAAATGTAATGTTAAATGGGGTTTTGAAATACAAACTTTTAATTTATAAACCAACACAAAAAATGACATGCGTAATGTGCAATCCTTGGAAAAAGACTTTTACTTTAGTGCCCCTGGCTCCTTTGACCGTGATTTCACCCAATTACCTTTCTTTGGAATTATAATATCATGATAACTTTTTAAATTTAATGGAAATTTATTTATTTTTAAAATTGTGAAATTTTGAAAAGGTATTTGTATGAAATGTTAAATTTAAGGAAATTACAAGTGAGTGGAAAAAAACAACAAGAGTTTTTTTATTTCAAGTCAATCCACCATGTTTAAATAAGTATCCAATAATTGACAAAAATGTTTTTAATCCTATAATTTGGTGGAATATTATGTCTACTCATTTTTCCAAAAAGAAGCAATAAAAAGATGTTGTAAGAGGTATCATTATGTTAGAGGTTCAAAGTAAAAAAAACTACCAAAAAAGCTTATTATATTTATTGTTGAAATTTTGTAAATTATTTTTCAATACCAATGTGGATTTTGCAAAATATAATAAGTATTCAGCACCCCAATGCCAAACCTGAAAAGGTACTAGGTAATGCCTTCCCCTTGGACTATGTTACCATGGTAGAGTGCCCACTTCTAGGTTTTACCTATAACATTTCTAGAAATGCTACTATCACACAAACGATATTCATACACACATGATTCATTGATTGGATTCCCATTCCAAAACCACGGGAAAATCTTGTTCTCCAAAATTTCAAAACACATCTCCCAACACACACATTGGTAAATATGAAGTTAGGAGGTAAAGACTAAAGGTTTCCCAACTTACTACTCTTTACCTCTGCTCCATTAGAAGCTATAAACCACCATCAAAACTAAAATGAAAAACAATGCCAATTTCTTCCCCTTTCTCTAACACTCTTGAACCATCCCTTAAGTTAATTCCAGGGCAACTACTCTTTTCCTTCATATAAAGTGACACCTTAGTCACACATCTCTCAAATACATCCAAAATATTTTTCAAGTGGACTTTAGCTCCTACTTTAGTAAAACTACACTCAAATCACCAACTCCCTTTTAGAACAAACTAATTAAATCCTTTCCTAAAATAATAATGATTTCACAAGCCTCTTAAAACATAAAGGTAATGACTTTTTACTCAATTCTACCTACCATTAATAATTTAAAAGTATTGGACTACCTTACTAAACAATACAAATCAAACCCAACCCTCTAATAGGGAGGTGGGTGGAAATCAATGAAAATGACTCTCAATCTTGCCCAAGTTACATTTCACTTTGGGTATTAGGAATCCCAAAGAATCCTAATATTTTAAAATGAGATTTAAGAGATCAAAACATGTCTAAATCAAGTGACCCTTAAATCATCAAAAGTTTTCGACAAGTCGTATAACATATAAGCTTGTTGTATTGCCAAAACAAAGGTGTTTTATGGAAGTTATGAGGATTTGAAAAGTTGAGACAAAAACCATCAAAATGATTTTTTTTCATAATCTTGTTTAATTCAAGAAACTTAATACTATCTTGAAAATCACTTTTCAAGGGCCACAAGATAGCATCCTTGAATGCTCAAAACAAATACATTTTTAGGAGTTCTGAACTTCAAAAGTTGCAAGACATGTGATGATAAAACACTCATGAAATTCAAGCAAAATCATAATTGCTTAAGCATTGTCCTTCTATAGTCACCAATTTATTTTTTTTAAATCACGGCAAGTGACTTCTACCAATGGCAAACAAGATGTAAACATGCAAGACAAAGTGTGTGGAAGAGTCATTTGTTCTCATTCTTATCAAGAGTTAGTGCTTGAACATGGCCACCAGAATGAAACTTAAACCCAATTTGGATGGATGGTGGGCTAGACAAGAAGCTTTTTCCACATTGCATTCTTGTCCCACAGCTAACCAGCATGGGTGGTTTGCATATTTTCCTCTTTAAAACTTTCTTTTTTGTTCATTCCTAGTGGTAATAGTACTACACATTTTGGTGTTTTGATGTTACATAAGATGTCTTTGTAGAATGAATGCACATATGCACTACAAACCTTTGAATACAACAAACCATGGGGTTACAAGTTCATTTGGCCAATTACACTTAGAGTAACTCCAGTGATTTACTGTATTTGAGTTTATATCAATATTTACAGCATACAAATTTAGTGTTAATGTTTGCCCCTCCCTCAGTTGCAATTTTTTTTTGAAAAAAATTGGAAAAAATTCATAACCTAGTGACAAAACAAAAAGGGACTTGTGACAGTTCAAAGGTTTTTTCTGAAAAGAAAATTGGCCCTCCATTGCCTTATTATGAGGAATTTTTTTTTTTGAAATCATTGTGTATAGACATTAGATTGTAGCATGTAACCAAACTATAGCATGATTCCTAAGCCTTTCTATCTTCCTCTTTGAGGTGTAGCCAAATGTGGCTAAATCCTCTTCTAAATGATGGCCAAACCAACTACCTCACAAAATTGCCCCTAAAAAAAAAAACATTGTCCCTCACCTAAAATAGTAAATATTGGTCAGTGCACATTATGGGAGTGTTTATATTTAATATGTCTCCCGTGAACCAATGATTGTGACCGATCAATCAATAGTAGTTAATGTGTGACCAATCAATCAATAGCAATTAATGTGTGACCAATCACTGGATCTGCCCAACTAGAAACAATCAATTTCTTTTTGTTGGTCTTTTGAAAACCTCAACTATTCGGGTACAAATTTAACAAATTTTCACACATGTGATTGCACTTACTTCATCCAAAAATTGGTGTATTTCCATGGCATTTTATTGCCCTTGCCTACCAAGGCAAGCATATTGTGTTTAGATTCATTAAAAAGTATGGTAGTTTAAGGGATTTTTGCCCCTAGATAATAATAGGTCTATTTTAATATGAAGATTTTTGAAAGATGATATTTTGGCTTGTGTTGAAACTTGAGATTAGTTATAGAGTTCTAATATCTTGAAGGATTTTGGTTTCTTGTAGAGGAATTTTTGAAGATTACATTTTGCATGATGAAATATTTGAGTTTTCATAATTCTATATTTACCTGAAGATATAGGAACATTTGGGTGCAAGACTTGCAATAGTTTGCAATTCCTCTTCAGATATTGTATTTGGTACACTATAAAACACAATGCCTTTGATATTTTGCTGAAGGCTTTTGCATATGACCTTTCGTAATTCTCCATTGGCCTTGTCAACTTTTGAAACCTCATCAACTTCCATTGTGAAGCTTTTGAACACAAGAGCCCCAATGCCATGGCCAACTAACATTATTGTTTGTGGGCGATCAAGTTGCCACCTTGTACTACGATACTTCACAATCCAAACATGACAGGTGTAAATTACAAGTGTGTTCCATAGCAAATTACCATCAATTTCTTTGCATATACATCTTGAACAAGACTATAACACATTTTTAATTTTCAAATTTTGGGCGTTGACATTTTCTACCAAGCTTAAATTCATCACAAACTTAACATTCTCATACTAACAACCTCTTGGCATAGTAACCCTTATGTTTCACGATTTAAAAGATTACACATTGATTTCTTGGAAAACATTTGTTTTTACCTTGTGTTAGTTGGTTTCAATACTTTTCACTTTCAATAAGGAGTAAATTGGGCTTTGAACTAAATTGTATTCAAATGTTACATTGGGGCCAATTGTTCCAAAACCCAAAACATAATTTTGCTCTAAAATAAAATGGTTTGTCTTGTGTTACAATAGATACTTTCACAACAAAAGGACAATGTAATTATTAGTACATACATCGAAGAACTTAAACTGAACCTTAAGTCATATTTGAGCAGTAAATTAGGCTTGCACTCTTGTTGAAATGTTAGGACTTCTTGTTCTAAAGTCCAATACATTTATTTGAACTAGAATGAGACTTTTGGACACTTTAGGAATTGAGTTTAAAAAGTTGGCTTTTATTCAAATCATTTTCTGAAAAAGATAACAACTCTGTAAAATAGCCTTGCTTGAAGAGAATGTAAAGTCAAACATATATTAAAAAGCAAACAGGGAGCATTATGAGATCACAAGAGGACCCTGAAGACACAAATGCACCCAAGAAAAAACCAAGGAGCACATTGAGGTGGGAAATTGTGTAGTTCATGACTAGCTCTTGCACCGAGATCTTCCCGATATCCACCAAGGATTATTTTATTGGGGGAAGGTGGGGTGGATGGACAACATTAAAATTTTGTCACCTAGTCCTTCCTCTTTTTTGGGTAGCTAGTGGTGTGGCCAGACCACATTGTCATCGCTACGCTTAATCCATGGTTCCCCCAAACCAAATTTAAAAAAGAAGATTTAGCATAAGTTTGTGGTCATGTTTCAGAGGCTCGAAGTTAAGATGCAGATGGAGTTGACGCACTACTTGCAAGTTAATCCAACCCAATCATGTTGTTCCATTAGCAGACATGTTATTATATTTGGTGGTAGAATAGTTTCTCTAGATGGACGAAAATTTTGTGGCCTATTTTGGATCGATCGGGACTCCATCTATGAGTTTCCAAGTTAAATAACTATAGATTGCAACTATGAGCTTCCAAGTTACATTACTGCAATTTACATCATGATCTCTCAAAGGTCCGTGGGTTGACTACTATCCAGAATTAGCTATAAGAAGCAACTAGTTGTGGTCTGGGCACAAAATAACTCCAAGAGAATCGCCCTAATCATTGGGTTAGTTGTCTAATGCAGAGATTTATTACTTTACATCTTGAAAGCTAATGGACTAGACCAGCACTCTTGTGATATGATCAAATCATGAGTTAGTAACAAAATATACTTAAAGGACAAAATGCCATTTTCATTTCTGCAAGTAGTATGAGAGCTAGTGAATTCGAATGAAAGTGCAGTATCATTCGACAAAGCTAGGATTTGAAACTTCAATTATTACTTTGCCCACACTCGACAATTTTTCGCCTTGGCTCCAAACTTTTCAACTTTTCCTATCCATGGATTAAAGCAGAGTTTGGATTTGAAAGTAATGCAATTGGAATAAGGCTAAGATCTCAAACCTAAAATCATTCAGCCGATCACATTCCACAATTTCTTGACTCAAATCGAAAATTCCCAAAATATTGTTCGGTCACCTGCAAATTAGGTGTTGATAGAAATTATGTTAGAGTAGCTAGAAAAAACACCACAATGTCTTTTACCGCCGGTCTATACTTAGTCCTGATCCAATGCGGTAGGTGGCTCTTTGTGCTTATAAAAGGAATATCCCACATTACAACTTGTTTCCAATCAACCATGTCTCAAAAGATGAAAACACAAAGCTATTCTCAACACAAACAAGGTGTCACAAACACGCAGGCCTTGCCAATATATAAGATGTTGTACATGTGCATTTATGTGTGTATACAAATACATGTATTATTTTGTGATTTATTTGTATGTATCATCACATAAGATGATTTCTATTGTAACAACTATATGCATGAACATTAGTCCTTGCCTCTTGTTTCTTTTTCTCTCCTTTTCTTGGGTGCTTTTTAAAAAAAAATTTGGCAAGGTTTCATCATCTTTAGTGTTAGAGTTATTATGTAAATAAAAAATTGTTTATATTTTTAATCAATTCATTGATAAAAATAAAATAAAATGATTTTGATTTTTAAAAATTGACAAAAAAAGTATGAAAATTTACCCCAAAAAATTAGTAATTTAAACCCTAGAAACCCATTGATTCACCACTAGTCAAAAACATTCCCATTATACAATTCAAAATCATAATTTTAAATTGCAAAATCCAAAATCTAAAATTCCAAAATTCAAATCCGAAATTTCAATAATAAAGGATATCTTTCATAAGAATAGAGATTTATCTCCATTCTCATGATGAAGAAAGAACTCACAACAAGTTTAGCACTTCTTCAAGAAGCCACATAAATATCCAAACTAGGAAAGACAAACAAACAAAAATTAAAAACAAAAAATAGTGGCATCAATACCAAGGTATTATTCTACACTATTGGATAGATCCCATGTAGTGTTGGATTTTAAAACTTTGTGGATTGACATCAAAACCTTACAAAAACAAAATTTTGCTCACAAATTCACATAGGCTTGTATAGTGGGTGAGTAGAGAATGGGAAGATTTGACAAGCCCAAAACACTATGTTAAAGTATAAGTGCCAATCTTTTGCAAAGAAACCTTTTTAGATCTTTTGGCCTATTTGTGTTGAGCTCCACCCACCATGGTTGCAATTGTTGCTTTAAAATCCTTTACTTCAACCTTCTCAATCACAACACCCCTTTCCTTCATGAAGAATGTCACAAGAGCACCTAGGGCAATTTTAATTTTTATAACATCTAGGTGATTTGCCTCGTTGGGTGAGAATGTATTATTTGGAGGGAGGGTTGATTACATACTATTAGCAGCATGATTTGAAGATGAGGATGTCATAGGTTTTTTAGTTGTTGGTTCTTTAAGTTCAAACTCAAACTTCGCTAGTTAATAAAGTTGCCAACCTCCTTATTGTAAATGATTCCAACAACTAATAGCTTGATGGAAGGGAATAGGTGGAGAATTGTTGTCAAGTCTAGTGGTCCATGGTGGTAGAATACTTTTTTTCATCAAATAAATATTGACCATACATGTGTTCCAAACAACATAACATTCATTAGAAACAAACTTGTCTTTGTACAAATTTTGAACTAAATTGTCAAAAAACTTGTTTAAAGAATCATAGGAAATATTGTACTAAAACCACTCTTCTACTCTATCTTAATATATGTGCAATGCCTCCCCTAACATTAGAAACTCCCTCCAAGCATAATACAAACACACCCACATGGTATATACCATGAGCTTAACAATTTTATCTTCCCTCCTTTTGTCTTCCATTCATACACATGCATTCAATGTTCATTCTTCAAACATAGAAAACATGGCAATGAAACAATGGCATGTTGTTGATATATCCCAAAAACAACTTGCAAGATTAATTAGTGATAAACATTTACCTGCTGTTCTTTTGAACCTTGGAATCAAGGGGTTTTGGTATACATGCAACAACGTCAACCTCTAACACATCCACATGAAGAAACTTGTATGACCTCCTCACATGTTCATCCACATCTAACCTAGAACATGTGAAAACCTCACACATTTAAACCACAACATATTCATTTCCAAGACAAATAAAAAACAAAATGCCTTCCATAGCTAATAGGCAATGAACATCCATGAAAGGTAGGACCACCCTTCACAGACACTATAAGTATAATGGAAAAAGTTTGCCAAGACTGTGCTCTTGACTAAACTACAACCTTCCTATCCATCTTTTCTTAAATATAATGAAAATTTATGTATTATTAAAACAAAGTTCAAAAACTTGGTGCCTCTTTTCTACCTAGCCCCCTTGATGAGGGATTAGGCCCAACCAACATATATCACATGCTAAGCACCAACCACTATGCTAGCCACAATTAATAAACTTTAAATCCTTTAATTAATAGCGTCACAACATTTCCATGCTTAAGTGTTAAGACCTTGTAGAATAGGGTTACATATAAAAATTGTCAAACATTTAGATACTTGCCATGACAAAGGTACACTATCTATGGAGGAGTCTTCCAAATCCCACATTAGTTATTTATAGAACTTAGTGATATCAAGAATTTATGAACCAAAGACCTTGCAAGAAATTGCAAAAATTAAAAGCCCATTTGAATATTCTTTGACATATGGTGGCAAGGAGCTTGTTGTAACAAGTAAAAAACATTAGGTTGTAAATAATAAACAAAAGTAGATTGTGTAACGCAAGTTAGACCAAATAAGGGGGGAACTTGTTGTTTACATACCATATTTATTTATTAACTCTTCATGTAGTTGGATATCAAAAGCTATTAAATACTATTCCTAGCTTCCTACAAATAATTGCCAAACCAATGTTTCATTTTAGTAATCAAGAAAATGAGGAGATTATCAAAGTCAGATATTCCTACATATTTAGTTTCATATCGAGTTAGAAACAAAGACAAACAAGACCCTCTTGTCTACATACCTACTTATATCCATGTAAAACTTGTGTTATATCTATTCAAAGTTCTACACTACAAATTTCTCGAAATAATATTCATCATATTTGGAGCTATCAATAAGGTAACACTTCAATACAAGAAGAACATCAGACAATATTGATTTCCATCTCTTGTTTCTTTCTTGGTGGATTTAACAAATTTTATGCAGATGAGTAAAAGACACATTAGCTTTTCCACTTAGACTAAAACAAAACATGAAGAGCATAAAACATGGTAACCTTCCATAACCATATAGACTAAAATGATCATAAACATCATTCATAGGCATGCAAACATTTAACAAATTTTTAAATTTTCCTTAAATCTTTACATGTAAAAAACATAACACCCACCTTGCATGAAATGATCCATGTGTGGAGCCATTAGCTTTATGCACACCTTTCTAGTTTGCCCAAGGTGATTGCACTATTCTCGAGGAGTGACTAATTCAAACCCTACAACCCCTCCTTTTGCACCAATTTCCTTGATGAATTGCACATTACACAAGCTTTCTTTACACAACGTTTGAAAACAATCCTTTATTCCATGACTTCTAACACTCATAACAACCCCCCTCACTAATCATCCAAGCACAAAAATCTCAACCCTATTGCATACCTCACTATTGGAAAGAATGGGAACTAGACATGAGATGACATGAACTGACAATTGAAAAAATATCTTGTTTGACTTGCAAGGCACTTGTAAACAACTCTACATCAAGACGTTGATTGGTTAGCCAAAAGAATGTAGACACTTTGAAATATAATTGGTGAAACCCACCTTGATGAAAAAATGAAAATTTAGAAGATTACCTTAACTACCACTTTAGCAATAATCTAACTAGCAAACATTGATGGCCATAGACACATTTTCCTTTCCAAAATCCCCTTCCTTTTACCACATTTGTCTATAGAACAACCTTCAAAATCCAAAAAAATTCCACAAAACATGTGAGAAAGATAAAGGCCTACTTGTTGTTTGCGATTAGTCACAAGGTTCAAAAAATCTGCCAATTAAGGCTACAAATGCACTACACAATCTTGTCACATCATTAAAGCACCCCACACATTATTCCAATGAACATAATGATATAGAATAACTTGAAAAAAATCCTGCAAAAGTCTCCTTAACAAGGTCAGATGGATAATCCATTAAATGTAACATAATGAACTATATTTTGGCAAGGTCACCCAACAAGGCCAAGGCATTTTGGCAAACATTTAGAATTTCATCAACACAACATAGCAGAAGAGGTCAAAAAGGTCACTCCTTGATACCTACAAAATAATGTGACATTAATATCCAAATAGCCATAATAGACTCTTGCAACATAATAAGGATTCAAATATGTGTTATTCTCTGCACAAAATAATGATGGCAAATGAGCACATTGACGACAAAGTTCACTTCTTTCTTTTTCCATCTTGTTCCAATCCCTTTTTTGCACATGTGCTATTTTTTTTCCCCTTTCTATCTTCAAGGCAAGGATTGCATATGATTGCAATGAGAGTAAAGCAAGAGAGGATCACAATAGAGTAGATCGACCAATGACTAAACAATTAAGCGGTCAGGGCAAGCCAAATCCAAGGGATGGGCTCCATTGTTTTTAGTGTCCAAACAAAACTTGAATCCCTTCTCTTGTCGCATCTAACACATTAACAATCGTCGAAAATAGATTCGAAATGAAAAAGTTATGGCCCCTCAAAGTAAGGGGGTTCAAAAACTCAAAAAAACAAACCATTGAACATTACGAAGGTCAATTCTCAAACACCCAAAAAAAATTTGTATGTTACTATGCTATTATTAGAGTTCAAAGATGATTTGTAGAACTTCAGGTGGCATTCTTATAACACTTTAAATTGTTTGAAATGAATAAAAAATAAAGAAGTTATGAGGTTTGAAAGTAGGAGGGTCCCAAAAAGAAGAAAAATGAAAAATAAAACACAATTTGTAAGTTTGGAAGCTTATTTTTTTTCTCGTTATTTTTTCATTGCTCTTTTTCCTTTGCACTTCAAAGATAATTTGTAGAGCTTGAAATATTGCTCCCGTAACATTTTAAATTGTTCAAAATGAAGCACATATGATGAAGATATAAATAAGCATTCGATCATAGTGAGGCAATTGTTGATGGGCTTTCTACCCTACACAGACCCAATATCTCAACTATAAATTTCAAAACTGCCACCACTACCCTGCCACGCTTATAAAAACTTTTAAATTTTCTCTTGTAATCCATTTGTTGTGTTCACACTCTGAACATAAAAAAATTCATTTCAAGTTAAACAATCTAAACACTTTCATTCATAAACCTGTTCACTTAATGTGAAACCGGTTTTAATAAGAGAAAACTTACAAAAGTTTGATCCACTGCGATATCTGCGATATTCCCTTTGCCTGTGGGGGCAGGGCCCAACAAACAAGCCTCAATATCTCCTCCCCTTCCAATTCCTTATAAAAGAAAGTGTAAGCACCGAGCTGTCCTTTCGCTAAGTCAAAGCTTCCTGGCCTAATTATGAACGCGGAAACCATCGGTAGGCTACAAGCTGCAATCGTAGGTTACCACGACAAAACATCTGGGCCACTCCAACCATGTCCCCACAAATTATGCCCCTCCCATTAATGCTAAACAAAACAAACTAGGCATAGAATTTCTTGGCAGCCATTGAGAACAGCCTGCTATGCAAGCA
>Ga0116229_10011575_pt1 | contig 12959 bp, 9 predicted proteins | sample S1TSphgellanicum_3_FD_87313 | JGI IMG/M metagenome (GOLD analysis project Ga0116229, IMG submission 87313) | Host-associated microbial communities from peat moss isolated from Minnesota, USA - S1T2_Fc - Sphagnum magellanicum MG | ecosystem: Host-associated > Plants > Peat moss > Unclassified...
AAAAAATTGGGGGGGCGGTGGGGGTTTTTTTTGGGGTGTGGCGGGTCCCGGGGGGGGTTTTGGGGGGGGGGGGGAGGGGGGGGCCCGGGGGGGGGGGGGGGGGGGGGGGCCAAAAAGGGGGGGGTCAGCACGAGCGGGGAAGGATCAGGCGGAGGGGCCAGCACGGGTGGGAGGGGGGCACAGGTAGGGAAGGACCGGGCGGAGAGGAGGGTCAGCACGGATTAAGGGGATGGATGAAATGTTCGTCTGATTTGATGACGGGACGAATCTTGGGGAAACTTTTTTTCTTTTAACTACTGTCTGTCCCAATTAAGGGGATGGATGAAATGTCCATCCGGCTGGATGATCACAAAATAATAATAAAAATAAAAAACACATAAAAATTAAAAAAATAAAAAAGTTAAAAGTTTCTAAAAAAAACTAAAACGCGAATCAAGTTTAAAAAAACCAGGGGACTTCACAGTGACCGAAGGTCACGAGCACCCACTCGTTAACCAATAAAGTTATCTGTAAAGTCCCTGTCTTTCACCTTGTCTTTGGTCCTGTTTTCACCCCCTATCCCCCCTGTTTGAGTGGTATCCCCAAAGTAATGAAATTTTATTAAATCTCAGTATGAATTCGCTGAAACTCAGCATTTAGTGCACAAGGTTCCAGAGTAATCGTAATAGTTGTACACATGTTGAAACATATATGTAGCAGATTGGTTGGGAGCAATGCAACGTGAGGAATGCGCATAATATTTACACTGGCATTTTTTTTTTGTGTTGGGAGCTTTAAAAGCAGAAAGAGGCAGTAGAGATTTATGGCGTTGAGAATTTGTGTGGATCCACTGGAATTAGAGGTGAAGAGAAGACAAAAACCTAAAATTGTTTTGAATTGTGCAGGCTCACTACCATATGAGTCTGTGACTCCATTGCTGTTTTTTTTCTGCTGGCTCTATATATATATATATAGCCAAAAAGCGAAAATTAAAAAAATCAATAGCCATAATTCGACCAAAATTCAAAAAACCCATTGCTAGTTTTTTAAACATGGTTCAAGTAGGTAACCAAAAATTATAAAGGGATGCTTTTAGAACATTTTTTTTTTCATATTTAGCTTATAGCCAAATCTGGCTAAACTTCCTATGGATGATTGCCATTTTGATAGTATCGCTCAAATTTGACCAAACAAACGTGTGTCAAGAGACAAAATTGCAAAGCAAATATCAATTATGAGGTATTTTCTTTTTGTGTACCATATTACCCTAGTAGCTTAGATACTAATAATATTATTTATACATATGTTGAAATTTTCAAACAAAATGCTCCTTTTTATTTAAAAATTTATGAAAGGAAATTAAGAATCTTTTGAAATATTCAGGAATATTCTTCTTTTTCCACATGAAATCTTCAAATTTAATTAATTATTGAATATACATGTGTTGAAGTTATGTTCATGTTCTATAGTATTTATCATTGTTATATGGTTCTTTGGTTTGAAGAGAATCTCCTTTAGTCCTTGATTTGACACAAAAAAAAATTATTTGGCTTTTTTCTAAGTGAGGTTTTGAGCATAATGCTTCCAATTTCTAAACTCTTCAATTTGGGCAGATTTTTCCAAATTCAAAAATCTTCAAACCCAATTCCTAAACCAAATCCAATTTCATGTCCACATTCGGCACTTCCCATTGCTAGAGATTGTATGGGTATAAAGTTTCACAACAAATTAAAATGGCGTCTATGTAGGTAATGGAGTCCAATAATTAATTTAAATTAATATTTAACTATAAAGTTCAAGTTACTTATCAACTTTTCAAAACTAAAAATAAAAATAAAATTTAAAGATCTTGACCATGTTTTCAAGAAAAAATCCATGGTTCCAATTTTGATTCTAGATCTAATAGTAGATTAATAATATATATATCCACTAGGTGTTAAGTTTTTAAAAAATCAACCTCACCTTGTACTTGGGCATTTTAGAAAGTTGGTACTTGCCCTCATCTCATAATCAAAACTTTTAAAAATTCAAATAGTTGAAACCATACCTAATTTGAGGGAATAAATGGAAATGGTATTTCCCAAAAACACGAATACCCTTTTAGTACCCAATTTATGCCCTTTTAGCATATTAGGGTTAAAGATTTTATAGTTTGTATTTTGTGTCTACATTTTAAGAGCACATGTCTCCTTCACTTTCCACATGAACTTGCAAGTTGCAACATTCACTTTGAACTTTTTATCAATGTGCCATCAAAACTATGCATGCAAGCTATTAATTACTAGAGATTTTTAAGACAAATCAAATTTCTTTCAAGGGACCATGACTACTACAAAACCCATTGAATTAGAAGGTAAATGGTTTTAAAGCTTTGTATTTTTTTTGTGTTTAAATCACTTTGTTTAGTTTCATCTATTGCACCATTGCTTCTACATTGGTATGAAAGTCATATGTTCAAGTTGCAAATGTGGTGGAGGACAAGGGAGCTTAATATTTTTCGTGATTGTTGGTAATGTTTTTGGTCCTTGATCTTAGGGTTTCATTGGTGGAGAACAAGAATTTTCAACAAATCTCTGGTGATTATTGGCAATGTATTGAGTCTCTTACTTTGCAATCTAGTTTTGTTTCATTCTTTCAGTTTTTTGGTTTTGCACCTTGCTAGTGCAAGTTTTTCTTGATTAGAGGCACACGGAAAGCAACAAGGGTTCAAGGGGAAGAACTTTATACTATCCTACTTTCAATAGTTTTGTGTCTTGGGTTTCTTATGTTGGAGTTTCATTTTGTGTGATTCTTTTTTTAAAAAATTTGCACCTTGCTACTACAAGGTTTTTTTAATTGAAAGCACACAAAACAACAAGGGTTCAAGGGAGCTTGTTGGATTTTGACGATTTTCTATTGATCCAAAAAGTTCCAAGTCTGTTTTATCTTGATGGCACAAAAAAGAACATAAGTTTCCACCATTGCTCTTTGTTGTGCAACATATCTTTGAAATTCCAGCAAGCCAAATCAAAACCAAGTGTATTTTTTCCATTGTTAGAATATTGATGGCATTCCATAGATGCCATTTGCAAACATAAAACTTAGACAAATGAATTTTGGTCCACAACAATTGGTCATCCAATCCACGGACTAGTTACACATGAAACCAAATGATTTTGCCTTGACATGTGAAGTGGAATCAGGTTTGACAACAAAATTGGAAGTTGAATTTCAAGATGAAGTTGATCGTGAAGATTTCTTAGACCTAAATGAAACCTTTTAATTTCTTTATGCAAGTGGTTGGAAACTAATGGTCTTATCCATGATCTCTAGGTATGTTGAAAATGATGATTGAATCATATGTCATGGTTTGAGGTTTTAGGCAAACTAATATGTGATTTCACATTATGAGGGTGTTAACAATTTCTTGATGTATTGTTCGGTGTTTTTTTTTTTATGGTGTTATGGTTTGTTACTTGGGTTTTAGTCTAGAATTTAGAGTGTCAAGTTTTTTGTTTATGTTTTGTGTAAGGTTTATAGCCCTTAATATCCAATTGCAGCTAAATGTGTGAGGCAATGAAGGGCCCTAAAAGCCTACAAGTGCATTGTACACAATGGCAGGGGAAATCAACAAGGTTACATAAAGACTTACAAGCCCCTGAATGCGTTGCATATTATGGCAAGGGAAATCGGGAGGGTTATGTCAGGACTTGTGGGCCCATGAATGTGTTGTATATAATAGCAAGGGAAATCAACGAGGGAAATTGATGAGTTAAATAAGGACTTGCAAGCCCACAAGTTCATTATATCCAGTGGTGAGGGAAATCAACTAGGTTACATACGGACTTGCGGGCCTATGATTGCGTTGTATCCAATGGTGGGCAAATCAACGGGGTTATATAAGGATTTGAAAGCTCGCAAGTGCGTTGTATCCCCTAGCAAGGACATCGATGAGGCATGCAAATTCATTCTATCTAGTAGTGGGGAAATTAGTGGGGTTCCAAAGAAACTTGTGGGCTTGCAAGTGCCAATATCCAATGGCACGAAAATTTGCATGGTTCCATAGAGACATGTGAGTGTTTCTTTTATCTATCTCTTCTAGGTGTATGTGTTTTTTTAATTTTGTCTTCAATGTTTTCAATTTTGCATCTATTGGTTAATGTTTTTCATGGGTCTATTTTTTTTGTTTCATAAATTTGTTGGAGGGATATCATGTTTTGTGAGTCTTATCAAATGAAGGAAAAATTTCTTAAAACCTAAAATTTTAATTTGATTCATTATTCAATATTGATCTCTAGAAAAGTTTAGTTGTTTAGCTACAAGTAGCAATAAGTTTGTTTAGTTCAAAAACTTCAAAAACATCAATGACCTTCCCTCAATTAAGGTTGTTTATTTTATTCTTGTAATCATCTTCTCAACTACTTAAAAATGAAAAAATCCAAGCTAGATTTGAACTTTGTATTTGTCAAATATTCGAACGTGATTTTCGAAAGGAGATTTGTCAGCTAACATGGTCAACTAACCTTCTTATACTCATTCGGGTACTTTTCAAAGAACCGAACTATATACCCAATTCAATCATGTAACTAAACCCTCGCCCCTAACTTATACTCGTTCATCTCTAGTTTCTAAAACCTAGACCCCAGTGGTTCTTTAAAACTTTAAAATACAAAACCCTAAACTCAGGCGATTATTATTTTTAAATCCTTAATACACTCACACCCGATTAATATTCCAAAATCACATACCCACCCAACACTCGTCATGACCCTCTAGTTTCTTGTTACTACAAGAGTCACTTTGCATTGAAGATTTGCAAGTGGGTTGAAAATATGTAATTTATCATGTGAGGAATTCTTGGAACACATATTCTCTTGCAAAAAAAAAGGACAAATGGAAAGATGGCCTTTGCATGCTTGTGTTGCTAAGCTGACTATGAAGATTCAATAATTTCCTTCACAGATTTTTGATATTATTTTAAAATAAAAATAAAAATCAGCATTTCTGAAAAAAATAATATAATTAATGTTGAAGCGACCAAGATGCTAAAGTAGTTGAAATTGGACAACCCAACCTTGGAAATTTGTATATTATGATAAATGACAACCCAAACCTACCTCACTTTATTACAAGGGAACAAGAAGACAATGGAAGCAGAAAGGACAAAAAAAAATAGAGGCTAGAGGAGCAAAGAGTAAACAATGAAGGAAAATTCTAACCCTAACTTGAGCATACATGGTTAAAGGATCTTTGAGAACTGGAAAATCATGGAAAGGATTGTTAACCCTGGTTTTCACTCTGGGTAATGCCTATATATGGAAAGCCTTAGATGAACCAGCACCCTTGTTGGTACCATGGTAAGAGTCCCAAAATTCATTCAAATTACTTTTTAAATATTTAGAAATTATATCTGATGCTTCGACTAATTAGGGTCTCTGATTCCAAATCTAACATTCTTTGAGCTTAATTGACTAACGAAATGAAATGATTTTTTTATGGACATAAAATAGGATGCCAAGCAGTCCATGTCCATGGATAAAAAAAAAAATTTGATGGATGAAAATTTATCACCATTGGTTGTGGATGAATTGCTAATGCATGCATTGACATGTCCAAATGGAATGACATGAAATTTTCATGGATGCAAGATGACCCAAGATGATGGAATTAATCTAACGGATGAATGAAACAATCAAATCAGACTATGTTTGTTCTTTCTGTTGGCTCTCAGGTTTTCGGCACTCTAGTACTGGATGGGGACATTGAGGAAGTGGATGTGCGGTGCACCTTCGAGCTTGATATCACATCCTCCTGTAAGCTTATTACACCAACAATCTCTGTTAGTCAAATCTTTGTTAAGAGCCTACACTGTGATTCCATTCAAATCTGATAACTAACAATCTGCCATGTAATTCTTGTTTGTTATGGTGTAGGACACTACGTGTTCCAGGGCATCCCAATCTTGAATTCCGGAGACACCAGCTCTCACAAGTGTTCCTTGTGGCATCTGCCTTGTACCTTCTGCAAACCTTCAATTGCATTGCTTACATCATTCACTTTTCTGTTTCACTTGCTTTTTCCCAACTTTGAGACCATCTCTTGCATACCTCATCATTCCAACCTCTAGAATCATGGACAAAATAGTTGTGTATTGTGGGCTGCAGGTTCTGCATGAATGCCAACCTGACATTGTCATATCACCACAGACATGCCTTTACTTTAATGACTGGGCAACTGGATCTTTCTGCCATCTGTCTCTCTGTGTCTCTCTCTGGGCCACATGCCCAGGAATCAAGCTTCAAACCCAGGAATGTAGACAGTCTGGAATGGAGAAACTCAACATCCATCAAATCCTGACTGTCATAACTAATGCAGAGAGAAGATCTGCTTGAACAAAACAAAATTGTCTCTGGGTGCCAAATCCTCACATTATAAACTAGTGTATTTGTCTTTCCTTGTAATGGTTATGGCTACGATTTTGCAAGATCAATTGATGCTAGGACACATGCAATACTGTTTCATATTGGTTATATTCCTCAAAGCAGGAAGCATAGTTGTGTACTTGCGATAGATATCTACCATTTTACTGACTCTTGGCAGAATTGAATTCAGCTTCCATGTTGTGGAGTTCTCGTCTGGCACCTGCTGTGGGCGGGCCTCTGCATGGTGCATCAACTTCTAGGTTTCTGTGGAACTTAAAACAAGTAACAGTAAACAAACAAGTGTAAGCAGTGCCAATGCTCTTGATGCAGCGAAGAATCCAGTCACCTGAGCAATCCCACAATAGTTTACATGGCAGTCATGGAGCATGATGAAGATGGTCTGCATAGAGCTAGCTCTAATTAGGGCAATGATTCTAATGCTGGACCCCCACCTTTTTCACATAAACTGCACACGGTTCTTAGGATCCTCTGTTCCTTATGCTCTTTGCAAGGAGATTTTGAAGCAACAGTTTGTCTCTGCAGATCTGGAAAGGCAGTGATGAAAACCATACTGGATGAGCTTTGGAATCATGAGAATGGGCTTGCCTGATGATCTCTCTTCTTTCTTGTCCTTTGGATGTGCCCATGTGTGCTGTTGGAGATTCTGCAAGAATGAGAGAAAGGCCACAGAGGAGTTGTTGATGCTGAACCCATGACCATCTCCTAACTCACCTCATCCATCAGGAGTTTGCTTGTTGAAGACAGTGATTGCCTTGGTCTTGTGGAGATCTCTTCAATATGTCGTCACTTCTCTAGAAGATGATGACAATGATGACTCCCATATGGTATGATCCTCTTGGGTCAGAGATCTTTGTTTCAAGACACACCACAGCTTGTGGCACAAGTTCTCTTTCTTGGTTTTTCTATCTCTGTGCAGCTGCTGCTGCTGCTGCTGCAACTTGTGCATCAGATACGTCTTTGCATTCTGCAGTCACAAAGTTGCTGCTAAAACAAAGAAAATTTGCTCTCACAGTTCACCTCAATTCTCTTGCAGTTAGTTACTCATGAGATATGATAGTCACATTCAAATGCAAGCTCTCTAGATTATGAAGTTCTGGATGAAATGATGATGACAAAAACAACTTTCTTGCAGAGATTGCAGATGACCCAACCCATTCCAACAAGTGCCACAGACTAGGTGACTGTTGAGAGAGCTGCCTGGTTACCAGACATAACCATCCAGCATGAGAATAGTAACAACCTCTTTTCTGCAGCAACATTATTTTCAGTAACCAGGCAGCTCAAGCCAGTTACCAGATCTAACCATCCTGAATGAGAATTTAGGCCCCCTCCTTTCATGCAGAGAGTGGCTACAAAATCTTCATCTGTGATGCAAAGGGTTACAGAGTTATTGGGCCAATCAGAACCCAGGATGGTACCTATTGCTAACTGATAGGTTGATAATGGAACAGAGGTTGAACACTACAGGTTGTAAGTTGCAACCCGACAGCCAATCAGAGCAGCAAGATTCTCGTCAGGGATGGTTATGTTCAAGTATGGCAGCCACCAAATGGATGATTGGCAAATTAAAATAGGAGAGCCAGTGCATGATATGTTCAGGATTTCAGCCCATCCTTGAACTACATACCATATGTAACAAGTGAACCCATCTTAAACAGCTCTACCCAATAGCTTAAAACTGTAAAAATCAACTTATGGTTGAAGAAATTACTCATGAAAACTTGATCTAAGAGCAATGAGAGAATATGACTGGAGAAACAACTTACTCCAACATCAGCAAACTACTTTTTGCTACCAACAATCTAAGTCCCTTCCACCCAAAAGGCATTTGAACAAGAATCAGAGTCACACGCTGAAAATTCAAAACAATTATACCATTGCATTATATTAAGTGGCAAGGTGGTTGTCACAAGTTCCATTGAAATATTGCACTCAGAAGCCGTTTGGCAATGTGTTTATCATGAGCCTGGTCTCCTAAAAAGAGTATTAAGACTAAATCTCCTAAAGATGAATGTACCTGTAGATAAAGCCCCTAGGACCAAAGAGCCAAAAAAGAGGGGGCTGCCTACCTTCAATTTCAAAGAGAGCTGGATTATACTGTTCTCAAAGCTTTGTTGTTGAATGAAACTCATTTGAGCATTGATCGTCCAAGCTACATGGAAGGAGTCTCTAGTTCTTGGACCTCTAGCCATATTCACAACACTTAGGCTTGATCACAAACTGCTTCATAATCCTTGATGCTCATGATGCAGTTCTCTTTAGTTCTATTTGGTGCAGATCAAATCCATTCTTTGGGGGTACACATACTTCTTTCTCAGATCTTGGCTCATCTTCACCATCTGGAATATACTCATTGTCCCAATAGCCATCATGCTCAGAATCTGATACAGAATCATAGTTCTCACCATGGAGTCCATATCCCTCATCCAACACAGCACTCTCAGTCTCAGAGTCAGAGTCAGAGTCAGTGTATTCTTCCAACTCCTCTCCATCAGAGTCATAGATGACAGCACTATCACTTTCAGAGTCAGAGTCTGTGGATTCATTCAACACCTCCCCATCAGAATCATAGATGATAGCAGAATCTGAGAGCCCATTGTCATCTGAAATGTATTCAGTGTTTTGTTGCTGATCAACTTGTTGAAATGCTGGTTCGGGATTTGGTACACCTGGATTCTCTGCAGCCCAGCGAGCATCAGCAGCTTTCTTACGGGCCATATCAGCCCGTAAATCCTTCAGATCTTTCTCCCACCTTCGAATGTTCTCGTACAACGAATTTATTGCTTGTTCATGCTTAGATTTCAACAATGCCTGTCAGCATAAAACCCCAAAATCAGAACCCAAAGTTTTATTGTCTAGGCAGATTGTTGAACTATTAAGCCAGAAAATCTACTCTGCCTGTTTCAAAGACTATGCAATGAAAACACATCCAACCTTCCGCTTGTTGAAATGCTTGAAAACCTCTGGAATGTCTTTCTCAGGCCGCTTGTAATTTCGGCCTCGCCACATAATGATAGTCTTGGCCTGATGAATGTCAATCACAGTACCCCCACTAAGCCTCTCAAGCTGTTTGCCCATCTCTTTGATCTTCTCCTTGGGGAAGTTGTCACAGCACAATCTTACAGTCTCATGCTTCTTCCAGTGCATATGCAAGTTCTGTATTGTACCTCCATAGATTCCTCGCCTTCCAACAGGCACATAGTTCTTGTTCTTGTACCCAAGTTTCTTCAGTGCATACAGTTGCTCTGGTGTCAAAATCTCTGTATCTGGGTCAGGCTCTGGAAATTCTGGCAACTGATACTTCTTCTTGATTTGTTCTTCATGTAGGGCAATTTTTTTCCGTAGCTAAAATGTGACCAAAACAAAACAGGAAAAAAATCAGGCACCAGAAAAAACAAACTCTCTGACATCATCCACTGATCCAAATATCAGTATGCCAGCAGCCAGAGACATTTGTAGAGCAGAATTCACAAATATTCCAGCATAGGAAGGAGAAAGGTAACCTTATAGATTCCATGCTCTAGCCTTTGCTCCGGAGACATAGCAGCTTTCTTTGCCTTCTTCTCCTTCCTAATCTTTTTAAGTTTCAATCGGACCTCCCTTGCCTTCTTCCTTTTGAGGCCTTTTTTTGACATTTTGGTGCCCTTGAACCGAACTCCACCAGCAAGAAGGGGATGCCTGAGAGGTGAAGAAGGTGGATAACTAGGGTTTGACACAAACAACTGTTTCCCCACCTCTCCTCCGGCCAGGGACCCGTATCGTGCACCACGCCCCAAAAGCTGATGCACTAATGTCCTCGAGACCTCGATCCAAGTTGTTTGCATAGAAGACTCGCTACTCAAGCTCCTTGCAAAGTCCTTGTCCACAACCCCCATCAAGCTATCCTCCCCTTCAGATTCTTCTACACTGCCACAAAGAAAGGGAAAAAAAAAGAGACACCGACATATAGGTACACATCAAGAAATTCAACACGGTGCATTTCTTTACATACCACGCTCTTGGAAGTGGCTCCTCCTCAACAAATCCAACGCAGCCACCGCCGCAACTACCACCAGTTGCTCCATTGACGAAACAATCGAACCTGCTTCTGACGATACCAAGGCCTTGTCTCGCCAGACAACCTACTCCTGGCCTTGTACCCCCCACCATTTCTTGTTCAAAAACTCAGAAAACAGACAGAATCACCTCCGCTCTCTCTGCACCTGTGCTACATAAACCCCATGAGTGGTTTTCAGGCTTCGAACCCCCAAACACATGCACAGTGAGGTCAGAAATCCATCAATTCGGGATGGGAAAAAAAGTGCCCATGGTAAATGCAACGCCAAGAAGAAGAGGATACTATCATCCTCAGTTGGTTACGAGACTCGAGACCATTCAGAGACAATCGAGAGAGAGAGATAGAGAGAGAGAGAGCGAGAGACTCTAACGCAGCAAAGCAGTCCAGGTTCGCACAAGAGCTGCAAACCCTAAACTTTAGCCCTAAACCCTAAAACCCCTGATAGGTCCTAAGAACAACATCGGCCCTAAACCTGAAACCGGAACCAAACCTTCGACTTTCACAAGAGTTCCTTAAATCGGCCCTCTGTTGGCCTTCACAAAAGCATCTTTGACACATTGCCAATGAACCCTTTTTCTCAAGACCATCCAGAAACAATAGAGAGAGCCATAGATTCTAAAGCAGCAAAGCAGTCCAGGGTTGCACAAGAGCTCCAAACCCTAAACTCTAGCTAAGTCCTAAAACCCCTGCTAGGTCTTAAGATTGACATCGGCCCTACTAAACCTGACACCAAAGCTCAATTTTCAACTTTCACAAGGGTTCCTTCAAATCACTCCTGTGCTGGACTCCACTGAATGTAGGTTGTATTTTTTTCTTTAGGCACGAGGTATGAACAATAAGATAACACATACGGTTTCCTTAGCTAATGCTCGATGATGATAAATGATGATAAATTGGAATCCAAACAATGATAATTTTCATTGAACTTCACGTCAATTCAAAACACAAAATGTTATGAAAAATTAAAAGTTTTTGTGGTTTGAATACGTAATGATTTCACATTAAACTCCTTCAAACAAATAATTGTCATTTTTCAAACATATCCATAATGATCAAAAGTCTTTTGTCATGAATATCATAAGGTTTAACTAATATATATTCAAACAAAATTGTAACCATTATTAAAAAAAAATTTAAATGGTAATTTAAGTTAATGGGTTTTTTTTAATTTATTTATATAACAACATTCATAATATATCATGGGGACATGTGAATAAACTTGAAAATAATGTAGTGAATTAAAAATAACCAAAACCAAAATTTAAATCAATTGTACCAATGTTTAAAATCACATTTAAACATTTAACAAATGGCTATAACTTTTTCATATATTTATTTATTTATTTATTATAAAAAATTATATAATAGTATAATTTTTAAAGTATTTTTGAAAAAAATAAATATCTTTCTAGAATATTTCAAATTAAACAATTGCCTCAAGTGGTATTGTTGGTTCCTAATATAAAAAAATTTACCATGTAATTAATGTGAGTAGGAAAAAACTTTTGAGAACGAAAATCAACAAGATGAAAAAAATCTTCTTCAAGTTGTCAAAATGCAACACAAATGCAAAGTCAAAATCATTTGTCTCTATAATAAATGATCCACAAAAGGTTTGAAGAGTGTGCATGAATCAATAGTAAAGTAGTTGTGAAAGAAGCCTTTAAAGATTGGAAGGTAGTGTTTCATTCCAAAAAAAAATGTTAATCCTTTCAAATCAAATGAGTAAAATTGGTTATTAACATGAAATAATGTGCAATGAAATGTTGATAAAATTGGAAATCCAAGAAAATGTTGAATATCACAAACAAAAGCTAGGGTAGCCCAATCCACATTTTGAACTTTATGCTGATACATGAAAATGCCAAAGCCAAAGATGATGTAACCAAAGATTTCTACAAGTTGATTTGTTAAAATTCACACTTATCCAATTTGGCATAAAATTCAACTTCCTTGAACTTGTCCAAAACAAAATGTACATGATGTTCATACATCTCCATGTTCTTTGAAAAAATGAAAATGCCATCTATGTAGCAAATCATGAAATCATACAAATATTCATGAAAAAAAAACATTCATTAGATGTTAGAAAACAACAAAGTGCGTTTGTGAAACTAAAAGTCATCACAAGTCATTCAAATTGGCCATAGTATGATTGGAATGTCATTTTTCATTCATTGATTTTTTGAATATGCACCAAGTTGTGCATTCCACCTAAAACCAATCTTAATGTACACCTTAGCATCATTTAATTGATCCAACAACTCCAAGATCAGAAGTAAAAGTATTGGTTCTTGATACTAAGTCAATTCAAGCTACAATATTTAACACACATTCATAAGGAACCACATTTTTCTTGATAAACAAGATTGGGGCACTAGCTCAAGATTTGGAATGTTAAAGGAACCATTTTTCAAGATTTTCATTGATGTACTTTCAAAAGCATTGGAAGTCCATTTTGTGACAATTGTAAATGAGTTCAAATGGAGGTTGTGCACCTT
>Ga0116229_10011576_pt1 | contig 12959 bp, 5 predicted proteins | sample S1TSphgellanicum_3_FD_87313 | JGI IMG/M metagenome (GOLD analysis project Ga0116229, IMG submission 87313) | Host-associated microbial communities from peat moss isolated from Minnesota, USA - S1T2_Fc - Sphagnum magellanicum MG | ecosystem: Host-associated > Plants > Peat moss > Unclassified...
CTAAACCTAAACCTAACTCAAACTAATAACTAGTCTATTTAGGTATCTATGGTTGTGAGATTTCAGTGTAAGAGAAAACCATAGATATCTAGTCTAAATCCTAACAGCCAATCAGACAAGGTGGTAATCCAACTTCCATTTCCATTTGGGACGGGGGAGGAAGGGGGCTGATTTTTTGGTTTGTTTTTTTTAAGACTTTTTGGAACCAGTGAACCTGCCGGTTCACCAATGGTTAAATTATATATCAATGATTGTCTTGTTCGTCAAAATTCACACAACTCTGTTGGGCTTGCATTGATTTTTAAGAAAAAAGAAGTCATGTTAGGGTCAATGCACACTACACATTTAAATTTATGTGAAATAAAAGTTTGTATGGTCACGCATGGTTGGTTATTTTCTGTCTATGTAGGCAATGGGAAGTTTGAATGCAATTGTATTTCTTTAACGTGTTGAATGTGTGTGGGGGCATCACTCCTTACATAGATATTATACATGATTATGGTGTGACTTAAAAGGAAGTGAAATGGATAAGATTCTAGTGTGAACATAGCAAGTCCTTAGGGTTATTATTTTAAATTTTAGTGGTTGTCAACTTTTTGCATGTTAATAACAAAAATTATTTTGTCGATGTTTGTTTTTTTAGGATAGCTACAACAATAACAACTTCAAGAAAACTTGTGAGGATGGGTAGGAGAACTTGTTTGTTTGTGTATTATATAAAGCTCATCGACACAAAGCTATGGATGGAAGAGGGTGCGACGTTGAAAGAAGGCTTGCAACTTTGGATGGTGCAAGGAAGGATAAGAAGGGGAATTCGAAAGAATGAAGGCATGTTTTTTTTCTTACATAGTCAATATCAAAAGATAGTGTGTTTTCTTGTTTAAATTGGTAGTTGTTGTATTTGGTTTCCACTGTGCCCATAACTACACTATGGCAAGCGATGTACTCTTTGTGAGAATGTTTTCTATAAGGGGTTGATGTTGAAGATTGATGACAAAAGGGGAGGAAGTTTGAGTTGTAGTTAAAGGGGCATGTACAAGATCAATATGCACTTGCATTAAATGCTATAAGTACTTGCTGAAATTTTTTAAATCCATGTCATAGGTCAAGTATTTGAGTGAACACAAAAGCCTCAATTGGGGTGTCCTTCACTTGGGCAGAATGAAAGAAATGAAAACAAGATTGGGAAGTTAATAGAAACATATTTGGAATCCAAATCTACACAAAAACCTACCATCCTTAAGTGGTTTTAGTGAACTTGGTGTATATCACTAGTACTTGGATTTAAACACTGAATTAAAGTTCAAGAGTCTTTGTGATTAGGGTTTTTTAGTTACAAATCGCAATGTTTCTTTGCAATATTGTTGCATTTGTTTGAGATGGGTTAGTAATTCACATGGACTAACCAAACATTGAAGGTTCTAACCTCAAGTTATACCTCAGTAGATTTAGATTTTTGAACATCTATGTATGGTTTTGCTTCTGGTCCAAATAGTTAGTTGTTATTATATCAAGTTAGGAAGCAAGCACCATGTGTGTACCAATTGACAATGGACACATAGAACGTTAAATTTTGTTACAACAAACTAGTATGCAACAGTAAAGGAATTTTGGCAACATTGGGTCTGTAACCTCAATGATGTAATTTGCTAGAACAAATGGTCTTTGGATTTCCAAGAGTTGTGTTTCTACCATGAGCTATTTTTACACAAGAGTGTCTTTTTCGTACACCCTTATTTTGGTATCAGAGCAGGTTGGTCTATGACATTGGTTGAACTCATATGCAATTAAGATATGATGGCAATAGGACAGTATGTCATCATCTAGTGGAGATGAGATTAGGATAAATGTTGTCACATAAGAAATTCATGAACAAATTTTGTGTGGAGTACGAAATGCCAACAAGCATTTTGAGACTTTGAAAAAAACATTAGTCGATGCACCTATGCTTATCCAATTTGATTTCAATAAGCAATTTTGTCTTGATGTTGATTGGTTTCCAAAGGGAGTTGGAGTGATACTGTCATAAAAAGAAGGAAAACATGAAAAAGTGGTGGCTTATATTATAGGGGTTTGTTTCAAGCGCAAAGGAAGTATCACCCCATGGAAGGTGAGTGTTACGCCTTAATATGGGGGATTATGCACTTTAGACAATACCTGCACCAAAACCATTTTATTCCGAAGATAGACCATAAGTCACTAAAATGGTTAGCAACTATGTAAAATGCGCATGGACACAAAAGAAGATGGATTGATATGTTGCAAGACTTCAACTTTAAGATAGTCCATAGACCATGCTTACAAAATTTAATGTGGATGCATTAAGTAGGAACCCAATTGGAGAAGTCATGGATGATGACGATTTTAGTGAAAAAATTCAGGACTTGAAAACCATCCAAACTAGACAAGAATAGGAATGGCTTGGATTTAGAAAACAAGGCAAAAAATCCATGCAACATGATGAATGTTGCTTGGGCATTAACCATTGGTGTTCTGTTGATGACCATTGAATATATATGGTGGACATTTTCTTTGAGGAAAGTGATACCACTGCAGATTTTGGTGAGCAAGAAGGCCAAAAAGGAACAGAGGCAAAAGAGCTTGAAGTGTTAAGAACTAATGAAAGAAGGTATGTAATTAAAAAGAAGTTGCCTTAATATTGTAATAGGCAACAACAATTAAAATTGGTGTTGGCAGTATAAGAATTGTTTGGCAATGATGATCCAAACATAGATGGACCAATGTTTGAAAAAGAGATGAAGGCATACAGGTTTGATACACAGGAAAATGACATTTGGAAGGATGAGACATGCATGAAGTTGTTAAATCAAGGAATATTATTAAAGGCCATGAATGCTACAGAAGCCAAGCGAGCAAAAAAAAGGATAATTAACTATTATTGGCATGACCAAAGACTTTACTTTAAGGATCTTTGTGTCCCAAAACTAGAAGAGAAGAAGCTTCTTATCACATAAATGCATGAAGATCTTAGACATTTTGGAGAGCAAAGGATTTTGTTTGAAATTTACAAGTGTTATTACTAGCATAACAAAACAAATGTTGTGAAGTCAATGCTAAGGATGTGTCATCAATGCCAAATGGTGAAGAGAGTTGGGAGTGTGAGGTCAAAAGATGAAGAACTAAAAACATCCCTATCTATGAGCTTTTTTTCAAGGTGGCTATGTATATTGTAGGGCCACCTCCTAAGAAAAGAAGAGGATATAAATATATACTAGTGGCTATAGACCATTACTCCAAATGGAATGAAATCAAAGTTGTCCCAGACCATGAGGCAAAAACTGTAGCCAAGTTTTTCAAAGATGACATCATTTACAAATATGGTGTTCCCAAATTCATAGTCATTGACAACAAAGGAGAATGGTCAATTGAGCTTGATGTAATGTGTAGAAACTACAATATTACACATCAATTTATTACACCATAGTGACCATAATGTCATGGAATGGCAAAATGGTTAATAAAAATAATCAAACATGGGATTATAGTATTGTTTGCCACTCCTGAACATTTGGATTCTTGGGATGAACAACTGGCTAGGGTTATGTTTAGATATTGATGTGGCATACAAGCCAGCACCAAATTCTCTCCTTTTATGATACTGATTGGGCATACACCATGCCTCTAAATTAATAACTATGTGTGGGCCCTAATTATTGCGATGGATGATGTTGCTCACATAACAACCATTACAAAACAATTCATCAAGAAGATGAAATTGATATCAAACATCCATGAGAATGTGTTGTTGAATGTAGAAATGCTCAAAAGAAACAAAATACAATTTATGCTACGAGAAAAGGGAAATAAACATTTAAAAGATTGGTTATTGGACGAATAATGGTCAAAATGAAAAGCTAGGGAAGAAGAAAGCTTTAACATCGAGTTGGGAAGGTCCATACCAATTTTTTGGACATGTAGATGGGAACAACAATGTTGATTTTGATGAAGGCAACAAGTTATGCATCATTAGAAATGGTGATGAACATAAGTGGGAACGATCAGACAAGGATTTACAAATTTATCATGTTCTTCAGGACTGAAAGAAGCTAAAAGACTCAACTGTTTAAGGAAGGGAAGGATTACATATGTGATTTAAAAGGCAATGAATTGGATAATATTCTAGTGTCAACATAACAAGTCTTTAGGGTTTTAATTTTTGTTTTTAGTGGTCGTCAACTTTTTGCATGTTAATGGCGGAAATTATTCTGTCACTATTTGTTTTTTTAAGATAGTTACAACAATAATAGCTTCAACAAAGCTTGTCAAGATGGGTTGGAGAATTATCTGTTTATGTATTATGTAGAGCTTATTGGCACAAAACTATGGATGGTTGAGGAAGGTGCGGCATTGAAAGAAGGCCTAGAGCTTTGGACGATGGAAGGTAGGATAAGAAATGGAATTCAAAAGAATGAAAGCAAGTTTTTCTTTTTGCATAATTAGTCTTAGGAGATAATGGGTTTTTTTAATTTGGATTGGTAATTGTTGTATTTGGTTTCCATTGCGCCCGTAACTACATTGTGGCAAACAATGTACTCCTTGTATGAATGTTTTCTATAAGGGGTTGATGCTAAGGATTGATGACAAAAAGGGAAGAAGTTCAACTTGTAGTTAAAAGGCATGTAGAGGATCAATATGCACTTGCATTAAGTGCTATAGATACTTGCTAAATTTCTTTTTAATCCATGTCATAGGTCAAGTATTTGAGTGAACACAAAAGCTTTAGTTGGGGTGTCCTTGGGTTCGGCAAAATGAAAGAAATGAAAATAGGATTGGGAAGTTAATAGAAACATATTTACAATCCAAATCGGCCATTCTTAAGTGGTTTTAATGAACTTGGTGTATATCACTAGTATTTGGGTTCAAACATTGAGTTCAAAAGTCTCTATGATTAAGGTTTTTTAGTTAGGGATCTCAATGTTTCTTTGCATTGTTGCATTTGTTTGAGATGGGTTAACAGCTCACATGGACTAACTGAATATTGAAGGTTTCGACCTCAAGTTATACTTAAGTAGATTTAGATTTTTGAACATTTATGTATGGTTCTACTTCTAGTCCAAACAATTAGTTGTTATTATATCAAGTTAGGAAATAAGCACCATGTGTGTACTAGTTGACAATGGACACATAGAACATTGAATTTTGTTACAATAAGCTAGTTTGCAACAATAAAGAAATATTTGCAGCATTGGGTCTATAGCCTTAGTGATGTAATTTGTTGGAATTAATGGTGTTTGGATTCCCAAGAATGGTGTTTCTACCATGAGTTATCTCTACACAAGAGTGTTTTCTTTCTACACCCTTCTTTTTGGTTACAATGGTATGAAACCAATACTAGATGGTTAGGATTCATAAAGGTTATGTAGCAAGAGTTTTGGGTTCAATTTGCATTTAATTCATCACAAAACATTATGTTGGCAATTGGGGTCAGAATTTAGAAAAAGGGTTTGGAAATCACATTGTATCTTTACAATAATAAGAAAATGACAACTTCTAAAATAGAAATAATGTTTTATAAAGTGAACATCATTCAATCAAAGTTAACCAACAAATTTACCAAGTGTTACATTTTAATGAATAATTATCGTCTAAAATGTTATGTAATGATGTTGTTTAATGAAATGATAATTATGCGCATCATATGTTTGAATGGGAGGGTACATCTATCCAATGACCAAATCAAAATAATGGTCACCTTGTGTTTATGATTTGAACTGCCCATTCAATCACATTTAGTTTGCAAAATAAAAACCTTTTTTTTTTTTTTTTAGTTTATATTAGTGTAGCTTGTGAGGTTGTCCTAGGTGTGAACACATTGAAGGTCCAACTGATTTTCCCTTTCAAACCCAATTTTTGCAATTTGTTAAATTTTCAATGACAAAATCCATTAAAAAATCCATATCTTCCACACCTTACCTCTGAACATTGTGAAATAAACTCTATTAAATCTAACTTGCCAAAGGCTTTCCAATGACACCAAGAACACCACCAAATTCCAATACAGTTTCAATTATTTTATTTAGGATTCATTGAAAAAATGGTTCAATAATCAATAGGTTCCATGTTGTAGCTCCAAATAGTCTCAAACTAAGTTAGTGCATCCCTACTCATCGAAAGCTTTCTATAGAAACAAAGATCATGACATGAAACACTGTGGTTTGGGAGATCTCAATGTACCAAAACAAAATAAACTACCTTCCTTGATAAATAAATATGAGATTATATTAGTTGCAAAATGATCATTTTGCACATGCATAAAGCACTCGGAGGAATTTCCTAGTGTATTTTAAAAACACCTTGTATCCATGAATAACCTTCTTAGAAAAGAGGATGGTTCTTACACCTACAACTAAAGAGTGGAAGGATCTAACACCCATTAATTCTTACACAATTCCTTATAACTTGAAGATCTCATTAAAAATGTAAAATCCCTCCCAATCATAAGGCGCAAGCAGAAGCACTCTCCCCCTAGATTATGCCTTGTGATCTAAATATGTTTAAATTGATAATAAATTTTGCTTTGTGCTTTATGATGGGTAAAGCTTATTGGTGAAGGACATTCCAAAATGTGGGGCCAAATTCTCTTACCATCGCATCCTAGGACCCTTACTGTGGGAATGCCCTGCCAAGGGCCCTACCCTACAAATCAAGTTTTTTCTTGGTAGCATGACACATTTGTAATAGCTTCCCATCATACATCTATTGCCTTAACAATGGTTTGTAAGGGTTTATATGGTGTGGAATCTCTATCTATTAACAATCTTAATTTAAAGAAGTATTTTTACAACAAAGTTCCATCTTTCAAGAAGCTTCAAAAACACACCTAGTCCTATTTTGATAGCAAATTTATCTAGATAGTTGCAAGTATCTAGACTTGATGATTGATGATTTATTGTCTCAATTACATACTTATCATCTTATTATTCAAGATATTTGATTTACATCAATTTGTAATTAGCACCTTGTGGCTTGTGAAAATGCTCTAGATTTGTGGAAAATTATTGTAATAGCTAATTCATAAATAAATAAATTGAATTTTCATTTCGAAATTGTGAGAAAGAAATAATAATGTTTCTAGGGTTGCATATAAGATAATAGGAGCCAACCTTGTATTTTTAGGTGATTTTTTTATTATTTAAAAAAGTAATGGGAATGCTTATCAAAATGATTTGATAAACCATGATTGATTACAAAAGGTGATGAACTAAATATTCATGATAAAAATATTCATTTTTTTGTTGTGATACATATTATTATGTAAAGGCGTGGATAATTGTTGTACATGATTATGTCATTTTGAAAGAATTTCAAATCCTTAAAAAAATGAAAAAGCAACTTGACATTGGTTCCATTTGTTGTGGTCCTTATAAATATGATTGCACCCTTAAGACAAACAAAAACAAGCAATAGTAAAAATGAAGATACTATGGAATCTAAAAAATTTGTTATTTATAAATAATTAATGTATTTTTAAAGTTGTTTGACAAACTTCTAAATTTCCACTGGGATGGTGACATCAAAGGGGATCTAATTGCACTAATATCCATGTGGTTATATATTGAAATTGCCCATTTAACTTGTTCCCCTCAACAAGAATCTCACACAAAAAAACTTTCAATTGTAAAAAAAATTATTTTCCCATATCAAGCAATGGATTGTTCTTGACACAACTCCAATAATGTAGGCATATGATATACCAAACATTCCAAAACTCCCATGTACACAACTAATGTACATTGTGAGATTGAAAAAAAACAATAGGTGTTTCTTCAAAAACTTCCAAAGTTTTGAAATCTTTTTGTGCTTAATAAATGACCTCCCCACTCATTCATGATCATATGCATGAGTGGCAACCATATCCACAAACCCAAGCTCTAGAAAAGCCTTTTTTGAATCCCCTACAACCAAAGCCTCCCTATTTGTAATAAAATGAACTCCAAAAATGTGGGACATCATTTCTCATTCATGTAACCAATGGGTTACATTACATACACCATTAGGGCCATAGTCGGTAATTCTGACTTCTTGTAGTATATGTTTTAAATCAAGCTACATATAGATTCACTTATACATACATAGCTTTTTTCCCCTATCACAAGGTATAAATTTCATATATTTTGAAAGAGTAAGCCATTACTTGTTCTAAATATGTGCTTAGATAGTTGCAAGTTAGGGTGGATCACTTTTTTTTGTTGAAATGCATTTTATTGAATAGTGATTCAAATGTGACAACATATTGTGAAATTGTCAATATGACAATTATTTTATGGGATTTCCAACCTGAATAAGAATATATATTTAATTTAATTAAGTTCATTGAAGCATAGAGTTGATTTAGAGGTTGAATAAATGAAGTACATGTGGTATGCACCTCTTATGGTTGACCCATTGAGTGAACCATGTCAAAGTGCCCCACATACAATGATATTTAGCTCCAAACAACCATTTGAAACTACATGTTCCTCATTGAAATTTTGATGTTAAAATCCATCAAAAACTTAGTACACATAAAAGTTCTAGATGTAAGGGTATTGAAACATACGAACTTTAACACCATGTGTTATGTTATGATAAAAAAAATTGGCCATTGTGTAGTGTGTATGTATCATGTCTATGATGGCTTGAACTATAAAATTTAAAAAAATCAATTACCACTTTAACTTTTAACTCATTGGCATTGAATACCAAATTTGTGTTGGTTTCATTGATGCTTCTTGAGCTTGCAAATGTACAATTTCATTCATCTAGACTTCAACTAATGCCATTTCACTAATGTCAATAACTTTTGCACCTAAATTGGCTACTAGCACCATCCAAGTGGAAGGGTGAGATGAACATTTAGTGTTAAACCATTTTCCGTGATCTTAAAGAAAAACCTCCAAAAAAGTCCATTAATAACTTCCAAAACATTAACTCTAGATTAATAATAGTACTCATTTTGGGTTTACATATATTTTGTTGGAATGGGTTCAATATGAATAAAAGTTTAAATCCTAATGCCATAAATATAGAGATGATCATTAGGAGCTTGAGCAACGAACGTTTACATAAAACTACTAGATAACAATTTTATTTTATTTTTGAAAGGGTAATCCAAGTTTTTTGACCTTTGTGGAATATTTTTTATTTTTTTTTGAGGAAATAAGAGAGGAAGAAGTAAGAAGATAACCAAAAGAGCTTTTGGCATATTGTAAAAAAAGAAAGGAGAGATTTTATGTTGGATAATGTTAGGATTTGTTATTTCACCCAATAAAGGTACCTAAACCTTTGGGGTGGACCTAAGGAAGACCCATGTACACCACCTTCATAAGCCATCAAATCTTTACACCAAGTCTTGGGTAACCTCATCATCTGATATGTTGAATGTTGATCTTCCTTGGAAGAATAAATGATTGGTTGCGAATATGGTGCAAAAATAGACTGTGACCTCTATGCCCAATTGTGAGCAACCATTACCTTGACCATCTAGCAACCATGTAAATGTAGTCATCCTTGACTATAAACCTCATTGTTGAATAAAATTTTTGATTGAATAACAATACAAGAATGTTCAATTTCTTCTTGGTTGTGTGCATAAAGAAACTTGGTGTCTTGGTGGTACTTATACCCCAAGGTTGTTATGACTTCCCCCAAAAAATCAACCATCATGGGTAAAAAAAATTCAAAATTAGAACATACCTTGTCAACGTTGACAAAAGTGTGTATAATTTTTTTTCATCATTATAAATCATGACTTAGGAATCTTAAAAAAAAGAAATCCACATAAGTTTGCTACAATTGCTAAGTTATCAATAAGCTAGATTTTTAAAAGATATATATCTTTGCAAAAAGGAAGGAATCATTCACCAACAAGCTCCAAATAAGAAATTACACATTGAGTTTTTAATGATATTTTTATTTCAATGTCAATGGAAAATCAACTATAGCCAAAACCCCTATTGCTTCCTATAAGGAGATGAACTAGCTAAGATCAACAAGCAAACCTTACTTTCGTATAGTGTGAAACAAGTTTTATTGTCCATCTAAGTTTTATTGAGATCAATTGATTAGTATAGGTCCTACCTAAGTTGCCACAACCCACCATTATATTAACTAAATTCTATGGGTCCTAATTGGTTTGCCATAGCCCACCACTACTTCATAATGTATGATAGTATAATGAATGTATTAGCCCTTCATTTTTAATTGTTGGCTTTCATTTGCAAGGTTCATTTTTGAGTTGACATTTGTTTTTGAAGGGCCCCACATTTTTGGCCTTTCACATAGGACCTTTTTGCAAGGTTTTGGGTGTTGCAACCTTTAAAAAAAACACCACTACCCACTCAAGGATCTTCATTTAGTCTATTCATAAGCACCATAAGCACACGTATATTCGTTACTATGGAAACGTGCGTTCAAGGATCTTCATTTAGTCTATCCATAAGCACACATATATTTGTTATTATGGAAACGTGCGTAATGAAGGAATTGATGTGTTCACAAATGAAGCACATATTTTTGTCCTTTTATAAATAGTTGTACATGGAACTTTCTTGGGGTAAGATGCCAACACATAAACACTCCCAAATCTTTGTAAATTTGAAAAGAAAACAAACACATGACACATCAAATTAAGAACTTGTGGACAAGGCTTGCAAAGAAAGCCAATTGAAATGGAAAATGAAAGCATTTTTTGTAGTCACAATAGATGGATAACTTGGGAAGTCAAACTAAAACAAATAAAAATGTTCCATGGTAGTAAGGGCTATTAATAGATTAGCAAAACATGGGGATGAGCTTCCATGTAAAACTCTCATGCAAATTATTTTTTGTTTATTTGAAATTGTTGCATGAATTATCAGGCAATGAGGGTTTATTTATGTTGGGCATTGCTTTAGTACCTCATTCATTATGTGATTGTTATTGATGAATAAATATTCATTTTTAAAATGTGCATTTTTTTATGCATAATGAAAAATCATTAAGCCATATACCACAATATTGAATATTTGCATGGTTCATGGTTCATTTTCTTATTGCAAGTTACAAAGTTGCTCTATACATTTAGCTATTAAGGAAGGTAATTTAATTTTTGGGTTTGTTTGTCACATTGAGATCTCCCGAATTATGGTGACCCCATTAATACACCATTGGTATTGTTGGAAAGGCCTCAATGAGAATGGGTGCATTGAAGTGGTTTTGTAAACATTTGCATTGTTCGTTTAAATTGGGGGGAAATGTGTAGTAAATTTTTGTTTACAATGTTTTTACTTAGAACATTAGCTTAATATAAAATCTCAAGCATCATTACATTGTCTTTCAAGCTTCACACCTCACACCTAGGGATTATTTTCAACACAACACTTAGGTGCGAAAGCCAATGAATATTGAACAATTTTATCAAAAAGATTCAGCAAATTTAAAAATAAAATTTTAAAGAAAATTCAGTTGTACCCTTTGTATTGTTGAAAAGTTCTAAACAAGTAGGATTTCATAAATTTTAGTTCTCAGGTATGGGAATATTGAATTTGGAGTAATTTTTGTCATTGGAAATTCAACTAAATTACATCATCTAGTTTTGGAAGGAGAAATTTGGATTTCGAATTTACACTTGGACCAATGGTACATGCCACACAAAAATAAATGAAGGCAATTTGTAGTCTTGGTATTGCTGGAAATCTATCAATGAATAGGGGTGCATTAAAATGGTTTTATAATGTTTAGATGTACAATGCAAGAGTTATTGAATATTGACAAAATTTTCATTAGAAACTCAGTAAAATAGAACAAAAAGTTTTTAGGGAGATTGGGGCACATTTTTGATATTGATGAAAATTTTTCAATGAGTACAATTTTATGGAAAGATTTCATAATTTTTAGAGCTAAAGTGGGAGAGATATTGAATTTTGAGTAATATTTGTCATTGGAAACTTGATAAAAATACAAAATTCAAATTCAATTAGTTGGCAACAAGTTCACACTTGGCCAATGACATAGGCCAAGTTGTTATATTGTTCCTCATTTACATGTGATAATTGATTCTTATGATTCAAACATATATTGAAAAATCTAGACAATGTTAAGAAAATCAAATTACATTTTTTTCTCAACAATGTGTGAATTGAGTGTAAATAACATTTTCCTAATGCCCTACTTCTTTCAATGTTGAAAATTTTGTATTTACCCAATTGAAGGGTTTTTTGCAAAGTGAATATTATCTAAAACAACAATTATTTAATTTCAAAAGTCCTTAAAACTTAGACTAAAATTCAATATAACGATATTTCAATTTGAATATCTAAATACTTTTATTTTTCATTTAACACAAATTGCACTATGATTATTATGACTTTCAAATAACATCATGTATGAATATTTATTTCTTGTACAATTTTCATTGTGATGTTACACCTTTTTTTAGTCCCTTTGTTTATGAAGAATATCTGCAATTGTTGTCTGCAAAGGTTGTTCTCTAGCTTGGAAGTGTGACAAATTGTCTCTATCTACATTTCTTCCTATAAATCAAACTCTATCTCATTACCAAGCTCATACATCATTTTCTCCAAACAAACCTTGTTCATTCCTATGCCATCATACTTGCCCCTTTACTTTGCCCTCACTTGTCCAGTCGATCATAAACATAAATCATAATTTCATTATTCATACAAGAAATATTCTTGATCCACCAAAATTGCTCCCCTTCCTCTTTAGCTCTTGTTTTTCCACCCCTCTCATGGACACATTCCTACCACCAACTAGTATATAGAGCTTGCACTTCACAAGGTATTCAATTGCACCCAAAGTTCCACCATCATCATCACCCTAACAAGGACAAACGAATGTGCACAAAAATTGTACCATTGAATATGACTAAGTTGCAACAAAACTCTAGCAACAACATATTATCAATAAGGTCTGAACACTATGCTCTTCCAGCAACAATTAAACTGAAGCCAATTACC
>Ga0116229_10011577_pt1 | contig 12958 bp, 10 predicted proteins | sample S1TSphgellanicum_3_FD_87313 | JGI IMG/M metagenome (GOLD analysis project Ga0116229, IMG submission 87313) | Host-associated microbial communities from peat moss isolated from Minnesota, USA - S1T2_Fc - Sphagnum magellanicum MG | ecosystem: Host-associated > Plants > Peat moss > Unclassified...
AAAATACAAAATCCAAGATACAAAAGTAATAAGAGAATTGAAGATTTTTAACTGTCCCCACACCCTTGTCCATGTATAGTTTGATGGGCGTGTTTTGATGGTAACCAAGAAGGATAAGACTGACCCACAAAACTTGTTAATAAAAGGATATCCATTTTGCCCCTGGTTTTCAATTTTGACCCTAGTTATATACTCTCAAATCTAACAAATGTTTTAAGCATATATGGGGCCTTTGCTCTTGCCTGCCACCGAAGGTGCAGATTGTGCCACAAACAAGCACCAAGAATGATTGTGAATTTTGCAAACCAACTCCACGTGGCTTTGGTTTGCTTCTCAATCCCAATGTTCCATTCCATGCCTTTTGACACACTAACTAACTAACTATACCCAAAAATATTCATGTGTTTTCAGGATTGGCAAGTCTAAGGTTTATAAACAAGACTCCACCTCTACTGCAAAATTTCTGTTGAAATTCATGGTCCACAAGTTTTCAATCCGCAAAAATCAGGAAGAATAACTGCCACAATGCTAGTATGCACCACAAAAGCATTGAAGCTAAGTTAATCAAGGTTTCACTAAGATTGTGCTACTGGATAGGATGGAAAAGTACAAGTATGAAAAAAATCTGGATGGCAGGTTGCAAAATGGTACAATAATTGGGGAGCGTTTCAAGGGGATATATATAATAAAATAAGTTATGAGTGCAGATTAGAAATATGACTTGGAACATGTTGAGTTCAGAGGCCATGGCTTTGAGTTGGCGAGTCTTCTCATTGAGAAGGCGAACATGGGTTGTGAGTTGCTCTGCCACCTCTGGGCCTGGTTGCCCTTTCAATATATTGCGTAACTCCACATACAACTTCTCCTTCTCTTGTATCATCATATCCTTTTCCATCACCTGCTCAAAATTGCACCCACACATGGTCCATTTCATGCATCATCTTAACTTGTTGAAATTCCAGCCTTTTGAATTCCAAACTTTGAAATGTTGCCAATATTTTGGTGCATTTCAACCTATTTTCCAAGTTATTTTCCAAAATAGGCTAAAACAATTAGGACAAAGTTAGAAAATAGTAGTATAATTAAAGGTATGACTCCTTTAGTTTGCTACAGTATGTATCAATCCATTGCTCACTTGCCAGAACCCAATGTCTAGTTCCTATTGTGACCACTACAGTCATTAAACAAAGAAAAATATGCAACATATTCCGTAAATTTAGTGAATTTGTAAATTTTTTACCAAAATGAGCTTGAATTTTGGGCAAAGTGCAGGTGAAAATGAAAAGGGTTTGGGACTGTGGCAAGGAGATAATTTACTTGCTCTGTTTTGAGTATAAGTCGCTTTTGAAGTATTTGGATTTTGAGGATCATGTCATATGCAACTGGATCAGATCCCTCAAGTTTGCGCCATCTGTGCACATTGAGTGGGTTTTCAAGCTCCTCTGAAAGTGCTCTGACCTGCATTTATCTCAACATCTTTCATTACGAATGCCATTGCAGTCTCCATCATTTCCATGATCCACTAATTCCTCAACCAATGATTGATCATTTTAGTGTCAATCTAACCACAAAATATCCAAACAACTGGATCATCAAATAACCCAACTGGCATCTTAAGCACCTAATTTTCAAATCAATTGTGTGAAGCTAGGGAATGGGTAGGTAGATCACTTCTTGAGCACACTTTCTCAACAGGGTACAAACAAAGCATGGATTCTGGATTGATAAGTAGCAATCTCTGTTATTTACCAACCACATTCAAAGTTGGAAACTACTACATTAACTTTCTAGTACCTACAGAGGATTATCTACAAACTTGCTTTTTGGGATTGGTCAGTTTTCTTGACAAGGTTTCTTACTTCAAGAAATTTGAATGTCAAGTGGCTGCACACTACTTACCTTTATTTGCATTGTTAGTTTCCACATAACACTTCCTCTTGTACTGAGGCCGACACTTTGGCCTAGCAAGTTCTAAAGGTATATAACCACAGCAAAATTATCAATCTGAGTAAGTGTTAGGTCAATGACCAACATTTACCCTAACCACAAGGTAAGGGCAAGGGTAAAAATTTACCATTTACCCAGAATTTATGAGACATGCATTAAATGGGTAAATGCAAGATAAGAGGTAGAGTTTAATTGAATATCTATACAAGTATACAAGTATCACATACTGGCAAAGTGCAGAAAAACAATTAGTTGTGGAACTACTGTAGCAACCATGAGCACACAACGTTAAAAACATCCTAAGGGAAAAATTAACAAAGATTGGAAGAAATGGTTTTGGCATTTTTTAGTAATACATTTGATGAATTCTTATGATAGCAAATAGTACCACAATCTAAGTTTTTCCTCTTGATGAAGGCAATTAATGCAAAGAAGAGAAATGAAATGAAATGAAAAAAGCAAAGCAAATTCACTGATCAATTACCATAATTCAACCGAAGCCATCATAACTAAGTGCATTACAAAATATGAAATGAATATAAAGTATCCAATTATTTTTGTGCGTACCCTTGTTTTACCCATTTCAACACAATCACCCATCCTGGAGTAAAGGTGAATCTAAAAAATATACCAATCAGCTAACAGAAAAATATTTATCAACTGGGTATGATTTTCAATGGGTGGAAGGAACCATTTACAATCTGGGTAACCCTATACATATACCATGGTATTTGGCCACAGGTATATGCTGCTAAAATACTTACCCCAATGAACACAGGTCTAAAGTAAACCATGGGTATTAGACTCATGCAAACACAACAAATCATTATCAAATGAGCATGTCCATTTCTCTCACCAAATGATTCCCCAGTTAGCCAACAATATTTGCTGAAAGAATATTGGGAACAATGCTTATGACTCCATAGTCACCTCACATGACTTGCCAAACATGCACTGTAATGGCACCATCATTTCTGTCTCCATCGTAAACTCAACAAAATAATTATAAGTTAAATCAAACAAGCTGAGATCTTGTACCTTTGTTTTCTCCTGAATGAGTTCTTTGTTCAGACTGTGGATTTCACGTTTCAATACACTGATGTCTTTGGCATTGTATGAAAGAATAGCATGCTTGCGCTTGATATCAGCTATCTTGACCTTCAATATACGCACTTCATTTAATCTGTCTTTGTACTGTGCTTGCCCCTTCACAAGCGTGGAGGCTTGAATCCTCATTTTCTCATATAATAACTTTACCTCTTGGTTCCTTCGTACAACCTGCACATTTAACAGTATTCTCACAACTATCAATTGTCACAGTTCCATTTGTCAAACTCCAAAGTTTGCATCTGCAAATGAGTGCTGGAGACTTCATAGTGTGAATAGAAGAAATAGCTTTACTTGTATACCGAGTACATCCCGCTCACTCTTCGTGGTTTCAAGGTCTTTCTTGAGTTGCATCTTCTCAGCATCCGCCTCACCTATTATACGATTTAAATTCACTATATTTGTCAAGTGTTCTGCTACGGCCATATCTGTGTTTTTTATTTTCACCACCCCCTTGCTAACCTCCATCTTCAGTTGCTCCCTCTCTTTCTCCAACTGCACCCATCACCCACTCCATGCAACTTCACAAATACTGGAAAACATTTCCATGTTCATCCCAGCTTCCAACATGAAAACCTTGGTGCTTTCTCTGTTTTCACAAGATGTTCTGAATGCCTGAAAGTACCAAAGTTGCCAGCAGTTTTACAGAATTGGGAAACACAGGAAGAACCTTGAGGTAGTCAAAATGCTCTTTGATGAGGGCATTGTCTTTAGAGATAAGCTCCTCCTTCAACTGCTCCACTAAATGATTCATTACTTTGAACTTTCGCTTCATTTCATCAGTTTCATCTTGAGCTTCCACCAAATTTTTACTGTAGAGATTGCGTTCTGTGCGAACAGCCTCGTAGAGATTAAGGTGGTGTCTCATTTTGGCCTCACCTTCCTCAATCTTCCTTTGCTGTTCTGAGAGTTCAATTTCCCGGTTCCGGACCTCATCATAAGCCTGCCAGAAAAAAATTATAGGTCAGTCATCCCAGCAATTTCAATTGAGAATATCTTCAAGTTCTCATGCTCCTGCTTCATATGTTTCAGTTACTTATGCCATTGGCACATTCAACTCATGGAAACTACTCTGCAGGTTTAGGGACTGTCAAGACAATGTATGAAATGAGTAAAGGAAAATGATGTCAGAAAACGACCATATCAAAGCCGGAGCTTAGAGTTTAGTAGTTGGGCTTTCCAGAAAGTGAGTCCACCAACTGATTAAAAAAATTCACCAGTCCCAATTTGTGTGGTGCAATTACTATATTTGACAACTGAAAAGAGTTCCCCATTTTTGCACTGAAAATCTCAGTAATCTCAGAAAAGCACCAGCTATTAATCTGTCAAGCTGGTGAAGTTTCCTGGGGTTTTCAGTCACCTCTGTTGATCAGCTAAGTACATCATCATATATTTGTTGTCACACTTCTCAATTTAAAAGCAAATCAAGACACAGTTGCGCATAAGACTGAACTTACATGTGTGAGTTTTGTTGCATATGCTGCTGCCTCTGCTCCATATTTCTGACTTTGCTTCTCTATGGAAAGAAGGGCTTTATCCTGCTTTACTGCCGCCTCCTTGTATAGATTAAGTTCCACCTCCAGATTTTTTATCAACACAAGTCCAGTCTTCACAGATTCCATTTGCCGCTTTGTCTCTGCTTCCGCCTTATTCCAAGCAACACCCAACTTTCAGTGCATCAAGGTTGAAAAACATGTTTTGTAGTCAACAATAGCATTCTGGGAAAGGTGATGAAGATAACAGAGATTGAGGAAGAATTCAGTTATACCCTCATACCAGTCACAACATAGCAGATCATCACCTACATTTTGAATGGTCATGACTAGCTGCCACAACTACTCCTTAACTTCTCTAACATCTAGGATCAGCTCCTGATGGTGTCACATATATCTAACAATCCACTCAAACTTTCAGGCAAACAAATTGTATGAAAATCTTGATCCTGAGTTTGTCATAATTTTGGAAGTAACAGGACAACTCAGTGAGGATGTTGACTAGCACTCAAGAGACATCGTTAGTGAAACAAGCATCTAAGCCTAAGGCATAGAGAGGCCCATATAGCTTAATGGTCGGGGCTCTTGCACCCTGAACATACCCTTTGAGCACACCACAGAAAAGAAATAGGATGATATCTGCATCGTTACTGAACTTTGGTGCACAGTTCATTGTCAGTCTAGCTCTGCCTGAAATTGCTTCACCTATATCTTATTCAATTGTGGATCCTTCCTATGATACAACAGAATCTTCCAGACCTCCTGTACTAAAGGTTCAAGATCTTTGCACATGAGATTCCTAATTCTCCTAGCTTGTCTTTATAGTTTTCACCTGCTCCAGGTGTATCCACTAGTCCCTGGCTTTAAAGCGCAGGAAATGGGCCAGCAATGTATCTTACCACAGTCTTGACTTTGTTCAACATGTCTTTTTCTCGAACTACCTCCTCCACTCGCCGTCTTTGTTGGTCCACCAATCTTTTCTGCTCTTCAAGTTCCCTTTCAACCTTCATGCATTGCTCTATCTTGAGGTCACGCTCTTTCTCAAGATCCTCCGCCAGAAAATTTGCTGCCTTCAGTTTATGCAGTGATGATTCTCGCAACTAGTAAACATCACAATCTTCAGTCAATAGTGTGGGAAAAGACCAAAATAAGACCAGTACAGCCAATCCAATACAACTTTGAAATCTGCACCTCAGAGGTTTAAGCTTCAATGAAAGACTGAAAAGAATTTAACACCAGGGCTGAATTCATGGGCACCATTGTCAGGCAGCTTGATTTAGGTGCTCATGGTTTTTGTGCCTGATTTCGCCCCCATCAGAGCATTGGGCCAATGCAATACAAAGAAGAAGAAGAAAGAGACTTATACTATAATATCTAGGAGTGTAGCACGTGCCGTTAGCTCAAGTGTGAACACATTGAGAACTCAACAGATTTTTTTTCCTTCCAAACCTAATTTTGCCAATTTGTTTAAATTTCCAGCAATAAAATCCACTCAAAAATCAGTATCTTTCACACCTTAGCTCTGAAAATTGTAAATTAAACTCTATTAAATCTGACTCGTACAAAGAAGAAGAAAGAGACTTAAGGTGCGTTTACACTTGGTGTTAGGGACTCTAGGGTAGAATTCCCTAACACCATGCTAGCTATTTACGACTTAAACCTAGTTGCCATGAAAATTTTATGTTAATCTAGCATTCACTTAACATTGAGCTATGGCCCATTTAATATTGGGTACCACCTAGGATGCCACCTAGATTTTCATTTAACACTGACTTAACATCAAGTGTGAATGCACCATTATCTATGATATGGGATTGTGGGGGATGTCTATGTCTCTTTTATAAGTACCAAGACTTTTTTACTTTAAAAAAAAACTGGCTCCACCATCTTATTGATGTTGGTACAATAATGTCTAGAAGGGCAATTGAATCTATTGAAAAAACTGCATGACATTTAACAAACCTTTGTTCATGAAGGACAATTGCTTATAACCTCTGCCAATGGAGTCTATTCCTCATGGAGAAGGGTGCATGGTTTCTGACCCTTCTCCACTAGCTTAATTGACCAACAGAGTAGAACTAGAAGTGAAAATAGAATAGTCCACATATTCTTCATAAATTTTGTACGTCAATGTCACTAAAAACCTTTATCACTTATTCTTCTGGCTTGAGAAATTTAAGTCAAGGAAAAGGACATTTAGGCCCTGAGTATGATGAAAATCTGAAAGATGTCATCCCTAGGTCTTTACAGAAGCCAATTCATGCATTTCTTACCTTGTTGATGCGCATGGTTTCCTGCTTTTGGACCTCTATCTCATCATCTTTCATTTTTAGCTCCACTTGCTTTTGGCTATTTTCTGCCAATAGCTGTGTATTGTTACTAATTTGCTCCTCCATATCCGCATTCAGCTTCTCCATCTGCATTTCTCTCCTCCATCAGTTTATCTGATAGAGAACCAAAGGCCATTACCAGGTTGTAACTCTAAAACTAGACCTTGTTCCCTCTCAGACCTTGTCCCCTTATTTTGACCCTATCAAAAGCAAGTCTAGATTGCTAGCTCAAAAAAGTGAGGACTCTCAGTCATCACTGCAACATTTAAGAGACAGTAATTTTGATACAAGCTCTGATTATTGAGACTTAGAAACAGACATACCTACACATTCCACTCTCCTCCAATTTGGATCTCTATGATATGCCATGTGATGGACTGACATATATACCAAAAAGAGAAATAGTTGTTACAAAGGACCATGGTACCCGGAAGTGTGTCAATTGAAGCTCCTTTGCAGCTTTTTCTGCTGCCAGTTTTGCCTCTTTCACAACCTCATTCAACTGGGAGATTTGAGCATGGGCTGTTCCAATCTGGACTTGGTGGTTCTGTATCTCAATATCCCGTGCCACTGACTCATTTTTCAGGGCTCTCAATTCCCGGTCCAGGCGATCTTTTCTCTTTGCCTCCCTGCCCCAAATTCCATCATCGGATGAAGTAAGGAAAAGGCTTCATGTACTTCATGCATCCATATCAAAAGACTGCCCACTTCAAATTTCAACCTGACTATGACTTGTGATTAATCAAGTTCTGTGGAATGATCTAGTTTTAACATTCCAGACTCTCTAATTCTTCTGGGCCATAGTTTCCCATGATCTGAATGCATTCTGCAATCATCAAGAAGATGGTATCAAACGGACAAAATATGTACCGGTCGCATTCAGAGCGCTTTGAAGCAAGCTGGTCTTTTGTAGCACTGAGTTCTCTCTCCATGTCAAATTCCTTCTGCTCATATTGCCTCCATTTCTCTGCCCATTCCTCAAGCTCTTTCTTCAGGGTTTCAATTTGGGCCTTCTGTCCATCCAACAGATGCGCAGTCTTTTCCTTATCTTTCTCCAAGTTTTCCACCTGAAAGAACTCACTGCAAAATATTAGAAAGATTTCATATGCAAAGATGATGGATGAAGCTCTCAAACATAAACTGGAATAACATGGTTTGGATCATGCAGTTGATGCACTCTCAATGCAATTGAGCACATCCTTAAAGCTTCAAGCTGGAATTACAAGTTTGAAGCACACAAAAACTGTGTCCACACTTATCTTTTGCACATCAAGAGTAGGACTACGATTTTGACATTTCTGTTTCTTTGGTCTGTGAAGAAGTTTCTGTCACTACACAAAGAAGAGCATGGTGAATAAACTACCTGTGCATCTTGGACTGCTGTAATTGCAGCACTTTGGTCCACAACACCACCCAATTCTGCAATTTCTAGCTTCAGAGCCCTGCACCAACCCATCATATCATGAATTGGCTTAATTGCTTGTGTACACCATACATGAAGTTCCATGGATTTCCTGTAACAGAGAGCAAATCACAACTCACAAGACCAACTTCCAAAATGAATTAGGTGTCCACTGTCCTCAAAGTGGCACTTGAACTTTTTTGACACATATATAGTGAAGGGGTATGACAATAATGCAAATGTGAGTGGACATGAGTTAGCTTGCTTGTGAAGTAACTGACTGAATGTTGTCTTTGGCTTTGGCCTCTTTTTCTTGAGATGCATCCACCATCCGCCAGGCTTTGTCGAGTTCCAGTTTTAAAGCAGCAATGGTGTTTGCATCGTCTTGGTTCATTTTCATGGTACTTGTCACCTTCTTTACATTCTTTTGAATCTCTCCATTGAGTTCTCGACATTTTTTTATCAGCCTTTTCTCACTCTCTGCATACATCAGAGCCTGATCCTCAATTCATTCCACACTTTTGGTCCGCAGCAGCCAGAAGCTGAGTTTTCATTAAAATAAACATGCAATTTCATTTCTTCTGCTACCGATGGGTCTAGCATAAACAAAACAGAAGGTTTTTTCAGAGAGCATGGGAAAACCAGAGAAGCAGTTCAAAAGATGTTAACACAATGATTTCCAAATGTTTGTCCATGCAATTATTATGCCAGGAAAAAGCTTATAGACACCACGGATTTTGGGCAGAAGAGAAGATGAACTGTAATCCTGAAATGACAATAATTCTGAATCACAGAAGAAAAGTTGGGAATTCTTCTTCACCATGAGATTTTTTGAGTGCACGGTGCAGCTTCTCATACTCTTCACGGAACCGATTTAGGGTTATGTCTCCTTCGAGTTCCGACAACACCTGTAACCAATATGGCCCAGATCATTACTAGACAGAGCAATGACTAAAGAAAAACATACCAGAATCTGGAGGGGAAGACTATATTGTTATAGCACTTAGTGCTATCCCTCAATCCTCACCAAATGCTCAGTTTGTTCTGCAATGAGTATACAGGTGTACAAATGCACACTTTCAAGGTGCTGCAAGTGTAACACAGGAAAGCGGATCACTTTGTTCCTGCAATCCTTACAATTACAAAGGAGACATTGAGACCAACTGTTGAAACAGGCAACATCTCCAGTGACCCTAAGCCTAATCTCCATTACAAATCAATCTGTTTAGGTGAAATAAAGACTGTGCCCACTAGACTGGACAATTATCTCTGTATCATTCCTTTTCCATGAGACATTTCCTAGCTCCTTTGGAAAAACCTCAAAATGTTTGAACAGTTCTTGCCCGGGAATTTAGGTCAGACGTGCTTGAAGCATTCCTCTTCCTTTTGCTTATTCTTTTTCTTAAGTGAACGTCAAGCACTCTTTATCGTACTTCTTTCGTTCTTTCTCCGATTTCTAATTTCTATTTGTGCTAAAGAGATATTATAGACCTGTTGGAAGTCCCGTTCAAGCGCGTCGAACATCCGGGACTCCATAGTTGGTCTGACCGTCGGGTCAACAACATTCTTCTCAGGATCCTCCATCCTGTCTCAATTCTGCCACGAAAAACGCAACCTCCACAAGCGATTAGAGATCACAAAATGACGTAAAGATTGCAGAAGAAATTATGCCAGTGAATGCATCATCGTAATGTATTTGTCTCTTCGGTCGTAAAATCAGCTACTGCCTCCGCTTGTGGACACTTCTCAACACGGCTTCCTTAAATGTGGAAGGCGAAGACCAGCAGCGGCTCAAGCTTGAAGAGAAAATATGCGTAGCGATGGAGGGGAAAGAAAAAAGAAAGAAGAAAACAAAGAAAAACAGGCTACACCAGAGAACGTGCATGGAAAATTGAAGAATCCATCGGTTTCATTCAGATCTCATGTTGCAAGAATTGAAATGCTCCTGACCTTTCACTGCTCGGTGTGCGGACGCCAATTACGGTTGCTCATGAAAGATTGTCGTGCATATTCTCGCGGCCATCGATCGTCTCGCACTCCGTCGCCGCCTCTGCAGACGCACTCATCGTGCTCGCGTGAAGCGTGCTTACAACCCGGGAATGTGAGCGGGCGGCAAGCGGGTAGCTGCTGAAAACACTAGAGACAGAAATTATTTTTACGGTCTGAATTTATTTATTTTGGTCATCAGCCCGGGAAATAGATTTGCACTCTGTTGGGAAGGCCTGTAAGGGGGAGGGGACAGACTATGGAAGGATGTGGGTAGTTTTTTGGATGTAAACTTGAAGAAGAAAAGAAAAAAAAAAAAAAAAGGAAAATGCCTAAGTTAGGTCCCAATTGAGTGGCTTAAAGTGTAATTTCCAAAAGCTGTATAGTGCTAATCACTCTTTGTTTTTAGGAATTTTTTTTTTTAATGTAGCCTAAGTGGTGATCATCCATTGGAAGATATAAAAAACATGCTTATCATGCCTAGGAAGATTTAGTCAATTCTGGCTATAACCTAGATATGAAATACATTTTGGATTTTGGATTTTGGACCCTAGGTCTATTTTTCTATGAGGATATTTGAAAGATGATAATTTTTTGGCTTGTGTTGAAACTTGACATTAGTTATAGAGTTATGATATCTTGAAGGTTTTTGATTTCTTTTAGAGGATTTTTTTGAAGATTATATTTTTGTATGGGGAAATATTTGAATTTTCATAATTCTTCTTTTTGGCTTAAGATACTTTTTAATGTAAATGGCAAGGTCACAATGTGACACACCCCTTGTTATCAATTGTTATTATTTTCTTTTCTCATGTATGTGTGAAGAGAGACCTAATTTTTTTATAGACATGCAGCTGGTGTGAAGTGTGAACTACTTGATCATATTCAAGTTTGAATATTATTTTAGTATTTTTGAAGATTTTTCTTATGTGGTATGGTTAGTGGATTGGTGGTGATAGGCATGTTGCTTACCTATCATTCAGGAATGCTATCTTCCCTTTGTTTTGGAGAATGTCTCTGTTTGCATAAATGGGGTTATCCTTTGTGTCTTTGTAACATTATTTTACCTTCTGTGTGTTGAATGTAGTTGGTCCCTTTTGAGATGGATTCACATATCCTTGCACAATGTCATTAGTGTCCCTATGTTGTGTGTGTTACCTCCTTTTGCAGACTCTATGTATTGCATTATCACCTTTGCACCATAGGTATTTCCCTCCATTCAAAGGTGACAAAGGTTTATGCATCTTTGCACCTATCATCTTGGGAAATTAGTGGTTAAAACCATAGGCGTATGTAATTTAGTAATTTACACATTTTGCATGAGAGGTTGAAGAATTCAACCTATGACTAAGGAGTGAAGGCCTCTTAAGTGAGCAGATACACATAGATTCACCTTGAAATGAGGTAATAATGTTGGGCATCACTAAATTGCAGGTGTGTGTTAAAAATACACAACCATGTTCTGATTGGCAATTTCCCAAAAATGGGCGCTTTTAGAAATGCATTGTTCAGATGGAAAGCGCTGCCTGGATTTTTCCTTTGTATTTTCAGCTCCCTTACCTGTTTTCAGCATTATTTGCTTTATGAACAACAATGTCCCTTTTTGGGGGTCTATTAGAGTGATTCCTTACTTATGTAAGCATAGCATGGTTGAGCTATTGAGCGTTCAGAGGTTTCCAATTATTGATGTGCATCGTTTTAAGTTATCGAAAGTAAATCTAACTTATTTATTATGGTTGATGATGAGATCAAAAATAAGGTTTATCAAGTATAACTACCTCTGTAATTAAAAGGGCCTTTTCTCTTGAGTGAAATCCCAGATCTTCTACTGGAATGGAAGGTACCAGCCAGGCTGTACTGGGACCTTTTGCCCAGCAGAACGTACCAGCCAGCCTGCCAGTATTTCTGAAAAGTGAAAAAATCCCAGCTCTGCTTGACCTAAGAAAAGAACCTGAGTACAGGCCCTTCTGTGATTTTCGACCTCTTCCCTAGACCTGCCGGCCTCGGGCACAGATCTCAAATCACAGAAGGGCCTGTACTCAGATCCTTCTCCTCTACCTTTGACCCTATAACCTCACTTGCATTATTTACATATCAATCCATTGTCCCTCATTATAACCGAATTATGAATGTCATGGTATGCAGTTGAATACGTGACCTCACATGGCAATGCAACATACCAGTGAAATCTTATGCTACATAAATTATCCCAAGCAATGGGCCTACATACACCGGAACCCCGTGGCTGGGGAAAAAGGTCTGGATCTATGGAATGTACTCTAATTTGTAAATAATTCTTAAATTTTAATTTGAAGCTTCACTTTGAAAGTGTGAGAAAGAGGGAAGAATAATGGAGGTAAAGGAGATGGAGGTTTATCAATTTAATAACCACTTTTCCTTTTCATGTAGTGAGGTAGAGGAGAGGAGCCAGATAACTAAAGCTCCGAAGAGGTAGTTATTTTAGTAGATGGCACAGACTTACATACATGATGACATGAATTATGTGAACTTGCATCTGTAGACTTTGGATAAACCCAGAGTATGTACAACAATGCATAAGATTTAAATTTGAAACATGGGACAGAATTGTACAACATAGTTTCTAGTAACAGCCAGATTGCAATGGTCACATAATTGAAAAACCTCCCATCAATTGTGGGAAGGGGTTGGAAATAACTTACAAAACCAATGAC
>Ga0116229_10011579_pt1 | contig 12957 bp, 13 predicted proteins | sample S1TSphgellanicum_3_FD_87313 | JGI IMG/M metagenome (GOLD analysis project Ga0116229, IMG submission 87313) | Host-associated microbial communities from peat moss isolated from Minnesota, USA - S1T2_Fc - Sphagnum magellanicum MG | ecosystem: Host-associated > Plants > Peat moss > Unclassified...
CGGGCTGAAGCGGAAGAGTTTCGCCGGCCGGCCAGCCAGGCCGGAGGTATATTCGCCGGTTTCCTCCACCAAGTCCTGTTGTTCGATCAGCCGGCGGAAATTCGGTTTATGCAATCCCTGGCCGGCCAGGGCCTCCATCGCCTGCTGCAATTCCAGCAGCGTGAATTGCCTTGCCAGCAGTTCGAAAACCACGGGGCGGTATTTGATTTTGGCGCGCAGCCGGGCGATGGCGGTGGCGAGAATCCGGCGGTGGTCGTGCGTCATCTCGGCACCTGGAACAGTGCCGGCCGTTACCGCGGAGCCGCGCAAAGCTTCCGGGATCAGCTTTGCCTCATGCAGCAACTCATAGCGTTGCAGCACGAGTTCCTCGTTCCAATGCCGTCCTGGCCCGCCGAACAGCCCGGCAATGCGCTCGCGCATCGCGTGGTCTTTGCCGCCCCAGCCCGTCAGCCGGGGCAGGATCACATCATCGGACAAGCGCGACTGCCGCCTGCGATCCTCCCAGGGGAAGTAATGGTACCAGCTGACCCAGCGGGCGTCCGGGTCGGGTACGCCCGATTCGCGGCTAAGGCCGAGATAGCTGATGGAAATGCTTCGGGATTGGTGGCCGCGCTGCTGATCGGCAAAGGTGTAGAGCTGTTCGACATAGCCAATGGGATGACGCGTTTGCCGTTCGACCCAGGCGCGCATTCCCGCCTGCAGCGAGCGGTGGCCCGGCTCCAGCGGGCCAGATGGCAGGGCAAACCCGGAGTCGATCGTCAGAACCCGCGCATCGCCGTTTGTGACGGCGACAAGCACGGCGATCAGCTCGGCCTGGACGGGTGCGTCAAGCATGACGCCTTCTCGCGTGTTTGCGGAAAATGTGGAAGCCTGGAACGCTGGCGGTTCGCTATATCCAGAACTGCCGGCTCATCGAGCGGGGCTCTTTCAGAATGAAGTCGCTCAGAAGCCTGATAGGCGCGAGGTCGCGCGTTTCGGTGTGGGTAATCAGCCAATAGGATCGGAGAAGCCGGATTTCCGCCGGCAGAATGCGCACAAGGCTCGGGCGGGTAAGTGCCATGAAGCACGGCAAAACGCTGACGGCGACCTCGCCGGCGCCGCGATTGGAGATGCCGATGACGATGTGCATCCCCTCTCCGTATCCGGCGACTTCCTTTGCAGAACGACGGATCGAGACGTAAGACATAGAAAAATGTAGCCAAACGTGGCCATTTTCGTCGAGATTTCAGGAGCCTGCCTTGCCCGTACGCCGCCCCGGCCGCCATTTTTTTGCCAATCCCGGCCCCACCAACATACCGGATTCCGTCCTGCGCGCCATGGACCGGGCGAGCCTGGATTTCATGGAATCCGAGTTTTTGGAGATCTACGACCAGGCCCGTGCCGGCCTCAAACGCATCCTGTTCACGGAAGGAGAACTCTTCTTTTACGCCTCCACCGGCCACGGCGCCTGGGAGGCCACCATGGTCAATTTATTCTCGCCCGGCGACACGGTGCTCGTCATCGGCGGCGGCTATTTTTCCGGCGCCTGGGCGGCCCTTTCGCGCGGTTTTGGCATCGACGCCGCGTTGTTCGAGGTGGATTGGCGCGAAGGTGTTGATATCGCGGCACTTGCCGAGCACCTGGCGGCGGACAAGGCGCATCGCGTCAAGGCCGTCTGCGCCGTGCATAACGAAACCTCCACCAGCGTTGCTTTGCCGTTGCCGGAAATCCGGGCGGCGCTGGACGCCGCCGGCCACCCCGCGCTGTTTCTTGTGGACACCATTTCCTCGCTTGGTTGCTTCGAATTCAATATGGACGATTGGGGGATCGATGCCGTGGTCGGCGGCTCGCAGAAGGGGCTGATGCTGCCAACCGGGCTTGCCTTTACCGCCGCCGGGCCGAAGGCCATGGCGGCGCATGGAAAGGCCACTCTGGCAAAATTTTATTTCGACTGGACGGCGATGCTGGAACGCCGGTTCCGCAGTTTTACCGGCTCGGTGCCCATCGTGCCGTTTTTTGGCATGGTAGAGTCGATCAGGTTGATCGAGGAGGAGGGTCTGGAGGCCGTCTGGGCCCGCCACGCGCGGATGGCCGGCGCCACAAGGGCGGCGGTGCGCGGCTGGGGGCAAAGCAACCGCGGGGTGGAGCTGTACTGCCGCAACCCGGAACGGTATTCGGACTCGGTCACAACGGTGCTCGTGCCGGAAGGGTTTAATGCCGAGGCGATCCGCCAAATCTTGCGCGAAAGCTTCAATGTCTCCACCGGCGGCGGCCTTGCGGCGCTGGATGGCAAGGTGTTCCGCATCGGCCACATGGGCGACTTGAACGAGCCGATGATTTTGGGCACGCTGGCGGCGGTGGAAATGGCGCTCACCCGCGCCGGCCTGCCGCACGGCAAGGGCGTGGACGCGGCGATGGAGGTTTTGCATGGCGCTTAAAATCAATATTGTCGGCGTGACCCCATTTCAACAGAATTGCGCGCTGATGTGGGACGGCGATACTGCCAAGGGTGCGGTCATCGACCCCGGCGGCGATGTGCCAAAAATCCTGCAGGCCATTAAAACCGCCGGCGTCACCGTCGAAAACATCTTCTTAACGCACGGCCATCTGGACCATGCCGGCGGCGCCACTGAACTCGCCAAAACGCTTGGCGTGCCCATCGTCGGGCCTGATAGCCGGGACAAACCCTTGCTGGACTCCCTGCCCGAACAGGCAAAGCTCTTCGGCGTGGCGGACATCGCCGCCGTCGCCCCGGATAAATGGCTGACGGAAGGCGAGACGATCGACATCGGCGGGTTAAAATTCGAGGTGTTGCACTGCCCCGGCCATACGCCGGGCCATGTTGTGTTTGTCAGCCGCGAAGGCAGTTTCGGCATTTTCGGCGACGTGCTGTTCCGCAACTCCGTCGGACGGACGGATTTTCCCTATGGCGACCACGACGCGCTGATCTCCTCGATCAAGGAAAAACTTCTGCCGCTGCCCGATGATTTCATGTTCATCTGCGGCCATGGCGTGCATTCCACCATCGGCGAGGAACGGCGCAGTAATCCGTTTTTGCAATAGACCCCATGCCGGCACCAGGCGGCCACCGGCTGACGATCCGGATCGATCTTGACTCCGGTGTGCGCGTCGGCCCGGGGAAAATCGCCTTGCTGGAGGCGATAGAGTCGGCCGGCTCCATCGCCGGGGCCGGAAGAAAATTGAAAATGTCCTACAAGCGCGCCTGGGACCTGGTGGAAGAGCTGAACCGCAATTTTGGCCAGCCGCTGGTGCTGAAAGCGCCTGGCGGCGCCCAGGGCGGCGGCGCGCAGCTTACCATTAGCGGCAGTGCCTTGGTGAAGCATTATCGCGAGATCGAGCAGGCCGCGCATGACGCCGCGAGCCGCCCGCTGAGCGAAGTCGGCCGGCTGACCCAGAAGCCGGATTGAAAGCATCTCGCCCAGCCATTATCTGACGTTTTTGAAGAGAGAATTGACCTTACCCTTGCGCGAACTCGGCTCCCAGGCGCTGGCGCCCGATAAAATCGCCGGCCCGCGCTACACCCCGACCATAATGGCGATGGTGGACCGTTAGAACCCCACGGAAACCTCGACGCTCATACTCAAAAAATCATCCGGCTTGCCTGAAAAACTGCCGGAAACCGGCACGGCCTGCTTGATATCGCGCGCCACCGCCACAGGAATCAGGCTGAAATCTCCCACCGTCCGGTTGGTGGGGTCAAACGTCACCCAGCCGGCGCCGGGGAGAAAAATTTCGACCCAGGCGTGGGTTGAACCGGAATCGGCGGAGCCGACCAGGGGAGCGGAAAACTCCTGCCGGTTGATCAAATAGCCGGAGACGATCCGCGCCCCGAACCCCAGCCGGCGCACCGCCTCGATCATCAGCACCGCGATATCCCGGCAGGAGCCCAGCCTGCGGTCCAGCGTCACCAGCGGCGGCTGGGTGCCTTCATCATCGCGGGCCTCATAGACGATCCAGGCCGAAATCGCCGCGTTGATGTCTTTCAGAAGTGCGAGCGTATCGGTTGTCGCGCCGCGCACGAAGCCGCGCACCCAGCCGTACAGCCTGCCGTCCGGGTCGGCATATTGCGGCGTCAGCAAGGCGCCGAGGTCGTAGCCGTCGTCATCGGTGTAGCGGAACGGGTAGGAGGCCGCCGCCGGCGCGATGTCAAACACCGGCCAGGCAATGGCCGTATGCTCGAGCAAGATTTTACTCTCGATCGAAAGCGTGTCCGTCGCCACCGAAAATGCCGCGGTGGCGACGGCATTGCCAAACACGTCGTTCGCCCAGGTCAGCGCGCCCGCCGGGGTCACCGTCAAATCCATCGAAATGATGCGGATATCCCGGCTCTCCCGCGGCCGCAGCTGTAGCCGGTGCACACCCGGCAGCACGGGGTTCCGATACCTGTAGGTGGTCAGGTGCCGGATGCTAAAGATGCTCAACGCCTGGCCAGGAATCCCAAAGTCAGAAACACCCCGGCCACAATCGCCAGCGCCGTCAGCGGCTTGTTTTTCACCTGTTCGCGCACCTCTTCCGCCGCCTCGCCAAAGGTCTGCTTCGCCTGGCCGGCGGCCTTGTTCCACTTACCCTCGGCCTGCATTTTCGCATCGCCCGCCAGACCGCCCACGGCATCCTGCACCGTGCCGCCAAGCTCCTGGGCCGCACCCTCAACTTCGTTTTCATCAACCATCCGGCTCTCCTGAATTTTTGCGGAAAGCCTGATCTGGTGTTCGAAATCCGCGTTTCCAGGGCCTTGACCGGGCCGGCCCCGGCGTGAAACACCCGGCGCACGTCGATCGGAGATCCAATGCCCCAGCCCGCCGCCGTTTTTGATGTCCTCATCGTCGGCGCCGGGCATGGCGGGGCGCAGGCCGCCAACATGCTGAGGCAGCAGAAATTCGCCGGCAGCATCGCTTTGCTTAGCGGCGAACCTCACTTGCCGTATGAGCGGCCGCCGCTTTCCAAGGAATATCTGGCCGGCGAGAAAGAGTTCCGGACGATGCTGATCCAGCCGGAAAGATTCTGGCCGGACCGCGATATCACGCTGCTCCTGGACCGCTGGGTGATCTCGCTCGATCCTGCCGCCCATGAGGTTACGTTGGCGGATGGCGCGCGCATCGGCTACGGCCAGCTGATCTGGGCCGCCGGCGGCAACCCGCGCAAGTTGAGCTGCGAAGGCCACGGCCTTGCCGGCGTTCACACCGTACGCGCTCGCGCGGATATCGACCGCATTCTGCTGGAGCTTCCCGCGGCCACCAGTGCCGTCATCATCGGTGGCGGCTATATTGGGCTGGAAACCGCCGCCATCCTTACGAAACTCGGCAAATCCGTCATCGTGCTGGAAGCCGCTGACCGCGTGCTGGCGCGCGTCGCCGGGGCGCCGCTCTCGCGCTTCTACGAAGCCGAGCACCGCGCCCAGGGCGTGGAAATCCGCCTTGGCGTCGTAGTCGAAGCGCTGGAGGGCAGGGATGGCCGTGTGGCCGCCGTCCGCCTCGGGGATGGCAGCCGCGTGCCCGCGGATATCGTGATCGCCGGCATCGGCATCATCGCCGCTGTTGAACCTCTGCTGGACGCCGGCGCCAAAGGCGGCAACGGGGTTGAGGTGGACGAATTCTGCCGGACAAGCCTCGCGGATGTCTTCGCCATCGGCGATTGCGCGCTGCATGCCAATAAATTCGCGGGCGGTGCAAAAATCCGGCTGGAATCCGTGCAGAACGCCAATGACCAGGCCGCGACGGCGGCCAAATTCATCGCCGGCAACCCTGTTCCCTACGAATCCCTCCCCTGGTTCTGGTCGATTCAGTACGATCTCAGGCTTCAAACCGTCGGGCTTTCCACCGGGCATGACGAGGTGGTGCTCCGCGGCGACCCGGCCTCGCGCAGCTTCTCGGTGGTGTATCTGAAGGAAGGCCGCATCCTCGCGCTCGACTGCGTTAACGCGACGGCGGATTTCGCCCAGGGCCGCGCGCTGGCCACGACTCACGCCCAGGTGCCGAGGGAAAAGCTATCGGATGCGTCAGTCTCGCTGAAATCTCTTCGTCTGTAGTTTTCTTGCGTTGTGGTTTGGACCTTGTATAATGGGTTGTAAATTTTGTAAAACTGCCTTCGGATTAGGCAATCGCGGCTATAGTAGACCGAACGGTCGGTATTTAAATGTTTGGACTCCATAAGTTATCCAACGAAGTTTTGAACGCTAGACCGAACGTTCAGTCTATTGTTAGTGATTTGTTAAGGAATGCGGACGTTTGTTAACAATTTGTTAATGATTTACAAGATTTTGTAAAACGGCCCTTGCGCGGGAATGACGAGTATTAGGAGTCCGTCCTGTCCTGTCCTGGCTCCCGCCTAGGTAGTTTCCGAGGCTTCTCGGTCGGAAAATTGATGAATACTTGTAACATCGGCAGCGCTCGTCATCGTCGCCCCGCGGCGGCGTGAGGTGTTGCCCGGACCACGGCTCCGGCACGTCTTTGAAATTGTGCCCGGCCGGCGCCAGGTGCCGCGCATTTTATCGTTGATGGTGAGGATGCTAACGGATGCTACTCGAACGCGACGACTCAAGTACCATGATGGTGCTCCTGGTGGATGACAGCCCTGGCGATATCCGGCTGACACGGGAGGCTTTCCGCGACGCTAATGACGACATCCAACTTCACGCGGTAAATGACGGCGTCGAGGCGATGCGGTTTCTGCGACGCCAGGGGCCGGATGCGGATGCCCGCCGGCCGGATTTGATCCTCCTTGATCTGAACATGCCGAGAATGGGCGGCCACCAGGTTCTCGCCGAGATCAAGGCCGATGACGAATTGAGGGCGATACCGACCTTGATTCTCAGCACCTCCGATGCCGAGACGGACATCGTCGCGAGCTACCAGCTCAACGCCAACTGCTATCTGCGCAAGCCCGTCGATTTTAAGGAATTCGAAGGTCTCATTCAGAGCATCAACGATTTCTGGTTCTGGAAGAAGGTCAAGGACATGCTCGTCAGGGGCGGCAAGCCGATCGCCATGACGGTGCTGCTGGTTGAAGACAACCCCGGCGATGTGCTTCTGACCCGCGAGGCGTTCCGCGACATCAGCGCCTCGATCATGATGCATGTCGCGTCCGACGGCATCGCGGCTTTGGGGTTTCTGCGGCACCAGGGCGTTTACGAGCAGGCGCCGCGGCCGGATCTGATCCTGCTTGATCTCAATCTCCCGAAGATGAGCGGCCAGGAAGTTCTAAGCCAGATCAAGGCGGATGCTGAATTGAAGAGCATACCGGTGCTGATCCTGACGACGTCGACGGAAGAGGCCGATGTTCTGCGCAGCTACGAGCTTCACGCCAATTGTTTCCTGTCCAAGCCGGTGCAGAGCGACACGTTCGGCGCCCTGGTGGCCAGCATCAACGACTTCTGGCTGACCAAGGTCAGGCTGGCGCGGAAAGTCACATCCGGGTGACAAGCACCGCTGTCAGATCGGTCCTGCTGATCGAGGATAACGCCGGAGACGCCCGTCTGCTGACGGAGATGCTGAAGGAGCAGGGCGGCTACAAGACCGCTTTGACCTGGGTCACCTTCATGCGCGAGGCCGAGACCTATCTCGCAACGCATGACATTGACGTCATCCTGCTCGATCTCGGCCTCGCCGATGCGCAAGGCATGGCAGCACTTCGCCGCGCCCATGCCGCCGCACCGCATGTCGCCCTGGTGGTCCTGACCGGACTGGATGACGAGCTGCTGGCCTTGCAGGCGTTGAAGGAGGGGGCTGGGGATTATCTGATCAAGGGCGAGATTGAGGCGCGCTGGCTGATGCGCTCGCTGCGCTATGCGATTGAGCGGAAAGTCATGGAAGAAGCGCTGTTCGCGGAGAAGGAACTGGCCCAGGTGACGCTCGCCAGCATTGCCGATGCGGTGATTTGCACCGATATCGACGGCAATGTTACATTCCTGAACGCCGTCGCGGAAAGCTTGACGGGTTGGCATGTGCACGAGGCAACGGGGCACGCCGCCGCCGAAATCGTTGGAATTTTCGATGCCGGAACCGGCGAGCAAGTCGACCTTGTCGCAACCGTGATCGAGGAAAACCGCACCATCAGGCCGGAATCGAACCTGCTGCTCCTGCGGCGCGACGGCACAAAAATTCCGGTGGAAAACTGCATCTCGCCGATCCGTAACCGCGAGGGCTTGAGCGCCGGCACGGTGATCACGTTGCGCGACGTCTCCGAAGTGCAGGCCATGTCGCGGAAGATGGTCCATTCGTCGCAGCACGATTCTCTCACCGGCCTGCCCAACCGCATATTGTTGAACGACCGGATCACCCAGGCGATTGCCTACGCCGCGCGCCATAACGAGCAGGTTGCCGTGCTGTTTCTTGATCTCGATCATTTCAAGCACATTAACGATTCCCTTGGCCACGCGGTCGGCGACAAGCTGCTGCAATCCATCGCCGGGCGGCTTTCACTCTGCATCCGCGGCTCCGATACCGTGAGCCGCCAGGGCGGCGATGAATTTCTTGTTCTCGTTACCGAAATGAAAGAGCCGGAAGCGGCGCTAACCTCGGCCAACCGCCTGCTGGCCGCGGTGGCGGCGCCGCATGGTATCCAAGGCCATGACCTGCACATAACCGCCAGCATCGGCATCAGCATCTATCCCGGTGACGGTCTCGATGCCGAGACACTCATCAAAAATGCCGACACGGCGATGTACCAGGCCAAGAAAAGCGGCCCGCAGAGTCATCAGTTTTTCAAACAATCGATGAGTGTCCGCGCCGTCGAGCGGCAATCCATCGAGGAGAGCTTGCGCCGCGCCATGGAACGCGAGGAGTTCGCCCTGCATTATCAGCCGAAGATCGACCTCAAAACCGGCGGGATCACGGGAGTCGAGGCGCTGATCCGCTGGACGCATCCGGAACGTGGCATGATCCCGCCCGGCAATTTCATTCCTGTGGCGGAAGATACTGGGTTGATCCTGCCAATCGGCGGCTGGGTGCTGCGGGAGGCCTGCACGCAGGCGAAGGCCTGGCGCGAGGCCGGCCTGCCGGATGTCACCATGGCGGTCAATGTCTCAGCGATGGAGTTTCAGGACGAAAATTTTCTCGAAAACCTGTTCGCCGTCCTTAAACAGACCGCAACCGACCCGGCGGTTCTGAAAATCGAACTGACGGAGAGCGTGTTGATGAAGAACGCCGAGGGTGCTATCACCGTGCTGCGAAAAATGCGCGAGAGCGGCATCAAGGTTGCGATTGATGATTTCGGCACCGGATATTCTTCCTTAAGCTACTTGCAACGGTTTCCCATCGATGAACTGAAGATCGATCAGTCCTTCGTCCGCCAGATCGGGTCCGGGGACGGTGATACCGCCATCGTGACGGCGGTGATCAGCATGGCGCGGAGCCTGCGGCTGCGCGTCGTCGCGGAAGGCGTGGAAACGCTGGACGAGCTGGCGTTTCTTCGTGAGCAGCAATGCGACGAAGTACAGGGCTATTATTTCAGCAAGCCGGTGCCGGCGCCGCTGCTGGCCGGATTGCTGGTCGCCGGCGTGCCGGCCGTGGTGCCGCTGCAACCGGCGCATCGGCGCCTTAGCAAATCCAAGGAGAACTAGAATGTCGGAAGTCAGTATTCTGCTGGTCGAGGACGACGCGCTGGATGTCAAGGCCGTCAAACTTGCGCTCCGGGAACTGAAGATCGCCAACCCGCTGTTCTGCGCGAAGGATGGGATCGAGGCGCTGGAAATGCTGCGCGGCGAAAACGGCCTGGCAAGGAACGGCATCCCGTACATCATCCTGCTCGATCTCAACATGCCGCGGATGGATGGGATGGAGTTCCTCGACGAGCTGCGCGCCGACCCCGATCTGAAGCGATCGGTGGTGATCGTCATGACCACTTCGGCGGCCGAGGAAGACCGGGTGCGCGCTTACGACCGCAACGTCGCCGGCTACGTGCTCAAGCACAGCACCGCGCATACGTTTCTGCAAACCGTAACGATGCTGGATTGTTTCTGGCGAATCATTGAATTCCCGGAACAATAGGGCAGCACCACATGCCGGTGATCAGAATCCTTGTGATCGATGACGATGCGCTCGACCGCAAGGCGGTTGCCCATGCTCTCAAACTGCTTGGCGCCGATTACGAAATGCGAGAGGCCCGCAACGCCGCCGCCGGCCTGGCCCTGGCCCTGGCTGAAAATTTCGACTGCATTCTCATCGACTATAACCTGCCGGATGAGAACGGGCTGGAACTGCTGGACAAGCTGATGGCCCAGCTCAACACCAAGGTGCCGATCGTCATGCTCACCGGCGAGGCAATGAATCGGTCGCGGTTGAGGCAATGAAGCGCGGTGTGTATGACTACCTGCCGAAGGCCAGGCTCGGGCCGGAAAGCCTGTACCGCGTCGTTGCCAACGCCATCGGCAAGCATTCGCTGGAAAAGAGCCTGGCGGACGCGCGCGGGAAACTCGAAACCATGGCGATGTACGACCCGCTGACCGGGCTCGGCAACCGCAATCTGTTCAATGTCGAGCTGCCGCGCGCGGTCGCCATCGCGTACCGCAAGCAGCACAGTTTCAGCCTGCTGCTAATGGACCTTGATCGATTCAAAGCCGCGAACGACCGCTATGGCCATGCCGCCGGCGATGCGGTTCTGGCCGCGGTTGGCGAGCGTTTACGCAACCTCACCCGCGCCTCGGACGCTTGTTTTCGGATCGGCGGCGACGAATTCACCGCGATTCTTGATCCCGGCTCGGACGGCGCCATCGTCGCCCAGCGGATTCGCGCGGCCATCGCCGAGCCGATCAGCTTCGGGACGGAAAGCTTAAGCGTCGGCGTCAGCATCGGCCTTGCCACCTATCCGATGGATTCCACCGAGCCGCAGGATTTGTTGCGCGCGGTGGACGCGGCGATGTACGACGCCAAGCGGCTGGTTCAGAGCCATGTCATACCGGCCGCCGCGGCACCGGCGCCGCCATGAACACCGGCCGCACCGCCGACACCTCAATTCGCGCCCGCATCTGGCGGCTCGCGGCAGTTGACTGCGTCATGCTTGCCGTGCTCGTCCTGATGCTGGGCTGGAGCCTGCAACGCAGCCGCGCCGCCGATGCCTCGGTCCAGCATACCGAGGCGGTGCTGCGGGCTTTGCGCATCTACTCCGGTGAAATCATCCAGGCCGAGACTGGCCAGCGCGGTTTTTTGCTCACCGGCCAGGATGAATACCTCGCCCCCTATAACGCGGTTCTGGCCAATAATCAGGCCCAGTTGCAGGGTCTCATGAGCCTGATCAACGACCCGGCGGAGCAGGCACAGGTGGCGGCTCTCGGCACGATCATGGGCGTGAAATTGCAGGAGCTCGGCGTCACCATCCAGATGGCGAAGGCCGGTAACCTCGCCGGCGCGCTCGCCGTCGTCAAGGAGGGGCGCGGCCGGCGCTATACGGTGGATTTCCAGAACATCAGCGCGGCACTCGCCAACAGCGAGTCGGCGGCACTGGCCGATCGCGAGGCGGCGGCCGACAACGAAAGCTGGCGCATCATGGTCGGCCTCCTCATTGGCGGCCTGCTTGCCATCGCCCTGATCGGGGTCGCCGCGCGTCGCACCATCGCGCAGATCGACGGCCCGCTGAACGGCCTGATGGAGGGCATCGCCGCCTTCGGCGCCGGCGCGTTGCAGCGCCGTGTCGACGTCCAGTCCCGCGACGAAATCGGCCAGGTGGCGGCCGCCTTCAACCGCATGGCCGATGATCTGGTGGCCGCGGCGGCGGCGCAGGAACGCGGGGCCGCCGAGCTCGCGGCATCAAACGCCAGCCTGCTGGCGGAAATTGGCGACCGCACGGCGGCGGAGGCAAGTCTCGCCCGCTCAATTGCCGAGCTGGATGACCGCATTGCCGCCCAGGCCCGGCTGACCAGGCTGATTGCCGACCTGGAACGCAGCAATGACGAGCTGGATAATTTCGCCTACGGCGCGTCGCATGATCTGAAGGCGCCGCTACGCGGGATCCGCAACCTTACTGACTGGATCACGGCGGATGTAAAGGACACGGCCAGCGAGGAAACCCTCGAAAACCTGATGATGCTGCACAACCGCGTCGAGCGGCTGGACCTGCTGCTGGACAGCCTGCTGGAATATTCCCGGATCGGCCGTACCGGCGGCGCGCCGGAAAATGTCGACAGCGCCAAAATGGTCGCCGACATCGCCGAGTATATCGCCCCGCGCCCTGGCTTCACCATCGCCTGCCGCGGCGAGCTGCCTGCCATCCACACCCATAAGGCGTCGCTGGAACAGGTGCTGCGCAACCTGATCGGCAACGGGTTGAAGCACCATGACCGCGATACCGGGACGGTGTCCGTCAGCGCCCGCGATATTGGCGACAAGGTGGAGTTCCGCGTCGAGGATGACGGGCCTGGCGTGCCGAAGGTATTTCATGACCGGATTTTCCAGATGTTTCAGACGCTCAAATCCCGCGACGAAATGGAGGGCAGCGGGATGGGCCTTGCCATCGTCAAGAAATCCGTCGAGGTCCATGCCGGCAAAATCAGCGTGGAAAGCGCGCCGCCCAGCCGCGGCACCGCGTTTGTTTTCACCTGGGAGAAGAACACCCGTGCGGCCTGAGATTTCCGCTGGCGTTTTTGCTGAAGGCGATTCACGTTTGAGATTGCCACGAAAGATGCGGCCACCTCGAACGATCGCGATCGCCGAAAATCTTGCGCGCACATTGTGGAAATTCAACTAAATATTAAGATATTCCGGTGCTATTGACTTAAGGTTGAAGGGGGGAGACTTGATAGCTTTGCGAGTTGGTTTGTGGAAGGTGCGCTGGTGAGCGGCTCAAGGGTCAGAGCGTTGGAGCGTTACAGCCTCCACATGGGCCGTTTGGTGGAGCGTCATCTGGCGGATGCCGCGCTGATCGCGGCACGGCAGGAGGCTGAGCGCGAAGCCGCGGAAGCCAGGCAGGCGAAGATTGAAATCGAAAACGCCACCATCGCGTTGCACAGCGAAATGGCGGACCGCCAGC
>Ga0116229_10011580_pt1 | contig 12956 bp, 11 predicted proteins | sample S1TSphgellanicum_3_FD_87313 | JGI IMG/M metagenome (GOLD analysis project Ga0116229, IMG submission 87313) | Host-associated microbial communities from peat moss isolated from Minnesota, USA - S1T2_Fc - Sphagnum magellanicum MG | ecosystem: Host-associated > Plants > Peat moss > Unclassified...
CACCCAGCGCAGCAGGTTGTTCGCGATGCGCGGCGTCCCGCGCGACCGTCGCGCGATCTCGAACGCCGCCTCCGGCGTGATCTCCAGTTCCAGCAAACGCGCCGAGCGCAGCACCACCTGCTTCAGGTCTTCCGCCGGATAATAATCGAGCCGGTTCACCAACCCGAAACGCGAGCGCAGCGGCGCGGAAATCATGCCCGCGCGCGTCGTCGCGCCGATCAGCGTGAAGCGCGGCAGGTTCAGCCGCACGCTGCGCGCGTTCGGCCCCTGGTCGATGATGATGTCGAGCTTGAAGTCCTCCATCGCCGGGTAGAGATACTCCTCGATCGTCTTGTTCAGCCGGTGAATCTCGTCGATGAACAGCACGTCGCCTTTTTCCAGCCCGGTGAGCAGCCCTGCAAGATCGCCCGCCTTCTCAATCACCGGCCCCGACGTCGTCGTGATGTTCGCGCCCATCGCCTTCGCCACGATGTGCGCCAGCGACGTCTTGCCCAAGCCGGGCGGCCCGCAAAAGAGCAAATGCTCCAGCGAATCCTCCCGCTGCCGCGCCGCGCCGATGAGAATATCCAGCTTCTCCTTGATCCGCGCCTGCCCGACGAATTGGTCCAGCAGCGCCGGCCTGAGTGTCATCTCCAGCCGCGCGTCCGGCGGCGTGGGATCAAAGGCAGGTTTCTCGGCAGGCATCTCGCTCTCCATTGAAAATCCTCAACCCGAGCTTGTCGAGGGATTAGGTGTCAGTCCGTAGCGGCCTATGACTGTCGCTGCCTTGGCGGCGCGTCGATCAGAGCACCTTGAGCGCTTCCTTCACGAGTTGCTCGACCGTGGCCTTGGGATTCGCGTCGCGGATGGCGCGGACGACTTTGTGCGCCTCGGCCTGCTTGAAGCCGAGGGAGATGAGCGCGAGCACGGCGTCGTTGACGTGCGCTTCCTCGGGTGTGAGCGCCTGCCGGGCGGACGCGGCTTCCCACGCGGCGGAGACGCCGACTTTGTCGCGGAGCTCGACGACGATGCGCTCGGCCGTTTTCTTGCCCACGCCCTTGATCTTGCTGAGCGAGGCGATGTCGCCCGCGACGACGAGGCCGCGGAATTGCACCGGCGCGATGCCGTTGAGCACGGCGAGGGCGAGCTTGGGCCCGATGCCGCTGACGTTGTTGACGAGGAGCAGGAAGAGGTCGCGCTCCTCCGGCGTGGCGAAGCCGTAGAGCGTGTGGGCGTCCTCGCGCACGACGAGATGCGTGAGCACGGTCGCGGTGGCGCCGGGCTGCGGGAGCTTGTCGTAGGTGGAGAGCGGGATGTTGAGGTCGTAGCCGACGCCGCCGACGTCGATGATGAGGCGCATCGGCAGGAGTTCCACGACCACGCCGCGCAGGAAGGAGATCATCGGCGCAAAGTTTAGCCGCCGCTCTCCGCGCCCGCGAGGAGGAAATCACGCGGCGTTTTGCCTAAATCACCAGCCAATACTGAATCACCTAATTTTGCAGGCTCCCGAAGCGATTTTAGCGCGGCTATTTTCCGGGGGCGTTCGTCGCCGGCGGCGCGGCCGCGGGCGCGTTGGTCGCGGACAGCACGGCGGGGATGAGCTGGAGCGAGCTGGCGTTGAGCGTCCCGAAGTCGGCGTCGGAGATGGCGAAGGCCGTGGGGTTGCCGTCGATGAGCGCGGCGTGGGAACCGTCGGGCAGGGACGCGCCGAGGTGGAGGATCGTCGGCTCCGGCTTGTCGGCGAGGATGGCAATGGTCAGCACGGGCTTGGTGAGGCCGTAGGCGGGCAGCACGGGCCCGAGCCACGTTTTGGCCTGGAGCTGGCAGAAGAGCGCGGCCTGCGTGTCGGCCTTGGTCGAGTCGACCATGCGGTCCTTGACGTTGCTGGCGCTCCACGTGCCGCCAGGGCTGCGCAGGAGGGTGACCGTGGGCTCGCCGGCGGCGGTGATGGTCATGCTCTTGACCGCGGGCATCTGGAGGTCGATGGCGCGGGGGTCGCGCAGGGGGAGGACGTTCGCGGGCAGGAAGTCGAAGGCGGTGTCGGGCACGGTGTAGACGAAGGGCTCGAGGGAATTGCGGACGTAGAGGAGCTTGTTCTCGTCCTTGCCGATGAAGAGCGTGGCCGAGGGCGAGACGCCGAAGTCGGGCGAGGTGAGGGTGATCTTGCCCTGCGGCTTGTCGAGGCCGTAGGGCTTGAGGTCGGTCGCGGAGTCCTTGAGCAGCGGCGTGGTCTGGAGCTGGCTGAGCTGGGTGAGCAGGCTGTTGACCTTGGTGACGTCGGCGGGACCGGCGTCATCGCCGACGGCGTTCCACAGCGCGTGGTCGTACTTCAGGTCGGCCTTCTTCGGGCCGATGGCGTAGCTCAGCGTGGTGGGCTTGTTGGGATCGAAGGGCAGGATGTGGCGGTCGCGCACGTTGGGCACGGTCTTGAGCACGTCGTCCACGATCGACTTGGTCAGCGTGAAGACGGAGTTGGAGCCGACGCGCTGCGCGTAGACCTGGTCGGTCTTGTTCGGCACGGGACCGCCGATGTGCAGCACCATGTCCTCGGGCGTCTTGCCGCCGCCGGACTGGAAGCCGATGGTGATCGTCTCGACGGGCGAGGTGAGGCCGTAGGCGCTGAGGTTGCTGGCGTCATCGCCGATGAAGTCGACCACGCGCAGACCGAGGACCTTGCCGAGGAGCGCATCGACATCGGCCGCCCACGCGCGCGCGACGAGCGGCAATTGCATCGTCCACTTGCCGTCCTTGAGCGTGACCTCGCACTGCTGCCCCTGGCCCGGCGCGGCGGAGGTGCCGGCGATGTAGGTGGCGACCTTGTTGACCTTCTGCGTGTCGAAGTCGAAGACGCTGCGGCTGCGCAGCGCGGAGAGATCCTTCTCGACCTGGTCCTTCACCATGCTGGGCAGCACGCGCACCGGCTCGTTCCTCCGCTCGGAGGCGCGGGCGTAGACGTTGTCGTTGATCGCCGTCTTGCGCCCGACGAGCAGCACATACGTTTTCTCCTTCTTGTCGCTGTCCCTGGTGTGGATGACGACGCGGTCCACCGGCGGATTGAGGCCCCAGTCCTTGAGATGATCGGCGTCGGAGCCGTCATCCACCTCGATGATGCGCTCGGGCTGCGTGAAGGCGATCTGGTTGAGGATGCCGTCGATGGTCGCGCCGTCGCCGGGCGTCTCCACCGGCTTCTTGATTTCCCAGCGGCCGTCGGTCTTCTGGAAATAGAAGAAGCCGTGGTCGTTCTTGATCTCGAGGGCGGAGACGTCGTTCGGATCGAGCTGCTTGAACAACTGGGTGCGCGCTTCCTCGCGGTCCTTGGTGCCCGGAATCTTCTTGTCGATGAACGCGACATAGCAAAACAGGCCGAGGGCGACGGCCAGATAAAAGTAGGTGGAGCTATTGCGAAACATAACGAACGGCTGAGCTTATTTGCGCCGCGAGAACCACACGAGGAACCCGACGACCAGCGCGAGGCCGGGCAGGACCACCGACGCGGTCCAGGCCAGGGTAACGTAGGAGATGGGGTTGAGCGTCACGCCGTACTCGGTCGGGGTCTTGGGCGCGATGTCGAGAACGGCGTCCTTCTTCACCAGCCAGTCGATGGAGTTGGAGACGAAGTTCGCGCTGACCTCGCCGAGGGAGCCGTTGCTGACGAAGTTCGAGGCGCCCACGGCCACGATGCGCGTGGCATACATCGTCGCCTTGGTTTTCGGGTCGGTGGTCGTGCCGCCGTCGTACTGCGCCGCGACGACGACCGGCCCGGCGATGTCGGTGACCTTGTTGTAGGTCAGCGTGGTCGGGTCGACGTTCTGCGCGTTCGGCCCGCTGATCCAGCCCCAGGAATCGGCGTCGGTCTGGAGGAGGAATTGCGTCTTGCTCGGTTCCGGTCCGGGCGAGTTGGGAATGGTGATGGAGCGCGCTTTCTCGATGAGCAACTGCAGGTTGGCCTGCGCGAATTTCGTGGTGATCGGCTGTGCCGAAAAGCCGCCCTGGTAGATGGCGGCGACGGGGTAGGTGACCTGCCCGCCGGTGGCGCCGGTGACCTGCTTGAGCACGAGGTCATCCTCGAACTTGAGGCCGTATTTTTGCAGCGTGCCCTCGAGGCCCGAGGTGTAAAACGGATCGAGCAGGATCATCAGCTTGCCGTTATCCTGGAGATATCGGTCGAGAGCGCTCACCTCCACCGGCGCGAGCGAGATTTGCGGGCCCGCGATGACGACGGCATCGGCATCGGACGGCACCTCGCCTTTTTCAGCGAGACTGACGGTGCTGGCGTCCACGTTGTCGTCCTTGAGCAGGGCGGCGAGCGCGCCGAAGCCTTTCGCGCTTTGCGCGTCGTGGATATTATGCTCGCTGTGGCCCTCGGTGAAGTAGACCTTGTAGGCCTTGCCCTCGATCAACGCGGTGATGGCGCCGGTGAGCTGCTGCTCGCCCTTGAAAGCGCCAACCTGCCCGGTCATCGGGTTGATGTCGTAGAAGTCGTCCTGCTTGACGAAGCGCGGCGAGTGATCGCCGTACTGAAGGATGACGAGATACTCGGCGCCGCTGAAGTGGAGTTTGTCGTAGAGATCCTTGGCGCGCTTGGGATCCATCGCGGCATCGATCTTCTCATAGGAGACGTACTTGGGCTGGGCGTCAACGTAGACGCGGATGAGGTTCTCGATCTGCTGGGATTCCAGGCCGGCCTGCTGGCTGCCGCTCGTATCGAGCAACGTGTAGATATGGAGCGGCGCGTCGAGCTTGGCCAGCTCGTCCTTGGTCTTGCTCGAGAGCGTGTAGTACTGCGCCGCGGAGAGATCGATGTGCCGGTAATATTTAAAGCCGAGCCAATTGATCAGGACGAAGATGATCGCGGCCAGCGCGAGGTTGATGATGCTTTGCAGGCTCGCGGACTGCCGAGAAGACCGGGCGGAGGGAGAGGCGGGAGTACTCATGGCAAAGCAGGTTTAGCCGCGGAGGCGGCGGCCCTCGAGGATGGTCTTGGTCACGAGCAGAACGAACGTGGTGGCCGTGATGTAAAAGACGACCGGGCGGGTGTCGAAGATGCCGATGACCGCGTTCTGCAGGTGTTCAGGCAGCGAGACGTACTGGATCCAGCCGAGCGTGGTGGCATCGATGTGCTGGACGTATTTCCAGAGAGAGATGAAGAAGAAGGCGAGCACGAAGGAGAAGCAGAGCACCGCGGCGATGATCTGGTTCTTGGTCAGGACGGAGCCAAAGACGCCGAGGGAAACATAGAATGCGCCGGAAAGCGTGACGGTGAGGGCGGTGAGGCCGATCTGGTCCCAATAAAGCGGGGGGCGCGGGTTGGAGAATAATTGCAGCAGGCCGATGTCGATCGCGACCGGCGTCCAAAGAATGAGGAAGAAACTGAGCGCGCCGAAAAACTTGGCGAGGACGACTTCCCATTCCGTGACCGGAGCGGTGAGCAGCATCTCAATGGTGCCGAGCTTAAATTCCTCGGAGAAGACGCGCATGGTGGTGAGCGGGACCTGGACGATGAGCAGGAACCAGAAGATCGGCCAGTTGAAGAAAATCTGCATGACGCTCTGCTGCTTGTAATTCGCGTCCATCACCATACGGACAAGAATGATGAAGGACGCGCCCTGGATGAGGGCGCTGCCGAACAGCACGATATAGGCGACGGCAGATTGAAAATAGCTGCTGAATTCGCGTTTATATAAGGTCCAAAAAGCCATGATGAACTTCCTTCTTTAAAGAGGCCGGTTATTCCTGGGTCAACTCGACGAACGCTTCTTCCAGCGTGGCCTTCACGCGGGCGAGCTCGCGCAGGAGCCAGTTGTTCTTGCGCACGACGTCGTAGACTTTCTCGCGGATGTCGACGCCGGGCTTGGCGAAGATTTTCACGTGCGACCAGCCGTCGTCGCCGGGCAGCAGGACTTCCACGTCCTCGACATCGGGCAGCGCCTTCATCTGGGCGACGACATCAGCGCCGGACGCCTTGACCTCGAGAAGGATCGAGCCGCCGCCGCGCACGAGCTTGGTGAGGTTGGCGGGCGTGTCGGAAGCCTCGATGCGGCCGCGGTTGATGACGAGCACGCGGCTGCAGGTGAGCTCGACCTCGGAGAGAATGTGGGTGGAAAGCAGGATGGTGTGGTGCTTGCCCAGGTCCTTGATGAGATCGCGCACGGCGCGAATTTGGTTCGGGTCGAGGCCGATGGTCGGCTCGTCGAGGATGAGCAGGTCGGGATCGTGGACCATGGCATCGGCGAGGCCAACGCGCTGACGGTAGCCCTTGGAGAGTGTGCCAATGATCTTGTTCTCCACGTCCTTGAGGCTGGTGCGTTCCTTGACCTGCTCGACGCGCTCCTTGATCTTGCGGCGCGCGACTTTCTTGAGCTCGGCGCGGAAGCGGAGGAACTCGGTCACGCGCATGTCGGTATAGAGCGGCACATTTTCCGGCATGTAGCCGATGCGCTTGCGCACCTCGATGGAATCGGTGACGACGTCATACCCGGCGATACGGATCTTGCCGTCGGTCGGCGGCAGGTAGCCGGCGAGGACTTTCATCGTGGTACTCTTGCCCGCGCCATTGGGCCCGAGAAAGCCGACGATCTCCCCCTTGTCCACATGAAAGCTGATTCCCTGCACCGCACGGAATCCGGAATACGTTTTCGACAGGTTCTCGACTTCAATCATATAACGGAAAAACGGGAGAGGAAAATTTCCCGCCATGGTAAGAGAAAAATCATTTGGCTCGGGTGTCAAGACTATCGCGACTTTGGCCTAAAAATCTTTCTGAGATTTAATCTGCCCTTGCGGCGTCCGATAAGTATAGCTGAGAATGAATCGGATGAAGATTATAGCCGTGGCCAACCAAAAGGGCGGAGTGGGCAAGACAACGACGTCAGTCAATTTGGCGGCGTGTCTGGCCGAAGCCGCGCGCGAGGTGCTGCTGATCGATCTCGATCCGCAGGGCAACGCGAGCAGCGCGGTGGGGATGACCACGGTCGAGGGGCGCAGTCTCTACCAGGTGATGACGGACCCGTCGGGGACGCACTCCATCGCGGAGCAGATTCAGCCGTCGCCGATTGAACATCTGCACATCGTGACGTCGGAGCTGGACCTGGCCGGCTGCGAGATCGAGCTGGCGACGCACGAGGACCGGCTGACGCGCCTGCGCCGCATGCTGGAAAATTATCGCGCGAGCCAGCCCCCGGTGGAATTCGTGATCATCGACTGCCCGCCGTCCCTGGGCATGCTGATGACCAACGCGCTGGCCGCGGCGGACTCGGTGCTGGTGCCGTTGCAGTGCGAGTATCTCGCGCTGGAAGGCCTGGCGAAAATTTTGGAGATGATCGAGAGGATCAAGCAGGCCAGCGGCAACAGCGCGTTGGAACTGGAAGGCATCGTCATGACGATGTATGATGCGCGCACGAACCTGAGCCAGGAAGTGGTGAAGAGCGTGAAGGACCATCTCGGCGAAAAAGTTTACAAGACGATCATTCCGCGCTCGGTTCGCCTGGGCGAGGCGCCGAGCCACGGCAAGTCGATCATCGACTATGATCCGGCGGGCGCCGGGGCGGCGAGCTACCGGCAACTGGCGAGGGAATTTCTCCGGCGTCAGTCCAAGCCGCAGATGTAGACCGCAGGGGGAATCGTATGGAATCCAAAGATCCACCTCCGTTGCCGCCCTTTAACTACCACGGCTATCTGCCGGAGGGCGTCCACGACACCACGTTCGAGGAGTTGCAGGCGCGGTTTGTCTTCAATCAGACGAGGCGGGCGCTATGGGAGAAGCTCAAGCCCTTTGAGGAGTGGGTTGTTTCGACCGGCTCGTTCTCCCATATCTATATCGACGGCGGCTTCATCACCAACAAGGCGGAGCCGCAGGACATCGATGTGATTCTGCAAACCCGCGCGTCTTACAGCTCCGCGGCGTTCGCGGCGATGGAGCCTTTTTTCGCGCGCGGGATGGATGCCATCTATAGTGACTATGGTGTGCACCTGCATTTTTGGTGCGAGGGATTTCCCGGCGGGTTGAGCGACTTCCGGCGCTTTTTCCAATACCTGCGGCCGCAGGATGCCGCGCCGCTGGGACTACGGGAGGGCGCGAAGAAAGGAATCGTGCGCATCACGCTATGAACGGACCGCTCAAATTTTCCGACTGGCAGGCTGTGCTGAAGCATCGCGCGGAAATGCTGCATCAGCAGATCGCGGCGATGCAGCAGCTCGTGCGCGATTCAGGCGGCGGCGACGCGATGCTTGAGCAGGCCTGTTCGCCCTACTACCGGCTGCTCGACGAAATCTATGAAAAGGACATGCCGATCGCGCGGGCGCTGGACCGTTCCGACCTGCTGCTGCACCTCGACGGCGAGGGGCTGCAAACGGGCCGGCCGCGGCTGTCGCTGGTGACGGGCATCATGGGCGATGTGCGCAAGCAGGTCGGCGCGATGATCAAGACGCTGGTGAGCTCGATCAACGAGTTGGTGGAATTGCCGCGCGAGATCGACCTCGGGCTGAGCTCGTTCGCGCAGGGCAGTCTTTACCTGGGATTCTCGCTGCCGGAGCCCGACGCGGGTTTTGTGGCGCTGGAGAATGATCCGCTTTTCGCGGCATCGCGGCAGGCGCTGACCACGCTCGGCGCGATCACGGAGCACATCAACGAGCCGAATGCGTATGAGCTGATCCAGCGCGAATTCGCCGACCCGAAGCTGCGCGATGCGGCGTTGAGCGCGGTGGGGCAACTGGCGCCGTCGGGCCGGCGCGGCGTCTCGGCGATGGAAATCAGCGGGCGCGCGCTGAAGCCGGGCGCTTGGCGTTTGCTGACGCCGGAGACGCGGCTGCAGGTGCGCGCGTGGCTGGAGCAGCCGATGGTCAGCCGCGAGACGATCGAGCTGCGCGGGCGCGTGCGCGCGGTCGATCTCGACCTGCGCCGGTTCGATCTGCGGCGAATGGATGAGGACCAGCCGGACCTGCGATGTATTTACCCGGCGGCGCTCGATGCCCGCGCGAAGCATTGGCTCGACGCCATTGTCGTGGTGCGCGGGCAGGTGGAAACGTACCAGGGCATCGCCCGGTTGCTGCAGGTGCAGAGCGTGGAGGAAACCGCAACGGAGGGTCAGCCTCCGGCCTGACCGGTGCCCGGGACCTTCCCTGCCAGCCAAAGAGATTGGCCGGCGCCGCGCGCGATAATTCCATTGCGAAGATCGCGCCAATCGCGCACGTTAAGCCGTCGGCTCAATCCGTTCCCCCTGGTCTCCCGTGAAGAAGAAATCGAGCGTTCCCCACGTCACCGTCGGCCAGCTTTACACGAACCATTCCAACCAGCTTCATCTCAAGCTGCTCGCGGGCGCCGGCGGCCTGCAACGGCGCATCTCCGAGGGCGCGGTCAACCGGCCCGGTCTTGCCCTGAGCGGCTTTTATCGCTCGTTCGCCTTCCAGCGCGTGCAGATCATCGGCAGCGGCGAGACGCAGTATCTCAAGTCGCTGCCGGAGACGACCAGCCGCCAGCGGTTGCGCGAGCTTTTCAAGCACCGGATCCCGTGCCTGATTTTTGCGCGCAACATCAATCCGCCGCGCGTCGTCCTGGAAGAAGCGGAGGAGGAGGACATTGCCGTTTTCAAGTCGCCGCTCACCACGATGCGCCTGATGAACATGGCCACGATTTGTCTCGAGCTCGATTTCGCGCCCGTGGCCAGCGAGCACGGCAGCATGATCGACATCCTTGGCATCGGCGTGCTGGTGCGCGGCGCCAGCGGCATCGGCAAAAGCGAGTGCGTGCTGTCGCTGGTTGAGCGCGGTCACGCCCTGGTGTCGGATGACGTGACGAAGATCCGTTCGCTTGAGGGCCGGGAGCTTATTGGCACCTCCTCGGATCTCTCGCGGTTCCACATGGAAGTCCGCGGTCTCGGTATCATCAATATCGCAAGTATTTATGGGGTTAGAAGCATCCGTTTCGAAAAACGCCTCGATATGGTCGTCACCCTGGCCGATTGGCACGAGGTCCCCGAAATCGACCGAATTGGCTTGGAACAAGATTATTACGAAATCTTGCAAATCAAAATTCCGCATGTCACGATACCGGTCCGGCAGGGACGAAACCTGGCGAATTTGGTCGAAGTTGCAGCGCTGGATCAGAAATTGAAGGGGATGGGACAGAATTCGGCGGTGGAATTTAATGAAAGGTTGTTGAAAGCAATCGCAAACCGGGATAAATAAGTCCTTTAGGCAAAGAACATGGCATCAGCGGCAAAAAATAAAGCGTCGGGTCCCTCGGTGGTCCGCGATCTGATCATCGGCAACAAGCTTGGTCTTCATGCCCGGCCCGCGGCCATGTTTGTGCGCATTGCCAACCGTTTTTCCTCGGATATCCAAGTGGAGAAGGACGGAGAGGAAATCAACGGCAAAAGCATCATGGGCCTCATGTTGCTGGCCGCTGGATGTGGTTCTCGCCTCAAGGTTACCGTCACAGGCGGCGACGCCGAGGACATGGTCCGCGCGCTTGAGGAATTAATAGCTCGCAAATTCGACGAAGAGTAAGCAATTTGGCGCCGTGCCCGACGATAAGCCCGATTCGCAAGCGCCAGCCCGACAAGAAGAAAGATACAAGGGCACCCCGGTTTCGCCCGGTATCGCCACCGGCCCCCTTCTTCTCCTTTACGCCGATGAGCACATCGTGCGCAAGCGGCGCATCCGCCCCGAGGACGCGCCCGGGGAAATCGGCCGGTTCGAGGCCGCCCTGCTGAAAACGCGGCAGCAGATTCAGAACATCCGCACGCAGTTGGCCACCGCCGTCGGTGAGGCCGATGCGAGCATTTTCGACGCACATCTGCTTTTGCTGGAAGACACCTCGCTTATCGAGTCGGTGAAGGAGCAGTTGCAGACCCGCCTTGTCAATGTCGACTTCGCCTACGAGCAGGTGGTGCGCTCCTTCACGCGCAAGATGCGGGAGCTCGATGACGATTATTTCCGCGAACGCGCTGCCGATTTCCTCGATGTCTCGCGGCGCGTGCTGCGCAATCTCCAGGGCAAGCTGGAGCACGAACTGCGCGAGCTCGACGCGCCCTCCATCGTCCTCGCGCATGACCTCGCGCCGTCCGACACCGCCGGCTTCGACCGCAAGCTGGTGCTCGGCATCGCGACGGAAGCGGGCAGCCGCACGTCGCACTCGGCCATCATGGCGCGGTCGTTGAGCCTGCCCGCGGTGGTTGGCCTCAAGGACCTGGTGGCGAAGTTCGAGCCGGGCATCGAAGTGCTCATCGACGGCTACGAGGGCCTGCTCATTGTCAATCCGACGGACCAGACGAAATACGAGTACGGCCAGCGCGAACGCGCGCACCAGGCCGTCGAGGTCAAGCTCGACGAGCTGCGCGAAACGCTGCCGCTCACCTCCGACCAGCGCCGCATCATCGTTTCCGCCAACGTCGAGATTCTCGACGACCTGCCGGCGGTGAAGGAGCACGGCGCCGAGGGCGTCGGCCTGCTTCGCACCGAGTACCTTTTCCTCAACCAGGACACTTCGCCGAGCGAAGATGAGCAGTTCGCCATGTACACGCAGATGGCGCAGGCCTCGAAGCCGCACCATCTCATCATTCGCACGCTCGACGTCGGCGGCGACAAGAAACGGCCGCACCTCGGCATCGAGCAGGAGGTCAATCCGTTCCTCGGCTACCGCGGCATCCGTTATTCGCTCGGACGGCCCGATATCTTCCGCACGCAACTTCGCGCCATCTGCCGCGCGGGCGCGGAGGGCAACGTCCGCGTGATGTTCCCCATGGTCTGCGATCTCAGCGAGGTCAAGGCCGCGCGGCGCGTGCTCGACGAAGTGCGCGAGGAACTGCGCCAGCAAAACGTGCCGCAGGCGGACAAGCTGGAGGTGGGCATCATGATCGAGGTGCCCTCGGCCGCGCTCATCGCCGATGTGCTCGCGAAGCACGTCGATTTCTTCAGCATCGGCAGCAACGATCTCATCCAGTACACGCTGGCCATCGACCGTGGCAACGAGAGCGTCGCGGCCATGTACCAGCCGGCGCATCCCGCCGTGCTGAGGCTTATCCAGAACGTGGTCGAGGCGGCGCATCGCAACAACATCTGGGTTGGCGTTTGCGGCGAGGTGGCCGCGGACGTGGTCATGATGCCCGCGCTCATTGGCCTGGGCCTTGATGAACTCAGCGCCACGCCGGTGGCCGTGCCGCGCATCAAGCGCGCCATCCAGGCGCTCAATTACGAGCAGTCGAAACTGCTCGCCGCGCGCCTGGTGCAGAATGAGTCCGCCGAGGAAAATCAGCGCGAGCTGCTCTCCGTCGCGCAGCAGCTTTATCCGGAGATACTGTGAGCGAGGCTCCGGTCTCGCGCCCGGAGTTTTCCCCGGCGGCGCGCCACGTTCCGCCCACCGCTGAACCCCACCGGCACTTGGGCTATCTCGATTCGATGCGGGCGCTGGCTGCACTCTACGTGGTCGCCAATCACGCCCTGCTGCAGGTGCACTGGTCTTATGTTCAGCAGCATTCACCCGTGGAATCTTTCTTCCTCAACCTGCTGAGTTATGGGCCGGCAGCGGTTGCCGTCTTCATCGTCCTTTCCGGGTTTTGCCTGACCTTGCCCGTCATTCGGCACGGCGGCGTGCTGCGCGACGGGGCCCGCGCCTTTTTTCTGCGTCGCGCGTGGCGCATCCTGCCTCCCTACTATGTGTCCATCGCCCTTTCGCTCGTCCTGATCTGGCTTTTCATCGGCGAAAAGACCGGGACGCACTGGGACACCAGCCTGCCCGTGACCGCCAAGGGCGTGGTAACGCACCTGTTGCTGGTGCAGGATTTTTTTCATGAGAGCGCGACGATCAATCACGTGCTTTGGTCCGTCGCCGTCGAATGGCGCATCTATTTTATTTTTCCGCTTCTGCTGATCTGGAGGAGGAAGTTTAAGCCCTCTGTCATCACTGCCCTCATGGTCGGCATCTCATGCGCGGCAGCCTTTGCCTCGGAGTTTGCGTTTGGCAGCCCACTCCACTTCCACTA
>Ga0116229_10011582_pt1 | contig 12955 bp, 4 predicted proteins | sample S1TSphgellanicum_3_FD_87313 | JGI IMG/M metagenome (GOLD analysis project Ga0116229, IMG submission 87313) | Host-associated microbial communities from peat moss isolated from Minnesota, USA - S1T2_Fc - Sphagnum magellanicum MG | ecosystem: Host-associated > Plants > Peat moss > Unclassified...
TAAGTGAGAAGGAATGCTATAGACTTATTGCTGAAATTATAAGCTAACTATATACCATAAAGAAAATTTCTACTATATTTAGGGTCCAACCCTGAAAGGCCCAAGAAGGCAAAATCTGGACTTCACCTCCAAGTGACCACCCTACCCTAGGTCAAGAATTCACCAAAAGTTAGGTCCATGGGGTACACGTTTCCCAACCCTATGAACTCAATGGTAACCCTAGGAGAAGCTAAGCTTCAAACCACACTTGTTGGGTAGGAGAACCTAAATACCACCTACCAAGCTATATTGGGGGTGTCCCTCCATGGCCTTTGTGTGGTTTTGCCACAAGCTTTGACTAATGTTCTATAAAAACTTAAATAACAATAAAAATATAAGATACCCTAGAAGTACCTTGGCCAATTTGACACTAATTATATTATTTTCAGAATTGTTGAAATTTTCAAAGTTTATTTCTTTCAAATCCAAAAAATATTGTGAAGGATATTAGTGAATATTTAGGAATATTTCATTTTTTGAAATGAATTTTTCAAAATTAATTAATTATTCGACAAACATGTGTCGAAATGGCCAAGGTACTATGGTATTGTTGTTGTAAACACCATGGAGTAGGTTTGTGCTAAGTGCCAATTCTTCCTTTCATAGGAGAATTTAAGCTTCAACCCAATGTCCTATGGGAGATGTCGAATACCCTTAATGACTTATATTCGGGCATCCTTGAGATGTGTTGTGTGATTTTACACAAGGTTTGACCAATGTTTTATACGAATTTAAATAAATAAAACTTAAGATATTGTTGTTGGAAACATTAAGAAGTAAACTAGTGGTAGGTACTAATTCATACTTGCCTAAACAATGTGGCTTCAAACTCAACAAGGAACATTAGAACATTCCCAAAAATAAATAAAATTAAGTAGGACGAGAATTCAAGGGAAGTTTTTTTCAAATTTTTTTCAAATGATGTGAAAAGAAAAAGAAGGTGCAGTTTATTGGGGAAAATTAATTATTATAATCTAGTTAAATTTAAATGGGGTTCTTCAAATCATAGTATGATAGTATATCAAAAATATTTTCAAGTAAGAAAATATTCTATTAATATTTTATTATTTATATTATATCAAAAAATATGTTTAAAATGAAATGTTCCATAAAATATATAAAAAGTAACTTCCCCTAGACAAGTATTGATCATTGAGGATAAGAATAATGCAATGTACAAAATCAAGGACACTAATTGTTGCATTGAATAATTTTTGTCTCCTTATCTTGCATTAGGTGAGTGTGAAATGTAGTGGTTCACTTTTGGTGTCACAATGTTGATTTCTACGAATATTAATATTTTTTCATGCATATGACAAACATGATTGTCAATAATGGATTTTTGAAGTTAAAATATGTGGACTAATCAACTAGGATTGTTTTTTTAAAAAAATTTAACGCATTGAATTTCATTCCAATTTGTTTATAACATGACTAAATATGTCTTGAGGAATCAAATAATAAAGTTAGGTGTGAATTATTTTTAAAAAAACCATAGCCAAATGGTAATCATGAAAATTTGAAAGGTCAAAATTGAATTTTATTCTCAAAAGCCTTCAAAAAAATGAAAAAAAATCTTTCAAAAGTGTTGTGCTTAATTAGCATGTTTCTCAAATATCTAGTTGCGCTTTTATTCATGTGGATTTTATGGATTTTCCTTTTAGTATTTGCAAATTGCATCCACATGTCACCAACAATTTAGATTGATATAGATTTTGACCTTGTTTTTTTATAGTTTCATAAGTGGGTGAATTTTGTACTCAAAGATTACAGTAATGAAATATTAAGATTTTAAAAAAAATTAAAAGCTTGCCAATGACTTGTATGGAATGTTGTATCTACCTACAATGAATCACTATATAGTACATACATCCTACCATCAATACTCATCCTATGTAAAGGACCCCAAAAAATTGAATGTTGTGTTGTTCCTTGTTGAGTTCAAAACCATGCCATTAAGGAAAGATGAATTAATGCCTAGTTCAATCATATGTTTCTTAACATTTACGACAATAATATATTTCATTGGTTTTTTTTTCTTTGAAAAACATTAATCAAACCGTATGCAAAACTTTACAATCCATTGTAGGAACCTTGGATAAAGATTGTTATTTGGAGGTATTTAATATGTGTTGTGTTGGGCAAATAAAAAATATAAAAAATATATAATTTGTTTGCTAGTATGGACCATGGTATGCATAACATTATCATGTTATTAATTGTGCACACAATGAAGCACTACATAAGCGAATGGTATGGTAAAAACTTTATGTGTATGCATGTAAAATATAAGGTGTTGGAAATTGGATCATTTGGTTTGGAATGATAAGTCCATCATATTGACATATGCACATATAGCAAGAAAGTGAAACTAAAATGCTAGAATAAACGTTGAACGTTGAACCAATATGGGTTTAGGGTCGCAAATATATATTTAAAATTCTACCAAGCTTTGAAAATTATCTAAACTCCAAATGGGGAGTAATGGTATTTTTTAATGTAATGTATCAAGAAACAAGATGGTACACATCTAGAAACATGAAAATTGTATGTTAGGGATATACTCTAATCGATCTTGGTATTACATTGTTATGATTTAGAATGGAAGGTTTATTAGTCTTGAAGGTTTATGGTTAGGAAGAGGTATGTGATGATCATGCATTAGGAGCATCGAGTTCAATGCATGTTAAGGATCACAACTTAGGTGAGGTTATTTGGGTTGAAGAATCACAAACTATGGGCTATTATGAATAAAGGTGAGGAAGATTAAAGGTTAGTTTTTACAAATGTGGATAATTTGATTGAATTTATGTCACAATTGAATCTTCCCCTTCTTAATTTTTCACATTAAAAATATTTCAATAGTTCTAGTTATTTCATGTGTTAAAAGTGAAATAAAACTAAATGTTGAATGTCACTAAAAGAGGGAGCCAAGGTGTATGTTTAATTTTACATCATTAAATTACGAGGTTCAAAATTTAGATTGCATACAAATTCCTTTGCATCCCTAGATTGTTGTTTAGATTGCAAGGCTTAGTATAACAATTCAAACGATAAGAATGATTCACATGTCTATTTTCTTGTGGAAGTGTAGCAAAATGGGGGGCAAAAGTATTTTTGGTGTAATTTCATAATAACATTTCCTATTAAGGTTTATTATATCCTTAATTCAATACTTTGAACCTTTTTTTATCATGCATGTTTCAAGGGTGTTTTCAATTCTCATTCCACAATATTGAAAGCACAATGTGGATCTTTGGTATGTTTTGTCAATTTGCCAAACAATATCAAAATTAAAAAATCCTTTTCAATTCATTATGTTGCACCATAAATTAAATCAATTGAATGATTATTGAAACTATTCATTCATTATTAAACATATTGTCACAAATATTAATATTAGTGTTTAAAAAATAAATTAACTATGAAAGGTAAAAATGGTTTTTTTTTTGGAAAAATGGGCTTAATTCAACATATTATGAAGGGAAAAATCTTAAGGTCCACACATTTAGATGATGAAAACATGGAGGTCACTAATACAAAGTAGGATTTTTTGAATATGTATTGTTTTGCCTAACATCTAACCATATTTGGCTATTTAAGTTGTAGATGATCACAAGTCAACCTACTTGACAAGTTTGAAAGAAAAAATTGATTAGTTTGCAAATTTCCAAATATTTTTCATAATATTTCAAATGGAAATTCTTCCAAAGCTTAAATATGTAAATTTTAAAAATCAATGAAAAACAATAGTTTTGTTTTGTTTGTTTACATTATAAGTATATGGTTTTTCTTTCTCACTATTCAACCTCGTTTGGAGATATAAAGAAATAGCCTTAATGCCAACCCATCTTTCATTAGTTGTTGCTTTGTAAAACAAATTTATCCTTCAAATTTAAAAGTTCCTATACATCAAAATTGAATTCCATATGATCATAATTATTTCAAGCAAATTAAAATATGTACCAACTATTATGTGCAAATTACTTGGAAAAAACATCAAATATAGATTACCAAAAAAAAAAGTCAAATGACATAAGTGTTTTTGGTATTCTAATTAAGAGTTTTTTTTTGTTGAATTTTTATTCTTACTAATATGAAAAAGCCATATGCATCATGCCAAAAAACTACAAATGGTTTTGATAATTCACATATGCAACAATTCACAATGTTGGATTGTTGTAGTCCTTCTTTCAAAATTTTATCAAGTAACAATTTCATTGTTCCATGCATCGCAAGCTTATTAGATTCAATCCATCTGTTTGTTCAAAATTTGCACAAAATTTATTATTTCATGGGTTTGTGTGTTTTTCCACAAAGATATCTTGTGTTTAAAACACATATGATGCATGTGGTTGAAAATATTTCATCCTATTTATACATGCATCATAATGTTTTAAATGCACAACATCCATGTGCAAAAAACACAAACTCATGAAAGAATAATTTTGCGTGATTTCCATTATTAAATTGTGGGATGGGAAACTTATGATGTGTTGTTCAATCTACTCAACTAAACAATTCATCTCTCCATATCCTCTCATTTGATTGTGTTCTCCTTTGAAAATCAACTTTCATGTTAAATGCCTTAAAAGAAATTTTAAAAAAAAATTTAGAAAATAAACATGCACAATATGGTGCATGTTATTTTTTGAAACAAACACACCCCACACCTTAAACAAGTTCATACTTAAGTGATTTTCTATTAACACACATTATATCATGACAATGGTAACAAAAATGGAGATTGGCAACTTAGGTTTGGGGTTTGCTACATGGTGGAGATACCGCCATTTGGTGGTAATACCACTAGGGAAAAAGTTTAGATTTCATCCCTAGATTTTATAACATGTATGTAACAAGATCCATTATAATGTCACCAAAAAAAAACATTCACCCCATTACAACAATTTAAAACTATTAATTTGGAAGTCCTAATTGCAATCCTTGTGAAATGTAAAACCATTAAATTACTTATAGTTGGAAATTGAAAGTTACCTTTGAATATTTGGCAATATGTTTGATGTTTGAACCATAAATTATATTTGTAGTAGACAACTAATTTATTTATTTTATATTTTATAATTTCAACATGTCTCATGATAGTTTTGAAAAGGATTATATTGTATGATATGATCATATTGAAAGATTGTGCAATTTATATTCAAATTCAATTTTGATTTCAATGGGACTCTAGCTTCATGGTGTCATGAGCATGAAAACTATGATAAGACAAACCTAAGCTTAAATCTAAACACATAGCATAAAAGCCAAAACAAAACCACAACATGTTAAAGACAAGAACATGAAATGTGTAAATGAAAGTGCAAAGAAATTTTTAATGTGATACAACACAAAACATCATAGAATTATTCCTAAAGTAACCTTGACTTTGGGCCTCCTTTCACCCCCTATCATATTTGTAAAATAAAGATATTTGATTAAATCTCAATATGAAATGCTGAAACTTAAGAATTAATGCACAAGGTTTGAGACTAATTATAGTAATTGTACAATTAAGAGCAATGAAAATATATGTAGCAACAATGGAGGTGTTCAAGAAAAAGGAAAGATAGGATGAAAGTCAATTTACTGCCAAAATTGATGGTTTTTTGAGTTTCATCTCCCTTGAATGTTAATTTTTTTTTTTGCAAGTTTTAAAAAAATCTTACCAATGCATGACCAAACTTAAGGTTTTGGTGTTGTGTTTTTCTTATTTTATAAATAATTCTAATATAAAAGGAAGAGAACAAGGTTGTACCTTGGACTAATGTTGAACATACTAAAGATAATGAGAGGTCTTACATCTATTTATACCCTTTTGGGACCTAGCTCACTGAAGTGATATTTTCAATAAAAAATATGAAATTCCAAGCTTCCATATAGTTTTTGCTAAGCTTAGCACACATGTTGCAGAACATCAAGAGGAGGAGGAGGAGGCGGTAGAAATGGTTATGGTGTGAGCAGTTTTGGGATTCAAAGAGTTGCAATGTTGTAGCAAAAGCAACTCTAGACAATTTCCAAGTTTTTTGTTTCCTTAAAACATCATTTTTTTTCTTCCAGAAAGTCACCCTATCTTCACCGTGTCTTTGGGCCTCCTTACACCCCCTAACCCCTCTTTTAGTGGTATCCAAAAAATAAGGAAATTTTATTAAATCTTAATATGAAATGCTTAAATACCTTGTTGAACACCTTCGTGTACAAATTTTAGTTTTAAAAAGAAAAAAAGATGGTTTGCCTGGTTATAAATAAGAGCATATTCTTCACCATGTGGTTATAGACCATGACAAGTATGATTTTTGTTTAAGATTACTTTGTATGCTTATGTTTCAGAAATCTAAAATGATGAAAACACATTTTGAAACCAAATACTATGTGTTAGCTTGAATTGTCCTACAAGGAGTTAGGGTTTTCATCTAGGGTTTTTGCTTAACTCATTTGGGTTTGTTGACAAAGCACCCAACAAACTTAGTCATGTTGAAACCCACATCTAACCCCTTCCCTATAAAAAAGATTAAGGAGGAAAAGAAAAATAAGTGACAATGAGGGTTTAAGTCTTCTAAACTTTTTAGATTTTCTTAGCACGATGGGACATATGTGAGTAACCATTTTTTGGAGCAAAGGAGGTGAATAATGACAACAACAACACTAACATCAATAGACAACAAGACAACAAAGGTAAATAGGCTAAAGGAAGATAGGTTTTATGTTTTGTTTTTCTTTTGTCTGGGTTTTATTTTGTGGTGGGTCCTTTTTTTATACTTTCGTCAAGCCTAGAATTTTTTTTTAATCTCCAAGCATATAGTCATTATATTCAAACTAAACACAATAGAAAATTTCTACTACACAAAGAGAGATTTTGCCACAATCTTGGTTTTTTTTGTGTTCTTGTCACAGTCCTAGAGAAATAACAAAGGAAAAACAAAATAAATATATATAAATATAAATGTGTTGTAAGTGTGAACATGTCAATACTTAATGGCTAGTCATTCACCAATAATATGTTTTTAAAGATGTTTTTTAAAAAAAAACAAAAGATTAAATCTAGGGTGTTTTTCTAATATTGTAGTTAGGTGTTACATTAGTTGAGTAGTCCAAAGAATAGAAGATTAGAAGTTTCTAGGCCCTTAATTTTTGCACAATGGCTCTTTGAAAAATATATAGGTTGTGTCAAACTCAATAGAATAAAGATGATGATGTTGAAGGTTATGTCAAAATTAAAGTTTAGCTATATTTTGAAATAGGACATGCTTATTTGTAACAATTCATACTCTTTTTCCATTTGATCTATCCACTTTTATGTGGTTGGTTCTATAAGTTTAAAATTACCATGTCGAGATAGATAATTTTTAAAACTTGGGACCTATCCGTAATTGTGCAAATAAGTCCCAATCTAATATTTGGGTATTAAAATGTTTAGGTTTTATTGAATCTAGTAGCTCAGTGATTATGACACATAGGCCCATAACGAAATTAAGGTTTGGCTCTGGCATAATGTTTTAACAAAGGACTTCTTGGGAAGTTTCTTACCTTTTTTTCTTTCATTTCATTTAATATTATATGATTAGTTTGTAGATTTACGATTGCCTTGTAATGGTAGGTAGTTTGTAGAAAATGGGGCCCATGTTTATAGTAGACCTCCTACCACATGGGCACCAAACATCGCATGTCCCTCGATTCATCTTCTCTCATCAAACCTCATAGTTCTCATCGCCCATTCACTTCATCATGTGGCACCATTGACATATCTTTCATTTCATCCCCCATGTAAACCACAAACCATCGACTAATTACCCCTCTGATTTTAACAAATCATACACCACCTACTAATGCCACCTACTAGCCCCCATGCAACCTTTCATGTGAATGAGGGGTCCCAACCTTACACTTTCCCCAACCCCTTTGATCATGCATAACTAAAACATTTTCCCCCTCCCACTTTCTTGATCCTTATAGTTGTCTTTGATCACACCCCCCAACGTACCTTCATTTCTTCAACACGCCTTCAACCTCCACTTAAAGTATTGTGTCCCACTTGTGGGCACCAATTTACTAGTCGAAGGTTAATTCGTCATCAACGTTCTTGTTAGACATCTAATTTATCCAATCCAAACCTTTGTGATCATCCTAGCCTAATATTTTGTTTTACTCCCACTCTATCTTCATCAGCTTGGATTTGGGTTTCAACATTAGATGTCTTTAGGTCCTTTCATTGAGGCCTTTGTCATCCTCGTCTATATAACTACGTCCCCACCTCTTTATGGCGTGATGTACAAATGACAATTCATTTTCCATTGGATAAGTTAGCGCAAGACCCATACAATGTGACAACTTGACATTTGCTCATCCTACTACCTCAATGGTGTTTTGCTTTACCTCCTCGTGGTGAAGCAATAGGCCATAAGGAAACACAAATTCAATTCAAATATTTTTTAGTAGGTGATTGGGAAAACTTATAAAAGGAGTTTTTTTTTTGCGGGCCCAAACTTTGTCAGCCAATTCGAACTCCATCCCTTTTCCCCAACATTATCTTCCAACTCACAAATGTTTGTTTCGCAGTTTAACCCTTAGCCATGTAGCGGATTATTCTCAAGCAACTCGTGTTTTAACACCATTTTTTCCTGCACCCACATCCTTTGACACCACCTCAGTTTTCACCACATTACACCCCAAATTAAATGGCTATTTCCCATTTTTTTTCAAAGACTATGAGCCAAATTAGGACCTTAAACTTTTTTTTGATTTCTTCAAGTTGGCATTCCAATGCATGCTACATTTATTAGTAAGTGGTCTTTTTGGGATGGTTTTTGAACACTTTTAAAATTGTTTTCACCTTGAAGATTTAACAAGTGGATTGCTTCAATTATTCCAATTTTGTTTTCATATTGAACAAGGCCACATTCCACCCCAAATTGCACATGTCCTTGGAACAGCTCATCTTTTAACCATGACCAAGCTTTCATGTGGAGTTCGTCCCATTGTAATGGGGGAAACATTGTATTGACTCATAAGTCATGTTTAATGTCTTTAATTTTGTGAAACTTCTGTAACACACTTTTCCCCACACCAATTTGGAGTTGCAATTAAAGTTGGCTATGAAACAATACTCCACGACATTAAATGCACCTTAAGACCTTCACTTCAATTGGGTTGTTCTTTAACTAGACATAACAAATGTTTTCAATTCAATGTTAAGAGGGGTTATATTTTAAGAATTTCATGCAGCAGGTGGGGACATCATACAAGTCATCCCTTTTGTTCATGCATTTTATGCATTCGATTTTCCTTCATTTTTTGATCATCGTAATCATGAAAGTGATGTGACAATTAGCCCATTTACCATAAGAATTCATCAAGGTGATTTAAGGGGGGGGGGACTATTTGCATTAGCCCATTTTAGGGCTTTACGTTCTACAACTAGTCATTTCCTTTCTTGTTTATTTCCATCCATTGTAGACGACATTCACATCATAGGTCCCCCTTCAATTGTATCATCTGTTTATGAATATTTCCAGAACAAACTTTGTGTGATAGGTCTTTCCATCCTACCTAAAAAATGTGTTGCATGGTCATCTTTTGGCTTGACATTGAACTTCAACACTCCATCCCAATTTACCACCCCATTCAAAGGAATTAGAGTCCTAGGGGTTTTGCTAGGCACTATAACTTTCACATCATCTTTCATAAAAAAAACCCTATAAGAGGATGTTTGACATGTGGACCTTCCCCCTAAAATGGGTGATGTTCAAGTGGCCTTTTGGAATTTAAACTCATTGTTTCATGAAATGTTCATCATATTTTTTATGACGCACACCTCCATTGTCCATTTTCATAGAGTCCCTTATTTCTTTTGACTTCTTTTTCCATTAAGTGTTTGGACACCTTTTAGGTCGAGGATCCTTTGGTAGCTTTAAAGAACTTTTAGTTCATAAACAAATTTCCCTCCCAATAACTTTTGATGGTGTTGGGTTCATATCAACATCCACCATTGCCCAACAACTTATTTAGGGTATTGGGCCCTTGTCTCTTCAGTCATAGCTACTAGGTTTATGGTTGATCAACATCCCTTCCTTTTTGAAACCTTAGCATGAGTCAACAATAAAATATTTCCTTTCTAACAACGCCTCAAGTTGGCATGTGATTTTCTACCACCACCAGCCCGTGCATGTCTTTTTCCATTTGAACAATTCATTAGGCAACAAATTGTTCAACTTCAAGATTCCATCTTGGAGCGTTTGCACCATCATACCCTTTCTAACATTTTTTTTGATGGGACATCTAAGGCCCATCATGCCCAAATTTTATCATGTTTTAGTGTAAGGACAAGCGCTTGGCTTACATTTCAACTAATCTTCCCAGCTTTTCGATTATTTTCCCTAATTTTTTGCATAACATTTTGTACACGACTTGGACTACCCTGCCCCTCAATTATAAGCATCTCTCAATGTGTGTGCACACATCCCATTGACCCTCTGGGTATCCACCTATTATGTTGTGTTCATGGTAACGAACACATTGGAACCCATAATGTAATTCGTGACACCTTTGCCGCCATTGCACGAGATGCTAGTTTAATTTCACATGAAACAAAAACAATTACATGTGCTTCTTTCAACCACATTCAACTCCTTTCATCGATGAGTCGACATTATGCTTACCAAAGATGCCAGTCGCACTTTAATCAATGTTGTCATTGCTGACCCAACACGAGCCTATTTATTTCCTTGATCTTACACAACTCAAAGATTTGTTGCATCATATATAACTCAAACCAAGGAAGGAGCTATTGCAATTAACACCCCATTAATCAATTCCTCCCTTTAGCAATTGAGGTATTTGGTTGCTTACACAAGCATGATGATGTGTTCTTATGTGATTGTGCCAATGCCATTTAGAGCTTGAAGGGGATAGAAGGCCTTCATCTTTCTACCTTGGTCACTTTTCTTCGTAAATTTTTTTTGATCACATTACAAAAGATGCAAACATCTTCCATCTTAAGTTGGGTGATAGTTGTGGGCTTAGCTACTTCCTGACTTCCACCCCTTCAAGACACACCTGTCATCACCATGGTCAACCTATTGCTAGTCATCAATTTTTAACATGTAAATATGACCAACCTTCCACAATGGTCAATTATGGACATACATAGATTTTCACAGTAACTTTGAACCAACTTGATGTTTTATCACTTCTCACTTTTCCTTTATTTTATTCCTTTGTACATTTCCCTAATCTACGATGTTGTTTCTTAATAAAGATTTACAAGTTTTTAATAATAATAATTCCATGCAAGTTTCTATGTGCCCATCGTTTAAAGAGGCTTCTTAAGAAACTTCCTAATTATAAATGAATTACAAATTAACTAATACTTAATTAAAATTGAACTAAGAAGTAAATTATGAATCATCTAAAAATGAGAATATACTAAAAATGAACTATGAATTAATTAAAAATGAATTGAAAATTAACTAAGAGTGAATTAAAAATTAATTTTGAATTTGGAATGAACATCCATATGAATGAACTTTATTTGTCATGTGAAAATGATGTATGTGACACATAATGTACAAATTATTCTTTTGAAAATTTTCATTATTTTGGGTATTTGTTGGGTTAAGTTGCTTCAAGACATATATTATAATTGATTTGTTATTATACTAAATGATTTTGGTCATAAGCATTTCCCATTTTGTGTCCAAGGAAATTCCAATGTAACTACATTTGCAATAATTATAAATACTAACATTAAATTATGTCATGTATAAAGTTCCATTTCACCCAACATATATTATTCCATTTCAATTGTTCTAGATTTACTACATTTTCTTGAACATATTTTGTTCAAAGATTTAGTTCATTTTTGTCATTTGTAAAAACTATTGGTTTATTTTTTCAATCCTTTATGCAAAGTTGCAATCTCAAATGATAGGCAACTATTTTTTAGTCCCCAAATCATTATTGACATGTTCAATGATTCAAAACCAAGAGTTGCAACAACAACTAAAAAGACTTTTAATTTCCCCAACACTCATTCTATCATATTTGTTTTAAACATCTATGATTTGTCACAACTTAAATGAAGTTTGTTTTATATTCATGAGAAAGGATGCCCATAGCTTTCACTTGGATCCATCTTGAGGATTCATGCTATCACAATTTGTAGAAAATAAAAGAAATTCATGCGAGGGGATTTCACACATTAACAATTTAACATAGCAATATAATTGAACACAATTTAAGGTAGATAACATGGACATGAAAAAACACATAAAATGCTATCTTCCATTTACCTTTAAAAAAATTTGGAGGTTTTTACATTGTATAGCAAAATAAGCATTCTACCATTGCTCAAGACTTGAAACAAGATCTCACCCTTTTGCAAGTGCTAGCTTGGTAAGGATTAGGGACCCATGGTAATATTAAGCATATATAAATGTTGTTTGGTTCTTGATTTCAAAAAACACCTTCAATCTTAGTCCTAACTTTTGTTTTTTTGTTTTTAATAAACTTTCAATCCTCTTTTGAAATCGATTCTTTGGATTTCTAAAACTTTTGATCTCAATCATTTTCACAATGAATTTTGGGTTGATCCAATTTAAAACTAGATCCAATTCCATCTCCATTACACATAACTAAACCCAAAAAAATTGAGTGCAATAAAACTGTACTGTTCAACTAGTGCACAAAGTTCAAAATAAAAATTATATAATATTAATTATGTACAACCTATCAAATTGCAATAACTTGCTTAAAATATTGAACCAAGCTTATAGTTTTTTTTTATGACATTTTACTTATGTATTTAAAAAAATTGAATATGTTTAACAAGGCAAGTTCTAATTCAATTTTGTAAAAAGGCCAGTTCCTTGGTGAAGTTCCCATGGTGATTCCAAGATAATTTGAAACTTGTGATCTA
>Ga0116229_10011583_pt1 | contig 12954 bp, 11 predicted proteins | sample S1TSphgellanicum_3_FD_87313 | JGI IMG/M metagenome (GOLD analysis project Ga0116229, IMG submission 87313) | Host-associated microbial communities from peat moss isolated from Minnesota, USA - S1T2_Fc - Sphagnum magellanicum MG | ecosystem: Host-associated > Plants > Peat moss > Unclassified...
CGGTACATGCCCCTCGAAGGACTGAGCGCCGTCAGCGATAATCACGCGCCCAGGCTCGCTGCCGTCTTCAGCTAGCCGACTTCGCTAAGCCACGGCTCGTACACCACGCCGTGGGGCACGATCGCGGTTCTACAGCCTGGGCTGATTCCGTAAGTGGGGGAAGGATATATTCATACCACGTCGTTCCATCGGGTTGACGCTTTCCGCGTAGCCGCATGTCGCTCGTCGGCTCTGAGAGCGATCGAAGCAATCCTTGCCCGCGCATGTCCGCGGCAGCTCCCAAACGACGAAGGCGCATTCCCGGGCCTTCCGAAACGCTCGCAAGGTCGACTACGATATCGTCGGAATCGAGAGCCGGATTGCCTTCGATCACCTCGGCGGCGCACCATGACTCCGCGCGCCCGATATAGGTGATATGAGAACACACGGACCGCAGAGCGGCGACCTCGTCGGAGGACATGTCGACATTTTGCCACACAACGTATGCGCGAGCGTTGCGTTCGCGAAAAGCGACGAATGCGTCGAGAACGAGCGACGTGGCCAACTTGCCTTTTTTCAGCGTACCCTGGGGCATGTAATGTCGTGTGTGGCCCGCCGTCCAGGGTGGCAAAATAAATGACGGCGCAGTTGCCAAGCGGTCGAGAATCCGACGCAACGTGCTGACGTCTTTTGCTCCGGCGAGATGCCAGCCCGCCACAAGTGCTCGGAGAATGCGCCATGGCGAAGGCGGCCACTCGATGTCGCCTTCGTTGACGGCGCGATCCCACGGAGTGCCGTGAAACCTGCCGGCGAGGAATTCGAATCGGATCGCGATCACGGATAAACGACGTCCGTGATCGGTGGCGTAGCGAAAAGGCTCGCTTTCGCGCAACGCTCGAGCGATTCACGGAGCGTGGTCTCGAGCGTCTCGATCGCGGGCAGAGCGGCGCTATCGGGACGGCGAACCGCGATGGGCCCAGTGAGTTCGAGATCGCACGCGGTACGTAAGCGCATCGGCTCGCCGAGGAATCGCGCCACCTTCCAAAGCGCAAGCGCCGTGAGAAACACTTCGGCATCGGGGCCCAAGCCGTAACTCTTGAGCAAGGTGAGATCGATGGAAAAACTCGCCTCGATCGTCTCCGCCGTGTATTCCGTCCGCGCATACGGCACGTTGCCGTATCCTGCCGCAGCGCCGCCCTTGAAACGCTTCCCGGACGGATCAATGCGATCGTTTTTCACGCCGCCACTTGCGACGAGCGAAACATTGCGCGCTTCGATGAAACCGGAAAGCATGCGCGTCAGCCGAGCCTGGCCGACGATGGTCGTGAGGAACACTCCGTGTAGGACCGAGTTTGGATCGTAGAAGAAAACAGAGCGCGCAAGTTTACGAATATCGACCGACGAACTGTCTTTCTTATCGTCGTCAGAGTCAAGCGATTCTTCCTTCGCCGCTTTTCCTTTGCCGGGCCCGACTTTCTTTGCTTCGCGAATCTCGGCACGTTCGCGGATCTTCGGCCAAATCTCGCGTAAGTACGGAGAGTTTAAACGGTGCGCTTCGCGGATCGAATCCGTGTACTCCTCGGGAGCCGACTCTTCGCGGATCGTGGCCCGAACATAGGGCAGTCCGTCGAGGGCCGGAACAACCGCGTTGCGTTCCGCCTCCCACATGACCGTTTCGAGGCGATTGGCGATCGATTGTGGCGACTCGAGCAGCAACATCGTCGGGCCGATCGGCGATTTGGAAGAAGCGGGAAGCGTATACTCCGCGGCCCCGAGATTGGGAAATCCTGTGGGCTGAATGCGCGTGCCGATGACCGGCTTAAGCTGGGCTTCGATCAAAACGCGCGGTGCAGCGATAAACGGACGAAGCAAATCGTTCACGAGTTGGCCTCCTGAAAATGGGATGCAGACAGTGTTCTATTCACGAGCGACGTCACGTCGCGGAAGAAACGGTGATCGAGCGGAAAGGCGCCAGCGGCAGCGTAGCGAGGCGCTCGAAGCGATCGCGCGACGTTGCTTGATGCGTCCGCGAATGAACGCGGCACGTAACCGCTAACGCGAAGCCGATGAAATAGGCGTTCGAACGCCTTGCGCTCTTGGTCGGCGGCCAACAGGGATAAGACGATCGGGTCGAGCGCCGGGGGATCCTCGGATGCCGGCGCTGGAATTCCATCGAGCATCGCGCGCAGGGCGGCAAGCTGCACGGGAACTCCCGAGGAGTCGTCGCGACCCTCCGCCGCCGGCCGCGGGTCGGGGTCGATCAGAGCGTATCCGACGATCAGCCGGGCAAGTCGTGCCTCATCGATATCGCGGCTGACGAAGCGGGCTATCCGCGAAAGGGTCGTGCCACCATTTTTCGAGCGGAGCGCCTCGCGATCGCCCGCTTCAGCAGCCGTTCGAGCGCGACGTTGAGCGATGGCGGCGAGTGATGCGACTAATTGTCCGTTCTTCCAAACGGCTTGCGGGGTGTGCCGATATTCAAGCCGCCGCCCGTCGTGGGATACGTGCGAGAGATTGAAGCGAACGCGATTCTTGAACGACTCGGCGCCGATCGAACAGAACGCACGCGCCAAAGCGTGTTCGTCGGAACGGTCGTCGAGCGAGTCCATGAGCAGATGCGGCAGGAAAGGGAAGGGTCTCGCGTCACGTTGAGGGCTTACACTGACGAGCCGGTCGAGTTCTCCGAGCTCTGTTGAAGCTGCAGCTCGTCGAGCGGCACAACGGTCGAGCCATCCGGTTCTCGCGGCCAACGAGGCCGCGCTCTGTTGAAGCCTGCGCGTCGGGCCGCTGCGCGGCGGCATGGGACGAGTTCTCGCGGCCAACGAGGCCGCGCTCTGTTGAAGCTAGATCTCAATCTCCTAATCGTGTGCGTGTGAGTCGGGTTCTCGCGGCCAACGAGGCCGCGCTCTGTTGAAGCTGGCACGTCGCCGCGCGACGTCCCTGTTCGAGGCGCGTTCTCGCGGCCAACGAGGCCGCGCTCTGTTGAAGCTCTGTGCGCGGCGATGCTGGCCGCAGCGTTGGTCGGTTCTCGCGGCCAACGAGGCCGCGCTCTGTTGAAGCCAGCCAGCCTTGCGCGTCTCGCCGAAGAGCGAGATGTTCTCGCGGCCAACGAGGCCGCGCTCTGTTGAAGCGCATCGTGACGGGCGAAGAGCGCATTACGGGGTCAGGTTCTCGCGGCCAACGAGGCCGCGCTCTGTTGAAGCGAGGTGACGTTCGACCCGCCCACGTTCGCGAAGCGGTTCTCGCGGCCAACGAGGCCGCGCTCTGTTGAAGCGGCGTGAAGCGCGAGATCGCGGACAAACTGCCGAAGTTCTCGCGGCCAACGAGGCCGTGCTCTGTTGAAGCGATCGACTTGGCCTGGCGTACGCACGCGATGCTCGAGTTCTCGCGGCCAACGAGGCCGCGCTCTGTTGAAGCCCGAAGCATCCGCTTGATCCTCGCCGGGCGTCGGCGCGCGTTCTCGCGGCCAACGAGGCCGCGCTCTGTTGAAGCGCGGATGTTAACTCTTCGGCCGCTTTGTGCCTTTTGAGTTCTCGCGGCCAACGAGGCCGCGCTCTGTTGAAGCCCGCGCACGATGCCCGCGTTCTCGCGGACGGTGCCGACGAGTTCTCGCGGCCAACGAGGCCGCGCTCTGTTGAAGCTCGGTCAGCACCGGCGCGACGACCGCCGCGACCTGACGTTCTCGCGGCCAACGAGGCCGCGCTCTGTTGAAGCGTGCTCACGGTGTCTGATGCCGAGAATGCGCTCGGTTCTCGCGGCCAACGAGGCCGCGCTCTGTTGAAGCGATACACTCGGCTTCCTCTATGAAGGTCAGTATTCCAAGTTCTCGCGGCGAACGAGGCCGCGCTCTATTGAAGCGGAGGCTTTGCGCGCGAGCGCTCTTCCTTCGTCACGTTCTCGCGGCCAACGAGGCCGCGCTCTGTTGAAGCTTCTTGCTCGGTGACGCCGCGGCGTCATGGGATTCGCGTTCTCGCGGCCAACGAGGCCGCGCTCTGTTGAAGCCCTTTCGCTTGTCCCGAAAACATGAAGTGGTGCGGGTCGTTCTCGCGGCCAACGAGGCCGCGCTCTGTTGAAGCGACGCCACCCGCGAGCGAGCGGGCGACGTCATTCACGTTCTCGCGGCCGACGAGGCCGCGCTCTGTTGAAGCGAGAGACGGTCGTCATTCGTTTACTGGGTGCCTCGGCGAGTTCTCGCGGCCGACGAGGCCGCGCTCTGTTGAAGCGAATCCAGCGGCTGCCGTCCGTCGCCGCGCCCGTTTGTTCTCGCGGCCGACGAGGCCACGCTCCGGTGAAGCGCGTCCACGTACACCCGCTCGCCGTCAGTCGTCGGGTTCTCGCGGTCGATGAGGCCGCGCTCCGTTGAAGCAGCGGTGATTACGACGAGACGCTGCGTCTTACCGAGTTCTCGCGGCCAATGAGACCACGCTCCGTTGAAGCGAATGTGTCGGCGTGCGCCGCGTACGGGTCAAAGAAGTTTTCGCAGCCGATGAGGAAGCGCTCCGTTGAAGCTGGCAGGCCGCAACTGGGATGCGGCCGAGGTTTATGTTCTCGCGGCTGAGGAGCGCTCCGCTGAGGCCAGAGAATGCGCCAGCGTACTCGTAATCCAGCCGTTTGCTAACGCAGCCGAAAACGCTGACCCGCGCGGCCCCTGCGTCCCGGTCACCCCATCGGATCGCCGAACGCGAGGAGTGGCGTGCGGGCGAAGAGATCCATCGAGCGGTCGACGAGCTGACGGCTTCCCGTGCGCAGCACGGCTCGCGCGTGGCTGCCGCCCGTTGCCCGTTTCGAAACGTAAAAGTCATGCGTCAGCGCCGAAACGATGAATAGACCGCGCCCGGATTCGCTGAGCAAATCAGGCGGCAAGATCGAGATATGCCGGAAGCCCGGGCCGCGGTCGATCACGTGAAGCACGGGATCCGGACCACTCCAATCCGCGACCACCTCGACCCAGCCAGGCGCATAGCGAACCGTGTTGCTGACGAGTTCGCCGAAGACCATCTCGGCGAACATCACGTCGTCGAGCGTTGCGCCGCGTTCCGCATACGCCTGCGCAAACGCGTGCCGGGATGCGGCCGCCGCGTCTCCGTCGCTCGTGGCGAACGACCAGCGCGAGAGCAGGTCGCGGCCGCGCGCATCGCGCTCCGCGGGCGCCGTGATGGTAAGAAAGAGCGCCGCGACGTCGTCGCGCGCGCCGGCGTCGTTCATCACGGATTCGACGATCGACTTGGCTGGGCGATCGCCCCAGGTCGCGGTATTCGCCAAGATTTCACGTAAACGGGATTCTCCGCTGAGCGGCGAGTGGTCGAATTCGGTCAGCCCGTCGGTATAGAGCAAGAGATGCGAGCCCGGCAGAAGGTCGATCGTGGTGCTACCCGCATTGCCGGCGTTCGCCCGCAACCCGAGCGGTAAGCCCGTTTCCGCAAGCGCTTCGACCGTACCGTCCGGACCGCGGAGGAGCGGCGGCGGTTGTCCGGCCGAGGCATAGGTGAAGGTGCTCGCGATCGGATCGAAGACACCGACGAACGCGGTGACGAACTTGTCCGGGTATTCGAGCCGCAAGGCGCGATCGGCCGCGTCGAGCATCAGTGCGGGGTCGGCGTGGACTTGCGCGATCCCGCGAATGATCTGGCGCATGTTCCCCATCGTAACCGCGGCCTGCACGCCGCTGCCCGCGACGTCGCCGATCGAGACGACGACGCGACCGTCGGCCAAACGCAGCGCGTCATACCAGTCGCCGCCGACTTGCGCTTCGATGCGCCCGGGCGCGTAGAACGCATCGAGCGTGAGGCCAGGCACGTCCGGCAAGTGGGCGGGCAGCGATGCTTCTTGAAACAACTCCGCAACGCGATGTTCGCGCTCGAAACGCCGCGCCTTGTGGATCGCTAGACCCGCGCGGCGTCCCAGCTCTTCGAGCATCAGAAGATCGTCGTTGGAATACTCCCGCAGCGAGGAGCCGTAGACGACGCCGAGCACGCCGAGCGTTTCGCCTTCTGCCGAGAGCGGCACCGCGAGCGCCGAATGGATGCCGAGCTCCTCGTAAACGCGAGCTTCTTCGGCGTTATTGATGGCCGGTTCGAGAATCTCTTTCGGAACGACCGGGAACAACTGCGAGGTGCCGGTGCGCATGACGTACGCGACCCCGTGCTCGCCCTGCGGATCGAGGTGGATACGCCCGACGAACTGTTTTGCCAGGGCGTCTTTGGCTGCATCCCGATGCGCGGTCGCAACCGTCCGGATGCGTCCGTCGTCCGTGCGCAGATCGATCTGGCACCAGTCGGCGACCTCGGGGACCGTGAACGAGGCGATCGCGGCGAGCGTTGCGTCGAGATCGAGCGGCTGCGCCAAGATCTCGGATGCGCGCGCGAGAAATTCGCGCTCGCGCGCCGCGCGCGCACGGATCGATGCGGCGTTGATCTGCACGTACACGCGCGCGAGCAGTTCGTCGGCCGAAAACGGTTTGACGACGTAATCGTCGGCCCCGGCGATGAGTCCGTCGAGCGACGCTGCCTCACCGGCTCGCGCGGAGAGAATGATGAACGGCGTCGTCGCGATGCGTTCGTCCTCACGCACGGCGCGCAAGAATTCGAAGCCGTCCATCTCCGGCATCATAACGTCGCTCACGATGAGATCGAACGTCCCCGCTCGTGCGGCAGCGAGCGCGTCACGACCGTTTGCGACGGTGGTTACCTCGTAGCGGCCGGCGAGAATGCCGCCGACATAGTCTCGCAGATCGGCGTTGTCGTCGGCGAGCAGGACGCGCGGCCGGGTGCCACCCGGCCCGCGAGCGACCGTGAACGTCGTGTTCGCGCGCGTAACCGTCGCTTCGATGTCGGCGAGATACTGTTCGACGGAACTCGCGTACGACGTTATCTCTCCGGAAACGACCTTCGCCTGGTCGAGGTGTGCGCTGCCGAGCGGGACGCAGACGCGAAACGTCGTGCCTTCGCCGACGGCGCTCTCCACGCCGACCGAGCCGCCGTGCAGCTCGGTCAGATCGCGCACCAGCGCAAGGCCGATCCCCGAGCCTTCGTGGCTGCGCGACTTCGCCCCGCGGACCCGGTGAAAGCGCTCGAATATTTGGGTCAGATCGTCCGGTGCAATCCCGGCGCCCGTGTCGCGCACGGACAGCTCCGCGGCATCGCCGGCGCGCCGAAGCGTCACGCCGATCTCCCCTTCGAACGTGAACTTGAGCGCGTTCGAGAGCAGATTCAACAGAATGCGTTCCCACATCGAACGGTCGACGAAGACGGGTTCATCGAGGTCTGCTTCGACGACGAAGCGCAGGCCGGCACTTTCGATCGCCGAGCGGAAGCTGCTGGCGACATCGCGCGTCAGCGCGGCGAGATCGGTCACGACGAACGACGCATCGTTGCGGCCGGCCTCGAGCCGCGAGAACTCCAAGAGCGTATTGACGAGTTTGAGCAAACGGAGCGCGTTCCGCCGGGCCGTACTCGCCAGCGCCCGCCCGCGTTCGTCGTCGATTCGCGAAAGCTGTTCCAGCGGTCCGAGCATCAACGTGAGCGGGGTCCGGAACTCGTGACTGACGTTCGAGAAGAAAGCCGTTTTCGCGCGATCCATCTCGGCCAGCACATCGATCCGCTTGCGTTCTTCCTCAGCGGCGTGGGCGTTCTGGATTGCGGTCGCGATGTTCGAGGCGACGAGTTCGAAAAATGCCCGGTACTCATCATCGAGCGGACGGCTCGGATTGATTCCCGCCACGAACGCGCCGAGCGGTTGGGTTTGCGCTAGCCCCGCCATCGGCATCACCATCGCTGCCGCGATCGGCTGTCCTTCGGGGCTGCGTGGCAAGGCGTCGAGGCTGCGCAACGAGACTTCTTCGGCGCGGCCGCTCCGAACGACGTCGGAAATCGCCTGCGCGATCCCGGAGGCGGGATCGGACTCGACGCCGACGGCATGCTGGAGTATGCAGCGGTCGCCGTCAACCAGATACAAGAGTGCGAACGGAACGTCGTCGGGATTCTTCGCTAGCGTCGCGAGCGCCGATGCGCCCGCCGCCGCGGTCGATTTCTGAACGAGTGCGTTCGCGACGAGTTCGGAGAGCGTTCGCGAGCGGCGCGCCCCGACGACTTTCGCCGTAACGTCGTTGGAGGGGCAAAACAGTCCGGCCACTTCGCCCGACTCATCGCGGATCGGGCTGTACGAAAACGAATAGAACGTCTCTTCGAGATAGTTTCCGCGGCTCATCATCAGTCGAACGTCGTCGACGAAGCTCGCTTCGCCGAACCGGAAGACCTTGTCGGCCAGCGGTCCGCAGACGTCCCAGATTTCGGCCCACACTTCGTCCGCCGGCCGCCCGAGTGCCCATGGATGTTTTGCCAGACCCAGCACGTGAAGGTAGGCGTCGTTGTAGAGAAACGACATCTGGCGTCCCCACCCGATCCACATCGGATGGCGGGAGTTCAGGATGAGACTGACGGCGGTTTTGAGGCTCGACGGCCACTGCTCGAGCGGGCCGAGCGGATGCTTCTCCCAGGGAAATTGGGAGAAGCGCTTCGCCATCTCGCCGTGCGACTCGAGAAACGAGTGATGCGTATCAAGCGCGTTGGACATCGAGTGACGGTTGTCATACCCGTTTCCTGACCCCTGAAACTTCCGCAACGCCGCCCCGTAGATCATGATAAAGCCAGGAGGTCCGCAGCATGAAAAACATCATCGCAAAGTCCGTTATCCTGAGTTCCATCGCCGCCGTCGGCGCGGCCCTGCTCCCGCACCTCGCGCGCTAGCCCGCCATCCCGGCGGCCGTTCCCGCGAGGGTAACGAGCCGTCGCGCTCACGTCGACGCGATAGGCGTCGGCACCCTCGGCGTCGAGTGCCTTCGCGGCACACGTGCTCGCGGCGATCAACGCAGCGAGGGGAAAGGCGACGGCAGCGCGCGTCATCGGCCGACCGTTCTTGGCGGCCGCCGCCTTCCCCCGGCGGTGCTAGGGCGTGAAGCCCGAGTTGTGCAGCGCTTCGAGTTTGTCGACGCCGAGGTGACGGTAGCCGTGGTCCGCGAGCCGGCTGATGAAGTCCGGGTCGACGCCGTTGTTGTGCAGGCTCACGATGTCGCTGCCGGAGAGGCTCGAGTCGGCGGCGACGTACGCAAGGACATCCGACGCGGAGACGCCCTGGTTTGCGAATTCGATGATGTCGCCGACCCCCGCCGTCGGGAAGGCTTGACTCACGGCGCGGGCCAGTTCGCGCGTTACGCCGTGATCGTGCATTGCGATGAGGTCGTCGATCGAGTGGTCGTGGTTCGGCAACACGATGATGTCGCGGGCCGAGATCCCGTGATTCGCGAGTTGGACCAGATCGTCGGTATCGACGCGACCGTATCCGGCGGCTTCGAGCGCGGCGAGCAGGCCGCCGCCGGACGCCGTGTCGTCGGCGATCACGACGATCGGCGGCGGCGTCGCGCCCGCGTGCGTGAGGCGCGGAATCCCAAACCGTGCCATGCCGAAGGCGACGCCGATCACCGCCAGGACGAAGAGCACGCCGCCGGCGTTGATGCCGCCGCGCCGGTCCAGGTGGTCGTCGAGCGCGTGGTTCACGCGGCCGAAGACGTCGGAGGCGCCGAAGCCCGGCGCGGTTGCGGCCCGGCGCGCGTAGACGGCGCGCTCGACGACCGCGGTCAGCATGCGCGCGTACGCGGTGCGGTCGCCGGTGCGTTCGATCGCGACGTCGTCGCAGGCGCGCTCGCGCGCGAGCTCGACTTGTCGCGCGGCGATCGCCAGCGCCGGCAGAAAGAAGAAGACCGCGCAGACGGTTTGCATCGCCGCGTTGGTCCAGTCGTCGTAGCGCGCGAGGTGCCCGTACTCATGGGCGACGATGCGTGCCAGATCGTCGCGGCCGAGCGTCCGCACATCGGCTTCGGGCAGCAAGATCATCGGCCGTAGAAATCCGGCCGCGCACGCCGTGCCGATCTCGGCGGAGATCGCGACCCGGGTATCGCGCCGGTCGGCAAGCGGCACGAGCGCGCGCAGCTCCGGCGCGGGCACCGCTTCCCGCTTGAGCCGGAAGAGTTCCGCATAGCCGCGACCGAGGCGCAGCAGGAACACGCCCGCCGCGAGCGCCCAGCCGAGGCCCAGAAACGGCACGATCCGCTGCGGCGCGAGGCGGCGCGCAACTTGGGTCGCGTCGGCGCCGGCTCGGACCAGGAACACGCCGGGTTCGTGCAGCGCGAGGCGCACCAAGCGGTTCGGCCCGAGCGCCGAGCCGGCTGGGGCGACCGGAGCGACCGTGGTCCGGCCGAGCGCCGAATCGATCGCCGGGAGTGCGGCGAGCAGCGCGAAGGCGACCAGCCAGACGGCGCTGACCGTGCTCGCGTTGCGGCGGATGCCGGTGAGGCGGGTCGCGAGCCAGACGCCGGCGACCAGGACGAGCCCCTGCCAGGCGGCGTTCACGAAAGCGACGGCGCCGGCGATGCTCAAGGACGAGGACCAGTCCATGCGTTCTCCCCACGATCAACTATGGAAATAAGTGCTCTTGCGTACGCTACCACGGCTCTGCGGCGCCGTCAACCGAGGTACGCGGCCGTTGCGGCCCAGGTTTCACTCGTGGTATCCTAGGGCGTCGTGCCCGCTCGACCCCGGCGGTTCGGCGCTTCACTCTAGGGGCAGATTCGGGTGCGCGCTTCGCGGCGACGGCCCGGTCGAAAGGAACACCTCATGGCGAAAAAAGTCGTCGGCAAGATCGGCCTCGCGCTGCCTGCCGGCAAAGCGACCCCGGCTCCGCCGGTCGGGCCCGCACTCGGGCCGTACTCGCTCAACATCATGGATTTCTGCAAGCAGTACAACGAACGTACCGCGAGCCAGCCCGGGATGATCATCCCGGTCGAGATCACCGTGTTCGATGACCGCACGTTCACGTTCATCACGAAGACGCCGCCGGCGTCGTTCCTGATCAAGCGCGCGCTGGGCATCGAGTCGGGCTCGAAAGAACCCAACCGCAACAAAGTCGGCAAGCTGACCGAAGCGCAGCTGCGCGAGATCGCGCAGACGAAGCTTCAGGATCTCAACGCGAACGACATCGACATGGCGATGAACATCATCGCCGGTACGGCGCGTTCGATGGGCGTCGAGGTGGCCAAGTAATGGCGCGTAAACTCGGCAAACGACTGCGCAATCTCGCCGCTTCGTTCGACGTCGAAAAGTATTACGACGCCGTCGAAGCCGCCGCGCTCGTGAAGAAGAACGCGAACGCGAAATTCAACGAGACGGTTGAGATCCACGTGCGTCTCGGCGTCGATCCGAAGAAGTCGGATCAGAACGTTCGCGGCACCGTGAACCTGCCGCACGGCACGGGCCGCACGGTCAAAGTCATCGCGTTTGCCAAGGGCGATGCCGCAAAGCAAGCCGAAGCCGCCGGTGCCGACATCGTCGGCGAAGCGGATCTGATCGAACGCGTCAAAGCGGGCTTCACCGATTTCGACGTCGCCGTCGCGACGCCGGACATGATGCCCTCGATCGGTAAGGAACTCGGGCGTGTCCTCGCGCAGAAGATGCCGAACCCGAAGTCCGGTACCGTGACGCCGAACATCGGCAACGCGGTGCGCGACATCAAGGCCGGGAAGGTCGAATATCGCCTCGATAAAGCCGGGATCGTGCACACGATCGTCGGCAAGGCGAGTTTCGATGAGAAGCAACTCGCCGAAAACGTTGCGACGCTGCTCGACGCGATCGTGCGCGCGAAACCCGCCGCCGCCAAGGGCACCTACCTGCGTTCCATCACGCTCACGAGCACGATGGGCCCGGGCGTCAAGGTCGACCCCAACCGCATCAAGGCAACCGCCGCAACGGCGTAAGCCCCGCGACACACGCGACACAAGGCGAGGCTCGAAGAGCCTCGCCTTTGTTTATCTCAGGCCGGCGCGGCTTCGGGGCGGAAAAAGCGGACGCTGCCGAGGATGAAGAACGAGACGGCGCCCAGCGTCGCGAGGCCGAGCGCGCCCGGGTGCGCGCACATCGCTGCGCTATCCCGGGATGGCCAGCCGCAACCGGGTTTCCACGACGCCGAAGCCCAGCGAGCGGGCCGTATCGGAGAGTGGATCTTCGTCGGCTAGCTTAAGGAACGCGCGAATGGCCCCGCGCGACTGCGCGGCCGCCAAACCGCTGATGAGTGCCGCAGCCGCCGCCGGCCCTGGCGGTCCGGCCCAGAACAGGACCAGCGCCGTATCGCCGTTTACCGCGATGGCCGACCCGGCGACGAGCTCGCCGTGCTCGCCGCGAATCGCGCCGAGCGCGCTCGCGGCGTTCGCCTCAAGGGACGCGCCGAAGGCCGCGATCCAGGCGGCGCGCTTGAGTCCGGTCACCGGCGCCAGGCCCGGCGCGGGGAGCGCAGTCAGCGCGTCGCAGCCGTAGATGCCGAGGCGCCGCTCGAGCCGGTAACCGGCTGCAGCGAGCATCTCCCCGTCGCGCTCGTAGACGTCGCCGGCGATCTCGATCCGCGGCGCGAGGCCGCGCTGGGCGAAGAACGTCCCGATCGTCTGCAGATCGTCGGCGCGCAGGGGCCGCCGCGTCCCGATTCCGAGGGCAACCGCCAAGCCGCTCCCCTGCACGACGACCGCATAGCCGCCCGCGACCGGGACGGCCCCCGTGTCCTTGGTCTCGGCCGTGGTTGCAACGTTCCGCGCGATCCCCGCCCAGAAGGCCGCCTCGATCCGGTCCGGCCGCATTTCTTGACCGGAAGGCCGTTCTTGTGATAAAATTTTCGTTGGCTCCAATGACCGTCGGTCCGGCTTAGCCGGATAATGCTCGCCCTGCTCTAGCGGGGGTGCGCCGACCGAGGATGCGTTTCAACGGCCGTCCACCGCGTTCTTCGCGTTTGTTCGCCCGCCTCTCGCACGCCTCGCATACCGTCTGCGGAGGCGTTTTTCTTTTCCAAGAAAGTTCTACCGGTATGCCGACCGCCAAAAAAGAAGCGACGATCGAAGAACTTCGTCAGAAGATCGCGAGTTCGAAGAACCTGTTCTTTACG
>Ga0116229_10011584_pt1 | contig 12954 bp, 11 predicted proteins | sample S1TSphgellanicum_3_FD_87313 | JGI IMG/M metagenome (GOLD analysis project Ga0116229, IMG submission 87313) | Host-associated microbial communities from peat moss isolated from Minnesota, USA - S1T2_Fc - Sphagnum magellanicum MG | ecosystem: Host-associated > Plants > Peat moss > Unclassified...
AACGATGAATGCTCGGCGCCTTTCACGGGTATGGCGGCCTTGACGGAGGGTCACGCGAACCTGACGAACTCACGTCGCATGCCGGGCCCCTCCTGGACCCTAGGGTCGAAAGGACAGGGACGCGTCTATGCGGTTGGCCAGTTTTATCTCTGAGGTTCCCATCTCGCAGGCGTAAGCCAAGACTTCGACGCCCGCAGCCGACGCGTCGCGAAGGCCCGTTGCGAACTCAGGATCAATATCGCTGGCCGCGGCGAACCGCTCGCAATCGGTCCTTTGGACCGTAAACAGAAGCACAGCGCGCTCGCCGGCGGCCACGCGAGCGGCAAGCTCACGAAGATGCTTTGCCGAGCGCTCTGCTTTGCAATCTGGGAATTCTGCAAGACCGTCAGTCCTTGAAAGTTGGCAGTTCTTCACCTCGGCAGCTTGATGCGAGGACGATCAGAGCCCTTCCCGATGGATTGAGAGCCAACCAGAGTGCGCGTGTCTCAGTGTTTCCGCTTCCGCAGCAGACGAAAGGAATAAGTCTACGCCGCCGTCGTATGGGGCGAATACGGCTCCTGACTCCGCCGACATCCACAATGTTGGAGCGGCCCGGTCTTCAGCGATGGATTCCAACAAAGGATTGAACTCGCCGCTTGCCCAAACCGTCAAAATGGCATGTGCGCGCCAAATAGTTGGGTCTTCCTCATTGGGGTCTTCGACGAACTGTATAGAGGGTCTCAACCTTAAGGCTCGGCAAGCGGCGAAAGGATCACCGCGTGTTGCTTCAGTCGGGCTATAGGGATTGTCCCAGCAACTTTGGACAAGCCAAACCGGCGCACCTGTGCCAAGAACTTCGTCCGCGATGGTGTTCGCTCGTTCGAGCACAATCGCTCGCTCGTGTTCGGTTTCAGCATATCGCTTAGATTCAGGCAGCGAATGAAAACGCAGCCAGTGCTCTCTACCACGATTTCTCATCATCCAGCCAATCGGGTGAGAGGTCGGATGAAAGCGCGCCCACTCAGCCTCGAATGCGTCGTGTTCCTCGCGGCAATCTTTGGAGAGTTCTTCGGGCATCCTCTCATCGCGTTACAGTATACCGAACCCAAGGGATACGGTGCGCGATTTCAATTCGCTCAAGGTCCATGTGACATGTATAAACGAGAACTTCGACCCCCGCATCAGCAGCCTGTTCCAGCGCGGCGGCGAACTTTGGATCAAGATCGGCGGCGGCGGAAAAGTGGTCGCAATCCATCCTCTGAACCACAAATAGCATTACGGCCCGGTCGCCTGCCTGAACCATCGCAGTCAGTTCCCGCAGATGCTTGGCGGAACGAGCCGCGACGCAATCCGGAAACTCCGCCAATCCGTTAGTTCTTGAAAGGTGACAGTTTTTCACCTCCAACCAGACCTTATAGCTTCGTTGCTTTAATATATCCCTTGGCTTAGCCTCGAGCCAGCAGGGCGGGGGTCCTTGGTTCTCGAGCAGAAAGTCGATCCGGCTGGCCTCGCCGCCATACTTTACTTCAGGTCTGATCGACGCATAGCCGACCAGTTCGGCGATCGACCCGGCCTCAAGGGCCTCGGCGACCATGCGATTGGGGTTTTGGGTGTTGACGCCGACCAGACCTCCGTTCGCCTCGACCAGCTCCAGGGTCAGCGGCAGCTTTCGGACGGCTGAGCGACTATCGGAGCACCAGACCCCGAGGCCGGGGCTGTTCAATCCGAGCATAGCGCCGGGGTTGGGCACGTGGACGGTTGTATCGACGCCGTCGTCCAGCGCCACATCAGCGAGGAAGCGCTTGTAGCGCCGGACCAGCACGCCACGGCGCATGGGTTCAGGAAATCGCATGGTTTAGCTTCTAATAATCCGCCTGGTCGCGCGAAAGCAGGGCCCGAGGCTTTTCACGGGCGCGCCAGGCTTTAGATAGGCCGTCCTCCCCGCCTTCGCGGGGTCAGCGGAGACGTGTCCATGGCCGTAGGTGAAGGCGTTCAAGCTGCGGTTCTGATCATCGGCGACGAGATCCTGTCGGGCCGCACCCAGGACACCAATCTGCGCGACATCGCCCAGTACTTCGCCGCTCATGGGGTCGACATCGCCGAAGCGCGCGTGGTCGGGGATGTGGAGGAGGAGATCATCACAGCGCTCAATCACCTGCGCCGGCGTTACGCTTATGTGGTCACGACCGGCGGCATCGGGCCGACCCACGACGACATCACGGCCGACTGCGTGGCCAAGGCCTTCGGCGTGACCCTGTTCGAGCATCCCGAGATCATCGCCATGATGACTGAGCGTTGGGGCGGTGCGCTCACGCCCGCCCGGCGGCGCATGGCGCGTGTGCCCGAAGGGGGGACCCTCGTGAAGAATCCAGTGAACGGGCCTCCCGGCTTTCAGATCGGAAACGTCTTTACCCTGGCCGGCGTGCCGCAGATCATGCGCGGCATGCTCGAGGACGTCGGTCATCGGCTTGAGGGCGCCGCTGTGGTGGTGTCCAAGACCGTTCGGGTCGAAGGTTCAGGCGAGGGCGTAATCGCAGAGCCCCTCGAGGCGGTGGCCAAGGCGCATCCTAAGCTCTCGCTTGGGTCTTATCCCTTTTTTGGCCCGGACGGGTATGGCTCCAGTCTCGTGATCCGGGGCCGCGATCCTGTGGAGGTCGACACGACCGCGCAGGAGCTGATCGCCGCGCTAGAGGCCGCCGGCGTCGAGGGCGTCAGGCCGCCGGAGGCGCTTTAAACCGTTCGCTATGCTCTGCGCCAGAGCGCTCCCAAGGCGCGCGCTAGGATGCTCGCTTCAACCTTTGTCGTCGCAGCCCTTGCGGGGCAAGGAGAAGGGCCCCGGCCATCTTCGCCCGGCGGACCCTTCGCGCGCGGCGACCCTGAGGGGGCCTCCGAAAGAACACCCCCCCTTGGCCGAACCCCTAACCGCCGTGCACGAGGCGGAGGAACTCCATCCGGGTGCGCTGGTCATCGCGGACCACCCCCAGCAGGCTCGAGGTGATAAGAGAAGAGCCCGGCGTATTTACCCCCCGCAGCGTCATGCACGAATGTTCGGCTTCGATCACCACCCCGACGCCGTGCGGGTTCAGCACCTCCTGGATCGCATTGGCGATCTCGGCGGTCAGTTTCTCTTGGATCTGCAACCGCCGGGCAAAGCCGTTTACGACCCGAGACAGCTTGGAGATGCCCACGACCCGGTCTCGCGGCAGATAGGCCACGTGGGCGACGCCGGTCACCGGCAACATGTGATGTTCGCAGCAGGAGACCACTCGGATATCCTTCAGGACCACGAGTTGGTCGTACCCGCCGACCTCCTCGAAGGTTCGCTCAAGATAGGATCGCGGATCGGTGTCATAGCCGGCGAAGAGTTCGCGATAGGAGCGCACGACGCGTCCAGGGGTGTCGATCAGTCCTTCGCGGTTGGGATCGTCCCCGGCCCAGCGCAGCAGGGTCCGCACCGCCGCCTCGGCCTCCTCAGACGTCGGCCGGCCGTTGGCGTGCGGCGTCTTGGGCGGCAGCGGGCCCTCATCATCGAAATCTGGCGTACGCGACACAGAGCCCCTCCTTTTGGTTGGCGCTTAGCTGGGGACGACACGGCGTCGGTCAAGCGCGGAAGGCCAAACGGGCGTCCGTATCGGAGTTGTTAACCATGTTTGGCGAGGGTCGAGCCCATCCCCACGGTAGGGGAGCGGCTTGCTGACGGAGTATTTTATGAACGGCGCAGAGGTTTTGGATATCGGGCGCGACGCGATCTGGCTCGCCATTCAACTCGCAGCGCCGGTCTTGATCGTGGGCCTCGTCGTTGGGGTCGGCATTGGGCTTCTGCAGGCCCTGACCCAGGTGCAGGAGGCGACCCTCGTCTATGCCCCAAAGATCATCGCCATCTTTCTCGCCCTCTTGGTCACCCTTCCGCTGATGGGCGCCTTGATGGGGGGCTTTATGCGCGAGATCGCCACCCGTATCGCCTCGATGTGAGCGTCCGATGACGCTCATGGAACACTACGCCCTGCCCGAACAGATCTACGGTGCAGCTCTGGTGTTCGCCCGGGTCGGGGCCTTCTGCATGCTGATTCCTGGGGTGGGGGAGACCAGCGTGCCGGTCAATATACGCCTGGCCTTTTCGCTTCTTCTGGCGATGGTGCTCTATCCGATCGTGCGATCCAGCCTGCCGGCGATCCCAGCCACCATTGACGCCCTCGCTGCGCAGGTGACGATCGAACTTCTGATCGGCCTTGGGATCGGCGCCCTCTTGCGCCTGTTCCTCGGCGCCCTGGCGATCGCTGGAGAAGTCGTATCGCTTCAGACCACCCTCAGCTTTGCGCAAACGGCGAACCCGACCGAGGCCCAGCCCACCGCCACGGTCGGATCCTTTCTGACCTTGCTCGGCCTGACCCTGATCTTCGCGACGGATCTGCATCATGTCTTTCTGGCCGGAGTGATCCATTCCTACGCCCTGTTTCCAGTGGCGAGGCCTGCGCCGATCGGCGATTTCGGGCAGCTGGCGGTGCGGATGACGGCGGAGACCTTCGCCCTCGGCATCCAGCTTTCGGCGCCCGTTATGGTGTTTTCTTTGGTGTTCACCGTCGCGACCGGGTTCATCGGCCGCGCCATGCCCCAGTTTCAGGTGTTCTTCGTCGCCTCGCCGCTGACGGTGCTTTTGGGACTGTCGGTGTTCGCCCTCAGCCTCGGTGTGTTCGGTCTGGTGTGGATCGACCGGTATCGCGCCTTCGCAGAGAGATTGGCCTGATCCATGGCGGAGGAACGCAACGACGGCGCTTCGCGCACAGAAGAGCCGACAGCCCGCCGGCTGGCCGAAGCGCGCCGCCAGGGCGATGTCCCCAAGTCGATGGAGCCGCCTGCCTTCTTGGCCCTCGCCGCCACGGCCGCGATGCTGGTCGGCATGGGCGGGGTGATCTCGCATGACATCGCCTCTAAGCTGCAGGTCTTTATCGCACGGCCCGATACCTTCGATATGTCCGGCGCGGGCCTGGTCAAGGTCTTGGGCATGGCTCTGCAGGCGGCCGCGCCGGCGGGCTTGATCATGCTGGCCGCGATGACGGCGGCGGTGGCGGGCAATCTCGTGCAGACCGGTCTGATCTGGGCGCCGTCCAAGCTGATCCCAGATCCCGGCAAGATCAGTCCGATGAGCGGCTTTAGCCGCCTGTTCGGGCCGGATGGGCTGATGAATTTCTTTAAGTCGGTCGCCAAGATGCTGGCGGTCGGCTGCACGGCCTACCTCGTCCTGCAACCCAGAGCCGCCACGCTGGCGGTGCTCGGCCGGCTCGATCCCAGCGCGATTCTGCCCCTGGCCGCTCAATGGCTTTGGGCCCTCGGGGTCGGGGTGCTTATCGTGTTCGGCGTGCTCGCCCTCGGCGATTTTCTTTGGCAGCGCCAGCGTTTCATGCAGCGGATGCGGATGAGCCGCGAGGAGCTGAAGGAGGATACCAAGGAGTCAGAAGGCGACCCTCTGGTCAAGGCCAAGCTGCGCCAGAAGCGGATGGCGGCCTCGAAGCGGCGGATCATTCAAAGCGTCCCCAAAGCGACCCTCGTGGTCATGAACCCGACCCACTATGCTGTGGCCCTTCGCTATGTGCGCGGCGAAACCCCTGCGCCTGTGTGCGTGGCCAAGGGGATCGACGCGCTCGCCCTCAAGATCAAGGAGGTGGCCCTGGCGCATAACATTGCGGTGATCGAGGATCCGCCCCTGGCGCGCGCGCTCTACGCTGCGATGGAGATTGATGAGACGATACCCCGCGAACACTTCGAAGCGGTGGCCAAGATCGTCGGTATGATCCTCGGCGTCGGGCGCCGCCGCAGCCAAGCCAACGCGCCGCGGCCAGCGCGTCTTTAGGGCTCTAAGGGTGGGGGGCCAGGATCGATCTTGGCGCCGGGACCCAAGCGCCCATGGTCTCAATACGCTGGATCCTGAGGCCACTCGCGCCAAGGCGGCGGCCGTTGGGGCGCGGGCGGCGCCTCGGCGAGCAAGGCGGGCTTCGCTTACGGCGGGTTTTATTCAACCGCCATCGTGTCACAGACCGCGCGGCGTTAACGACAAGCGCCGACCGTTGCGCCATACTCGGTCGCTCAAGTTGGGGCGGTTTGGATGAGCCTGGATCTCGAGACGCCAGGGAGGAGCAAGCCAGCGCGCGAGCACAGGCCGCTGGTGGACCCCCTGGCGTTGGCGGCGGCTGTGTTCTTCATCATCGCCGCCGGGGCTGCGGCTTATCCGGCCCTGAAGGCCGGGCCGATCACCGGTCCCGGCCTCTTGCTGTTGGTCGGTATCGGCGGCGTGGCCCTGGCGGGCGTTTTCACCTTCATCTCGGGCGATGCGCCGGCCCGTGAGGCGCCGCGCCTCGAGCTTGCCCCAACCCTTGTCGCCTCCCTCAGCGAGGCGGCCTGCGTGGCCAAGTCCGACGCACGGATCATCGCCGCCAACGCCGCCTGGCGTGAGGCCGTCGGCGCGGGCTCGCGGCTGCCCAAGTCCGGCGGAGGCCTCTACGCCGCCCTGCTCGACGCTAAGCGCACGGGCCGGGGCGAGGCTGAGTGGCGCGAGCGCACCTTGAGGGTGACAAAGGTTGCGGGCGGCTTGCTTTTGGTGCGCGCGCTCGAGCCCGCGGCCGCGCGCGGCCTGACCGATCCCGTTCCGCCCACGCCGCCCGCACCCATGGCTCCGCCCGCGACCCTTGACCCCTTTGCGGCTTCAGCCCCGTTTGGCGCGGCCCTGCTTGAGGGGCAGCAGCCGTTCGAGGCGGTGATCCTTGAGGCCAACAGCGCCCTCATCGCCCTCACAGGCGGAAAGGCCGAGGCGGGCCTGCGCTTCGGCGACCTCATCGAACCCTCAGGCCTTGGCGAGGCCGCACAGCGGCTCATGGACAAGCCCGGATCCCCGGTCGAGGTTCGTCTGGCCGACAGCGGCGGCAAGGTCGCCCACCTTTACCTCACCCGCGCCGACGGCCGGCTCGTGGCCTATCTGATCGACGTTTCGGAGCATAAGCAGGTAGAGCTCCAGCTTGCCCAATCGCAGAAGATGCAGGCCATCGGTCAGCTGGCCGGCGGAGTCGCGCACGACTTCAACAATCTTCTGATGGCGATCCAGATGCAGCTCAGCGAGCTTTTGCAGCGCCATCCGGTCGGCGATCCTTCCTATGAGGGGCTGAACGAGATCGGCAAGACCGCCGTGCGTGCGGCGGACCTGGTGCGCAAGCTCCTGGCGTTTTCCCGCAAGCAGACCGTGCAGCGCGAGACCCTCGAGCTTGGCGAGCTGATCTCCGAATTCGAGGTCCTTTTGCGCCGACTGCTGCGTGAGGACGTCAAACTAGAGAACGATTACGGACGCGACCTGCCCCTCGTGCGCGCCGACAAGAGCCAGCTTGAAACCGCGGTGATGAACCTCGCCGTAAATGCACGCGACGCCCTCAGAAGCCATGGCACTGGCGATGGGGGCCCTGCGGTCGTGCGCATCCGGGTCGCCCGCCTTGCACGGACTGACGCGGTGGCGCTCGGCTATCCTGGCTGTCCTGACGAGGGCTGCGCGCTCATCGAGGTGTCGGACAACGGACCGGGGATCCCGCCGTCCGTTATGGACAAGATCTTCGAGCCGTTTTTCACCACCAAACCGCAGCACGAGGGAACAGGGCTCGGCCTCGCCACGGTTTACGGCATCGTCAAACAGGCGGACGGCTGGATCTGGGTCGAGAGCGAGCCTGGACACGGGGCGGCCTTCCGCATTTTCCTTCCGATCTATACCCCCGCTCCGGCCCTGGAGCCGGCATCCCAACCGGCGCACGCGCCTCTGAAGTTCAAGCCGACGCCGCGCGACCTTTCCGGAGTCGGCCGGATCCTTTTTGTGGAGGACGAGGACGCGGTGCGCATCGTCGCCGCCCGCTTACTTCGCGCCCGCGGGTATGAGGTGATCGAGGCCGCCGACGGCGAGGAAGCCCTTGAGCTCGCCGAGCAGCACGCGGGCGAGATCGACCTGCTCATTTCCGACGTGGTCATGCCAGGTCTTGATGGTCCGGCCCTCTTAAAGAAGGCCCGTCAGTTCCTCGGGGACGCCAAGGTCATGTTCATCTCAGGCTATGCGGAAGCTGAATTCTCTGACCTTTTGGAAGGTGAGAGCGACATCACTTTTGTCGCAAAGCCGATCGACATAAAGGTCCTGGCTGAGCGGGTGAAGCAGCAGTTGCAGGCCTAGCCGCCCCTCGGGCGCGCCGCGCTCCCGAACCCGACCGCCCGCCCCGCGCCCTTCAAAAACCGCCAAGGCTTGGCGCTTGAGGCATGGGCGGTTCGCCGCCAAAGACGCGCGAGAAACAAGCCCCGGCCCAAGGGAGGCTTGATGGCTGTGTTCAGCCCGTGAGGCTCCGTTGGATCGCGGGCCCCGGACGGGGTCGCGCCCTGGGCTTGGTGGCCCATCACGGCGAGCCATATTCCCGGCGCCCTCCTAGGATGGGATGCGCCCGGCCAGGTTGGGTATTGTGAGAAGGAACGCGCATGATCGACCGTCGCCGCCTCGTCGTCTCAACAGCGGCCGCGGCCGCTCTGCCTATGGGCGCCATGGCCGCAGAACCTGCATCGCCCGAGGCTGCGCGGTTGAACGCTCTGATGGATGATTTTGTGCAGCGGAGCCTGCGTCGCTCGCCTGAGACAGCCACCGGCCTTGGCCTCGATGTCGGGCCTCTGGCGGGTGAGAAATACCTCCTCGACGACCGCTCCCTGGCGGCTTCCGCCGCCGACAAGGCAGAAAACTTCAAACGCCAGAAGGAGCTTGCGACGATCGACCGTCGCAGGCTGACCGGAATGGATGCGGTGAATTATGACACGCTAGCCTACGTCCAAGACATCCAGGCTGAGGCTGACCGACAGTTCAATTATGGCGGCTCGGGCTCGGGCGCGCCCTACATTCTCACACAGCTCTCCGGCGCCTACGCCCAGACGCCGGACTTTCTAGACACCCAGCATTCCATCGCCACGCGCGCTGACGCAGAGGCCTATCTCTCGCGTCTTTCGGCGTTCGCCAAGGCCATGGACCAGGAGAGCGCCCAGGTGGACCATGACGCTGGCGTCGGGGTCATTCCGCCTGATTTTGTGATCGACACCACCCTAAAGCAGATGCAGAGCTTTGCCGACACGCCGGCGGACAAAGCGACCCTGGTTCTGTCTGTGGCGCGGCGGGCCAAGGACAAGGGCATAGACGGAGACTGGGCAGGACGGGCGAGCAAGATCTACGAGGGCGAGGTTTTGCCCGCGCTGCAGGGTCAGATGGCCCTTCTACGCGCCCTTCGCACCCGCGCTGTCCATGACGCCGGGGTGGGCCGACTGCCCAAGGGCGAGGCCTACTATCGGATCTCCCTAAAGAATTGGACCACCAGCGACGTTTCGCCGGAGGAAACCCATCGGCTCGGCCTCGAGCAGGTGGCGCTGCTCAATGCTAGGCTTGATGAGGCGTTCCGGGCCCAGGGCCTCTCCAAGGGCGCCCCGTGGGAAAGGCTTCGGGCTCTCTTCGCCGATCCGCGCTTTCTCTATCCCAATACCGACGCCGGCAAGGCCAAGCTGATCGCGGACCTTAACCTGAAGGTCGAGGCCGTGCAGGCCAGGCTGCCGGCCTGGTTTGCGACCCTGCCGAAGGCCAAGGTGGAGATCCGCCGCGTGCCGGCGGCGATCGAGGCCGGCGCCTCGTCCAACTACCAGTCCGGGACCCTCGACGGGTCAAGGCCCGGCGCCTACTACATCGTCCTGCGCGACACGGCCGAGGACCCATCCTGGCTTATGCCGACGCTGACCTATCATGAGGCCATTCCCGGACACCATCTCCAAGGATCCCTTGCGCGCGAGGCCGACCTGCCGATGATCCGTAAGCTGATCTGGTTCTCGGCCTATGGCGAAGGCTGGGCGCTTTACGCCGAGCAGCTGGCCGAGGAGATGGGCATGTACGACACCGACCCGTTTGGCCGCATTGGCTATCTTCACGACGCCCTTCTGCGCGCAGCGCGCATCGTCATGGACACGGGCCTTCACAGTCAAGGCTGGTCCCGCGAACGGGCGATCGACTACTTCATTCAGAACCAGGGCGATCCGGACTCCGCGGCGATCAGCGAAGTCGAACGCTATTGCGTCTGGCCGGGACAGGCCTGTAGCTACATGGTGGGAAAACTCGAATGGCTGCGCCTTCGCGCCAAGGCGCAAGCGGCGCTCGGAAATAAGTACGATGTCCGCCGTTTTCATGACGCTGGCCTCCTCAGCGGGCCGACGCCGTTGAACGTGTTGGATACGGTGATCGACGGATACATCGCTGAAACGCGGAGAGCCTAGCTCTGCAGATGAGCGGGCGAGGGCTGCGGGGCAGGGGCGCTAAGGCGCCGCTCCCACGTCGGGACGGACCTGGCGTCCCGGTTTGGCGGGCAAAAACACAGGTATGGGGACGACGCATGACGACACGGCGAGAAGTGATGGCCAGCGCCGCCGCGGCCGGAGCCCTGACGGGGCTAGGCGGGCGCGCCACGGCGAACGATGCGCAAGGCCATGCGCGCTTGAAAACCGTGTTCGACCGCATGGCCGACAGCTACCTGTCCTTCCACCCTGAAACCTCGACCAGCCTTGGACTCGACAAGGGCAAGCGCGCCTCACAGAAGCATCGGCTCGACGGTCGGACCCTGGCCGATATCGCCGCGGACAGCGCCTTCTGCGCCGCCTTCGCCGGCGAGCTCAACTCGATCCCTGACGCCGCCTTGTCGCCGTCTGCAAAGATCGACAAGGCGACGATCCGCTACGCCCTGATGCTCGGTCACGACGCCAAGCCCTTCGACTTCGGGACCAACAGCCTCACGTCTGCGATGAACGAGGCGCAGTCTCCGCACGTGGTCGACCAACAGAACGGCGCCCTCCACAACGTTCCGGAGATGCTGGACAGCGAGCATCAGGTGGCGTCCGTCGAGGATGCGATCGCCTATATCGACCGGCTGCATCAGATGGCGCTCGTGCTCGACCAGGAGACCGAGCGCATGAAGATCGACGCGGGGCGCAGCGTTCTGCCGCCGAGCTTTCTTTTGACCACCGCCGTCGGCGAATCCGAGGGCTTTTTGAACACCCGGCCCGAGGACCAGCGCCTCGCCACGGTCTTCAAGTCCAAGCTCGATAAAGCGCGCCTGCCCCCCAAGATGCTCGAGGAATGCGTCCATGTGATCAATGCCGAGATCATGTACGCAGCCAAGCGCCAGAACGAGCAGCTCAAGCCCATGCTGGCCCGCGCGGACGACCGGGCCGGGGTGTGGCGGCTCGCCGAGGGCGAGGCCTACTATGCCTGGTGCCTACGGGTCGGCACCACCAGCCTGCTCACGCCGGAAGAGGTTCACCAGGTCGGCCTTGAGCAAAGCCGCGAGATCGATGCGCAGATGGACAGTCTGCTGCAAAAGCAGGGCCTGACCCAGGGCGCTGTCGGCGACCGCATGAGCGCTCTCAGCGGCGACCCGCGCTTCACTTTCCCGGACACGCAGGCTGGGCGCGAGCAGATCGTCGCTTACCTCAACGAGCGGATCGCGGCTGCGCGCCAGCGCTTGCCGGAGATTTCCAATCTGCACATGAAGGCGCCGGTGATTGTGCGTCCTGTGCCGGTAGACATCCAGGACGGCGCCGCACTCGGCTACATGAACTCCGGCGCCATCGACGGGTCACGCCCTTCGATCTATTACATCAACCTCAAGTCGACAACGAACTGGCCAAGGTTCGCCCTGCCTGACCTCACCTACCACGAGACGCTTCCTGGGCACGCGTGGCAGGGCGCCTACCTGACCGAAGCCGGCAGGACACCCTTGATCCGCATCATCCTGTCGGGCTTCAACGCTTACGTCGAGGGATGGGCCCTTTACGCCGAACAGCTCGCCGATGAAATCGGCCTTTATGACGAGGATCCATGGGGCCGGCTGGGTTATCTTCAGGGACAGAAGTTTCGGGCTGTGCGGCTCGTGGTCGATACCGGTCTGCACGCCAAACGCTGGACCCGCGAACAGGCGATCGACTGGGCGGTTCAGAACGCGGGCCGCAGCCGCGCCGCCATGACCAGCGAGATTGACCGATACTGCTCATGGCCGGGGCAGGCCTGCGGCTATAAGGTCGGGCACAACGAGATCGTTCGACTTCGCGAGAAGGCCCGTTCGGCCATGGGCCCACGCTTTACCCTGCAGGGCTATAACGACGCGGTGGTCGAAGCCGGGGCCACACCCCTGACGGTCCTTGGGACGGCCGTGGATCGATATATCGCCACCGGAAAGCTTGGATAAGGCAAAGTCGCCCGCATAAGGGCCACCGAAGGCGTATCCTCTCTTGATCCCGAACGCGCCGATGATCCGGCCCAAGCAGACGAGGATCGATCGGCGAGCGCTTACCGGTCGAACTTGGTCGACAGGACGATTGAGGATGTGGTCCGCTCGACCCCATCCAGTTCCCCGATTGCGTCGATCACCGCGTCAAGTTGAGCCATGGAAGGGGATGCGACGAGGGCCAGGAGGTCGAACACCCCCGATACCGATTCCAGCCGCCGAACCGCCGGCTGTTTGCGAACGGCCGCGGCGACCACGCCGGTTTGTTTTGGCCGGACGGTGATCATCACATAGGCGTGCACCTCGCCCCGGGTCTGGGCGTCCGACACCTTGACCGTATAGCCCGCCACCACGCCGGACTGCTCCAGCCGGCTAATCCGGCTCTGCACGGTGGTTCGCGATAGCCCAAGGGCGCGGGCCAGTTCGGCCACCGGCGCGCGGGCGTTCTCACGAAGGCGCGCCAGCAGGGCTTGATCCAGGGCGTCCATCGTCAGGTTGATCTCAAACCCCATCCTATCGCCGAAACCATGGCTTCATATCGTCAAGTTGGCAATGGAAACCGCCGTCGAAGCGAATCACCCTGCCGTACACGGCAGAGGGAGCGGATCATGAAGCGGGTTGTTATCGTCGGGGCCGGCAAGATCGGCTCGATCGTCGCAGAGCTTCT